>JACCDM010183305.1_pt1 | contig 44301 bp, 43 predicted proteins | sample 7445851 | NCBI WGS metagenome assembly JACCDM01 (sample SAMN15323438, study PRJNA562643) | freshwater metagenome | isolation source: river surface water | place: USA:Blue River Watershed | collected 2017-08-16
GAATTTCATCTAGCTTACTATCGATCTTTTGAAGTTGAAGAAGGTTTTTTAATTTGTCTTCTACAGAGAAATCTTTAACTGATGCCATACTATAGGATTCTTTTGAAGTTTAATATTTGTGGAACCGAGTCCTGCGCCTTACATGAAATACCCAACCGGATTGGTTTTCGTATCTGATTTAAGGACGGCAAAGGTAGGGAATTTAGGTTGTAAAAGTTCAACTAAAAGCTCCACCGTGTATTGTTCGCTTTCAAAGTGCCCAATATCGACTAGTAAAAGCTGTCCGTTGGCATCAAAATAGTCGTGGTATTTGAGGTCAGATGTTACAAAAGCGTCTACCCCCATTTCTAGTGATTTTTGGGTCAAAAAGGCCCCAGAACCACCACAAATGGCAATTTTTTGGAGTTTTTTGCCTAAAAATGGGCTATGTTTAATAGTAGGAATTTTAAATATATGAGCCAAATTTTGTAAGAAATCGGCCTCTGTAACTGGCGCAGATAATTGCCCAATGATTCCGGCGCCAATACCGGGTCCGGCGCCTGGTTTTGGGTCTAAAATCTCAACCTGGCTAAGCCCTATTTTTTGAGCTATTTTACCGTTCACCCCACCAATAACATTATCGAGGTTGGTATGTATGGCATAAATGGCCACATCATGCTTAATGGCAGCGATAACCGCCTTTTCTACATAGCTAGTGCCGTTTATTTTTTTAAGACCACTAAATACAATGGGGTGGTGTGCTACCACCAGGTTGCAACCCCTCGCTACCGCTTCCAGTATTACAGCCTCTGTGGCGTCTAGGGTGCAAAGCACACCGGTGCAAGTCATATCTGTGGTTCCGGTGAGTAAACCGCAGTTGTCGTAAGCTTCTTGTAAATGCAGGGGAGCTATATTTTCTAAATGGTCAACTATTTCTTTTACTTGCATGTTTGTTATTTGCGTTCTGCTAAATTACCTTCATTCTATAATTAATCCGATGTCTGCAACCGATTTTCTTTTTTTAGATGGTCATTTGATTCGCCAAGATAAGGCCAACCTATCGGTTAACAACCGTTCTTTTAGGTATGGCGATGGCTGTTTTGAAACCATTCGGGTGGTAAACGGACAAATTAAACTAGCGCCACTTCATTTTGAAAGACTTTTTACCAGCATCGACGCATTAAAATTTAACAAGCCTTCTTATATGAACGCGGAGTGGCTTGAAAAAAATATTTTAGAAGTTGTTCATAAAAATGGGCACCAAAAATTAGCACGCGTAAGGGTTATGATATTTAGAGGGGATGGTGGACTCTATGATCCTGAAAATCATTTTCCGCATCACCTCATTCAAAGTTTTAAACTTTCCGGGGCTACGCAAGAGCTTAACCAAAACGGACTCACGCTTGGTATTTATAAAGCAGCAAAAAAATCTTCGGATCATTTTTCGATGATTAAATCCAATAATTACCTGCCGTATGTAATGGCTGCACTTTGGGCCAAAGAAAATAATGTAAACGACGCTATACTTTTAAATCATTCGGATAATATTGCTGATACCACCATTGCTAATTTATTTATTATCAAAGACGGTATCATTAAAACGCCCGCCATTACAGAAGGTCCTGTTGCGGGTGTCATGCGCCGTTACCTGATTAAAACGCTACGTGAACATAATTATGAAGTAGAGGAAACAACAGTATCTGTTGCCGATGTTTTAGAAGCTTCGGAAGTATTTTTAACGAGCGCCATCCATGGTATTAAATGGGTGAAGCAAATAGACAATAGCCATTACAACAATTCGCTGATACCGGTGTTATACAAAGAGTTTATACAAACTTTATGAAACCAGTAGTATCCATCATGTGGTTTAGGAGAGACCTCCGCTTGCATGACAATGCAGCCCTCTCTCATGCCCTACAAGCTGCCAGCCAATCTGGCGGCGCACCCGTTTTACCCATCTTTATTTTTGATAAACAGATATTAGATAAGCTAGAAGATAAATCAGACAAGCGTGTTGTGTTTATACACGATGCGTTGCAAAAAATGCACGAGCAGTTATTGGCATTGGGTAGTGGACTTACCGTTTTGTATAGCACACCACAAGAGGCATTCAAAACTTTATTAGCAACATATACGGTATCGCATGTTTTTACCAATCACGATTATGAACCCTATGCACTAGAGCGTGACACTGCCATTGAGCAGTTATTAGCTGCGCAAAAAATAGGCTTTTTAACTTTTAAAGATCAAGTGGTTTTTGAAAAATTTGAAGTGGTAAAAGATGATGGCAAACCTTACACGGTGTTTACGCCTTATTCGCGCAAATGGAAAGCCTACTTAGCCAATAACCCCATAAAAATTTTTGAAACAAAAAAGTATTCAAAAAATTATTTTCAGTATGCGGCTCCTGCTATGCCTACACTGGCTTCTATGGGTTTTACAGGATCAGCGGCCACTAGTTTTCCAGCCGGCATACTCGATGTAAATATTGTAAAAAAATACACCGACAACCGAAATTTTCCAGCCATCGAAAATAGCACATCAAAAATGGGTGTGCACCTCAGGTTTGGAACCGTTAGTGTGCGTGAAATTTTACTACAAGCGCTACCCTTAAACGAAACCTATGTTAACGAAATTATTTGGCGTGATTTTTACCACGCTATATTATTTCATTTTCCTAAAGTTGGTAAAGGTGAGTCGTTTAAAAAAGAATACGATTTTATCAAGTGGCGTAACAACGAATCTGAGTTTGAACATTGGTGCAACGGCACAACCGGTTATCCAATAGTTGATGCTGGTATGCGTGAATTAAACGCAACGGGCTTTATGCATAACCGTGTGCGTATGATTACCGCTTCATTTTTGTGTAAACACTTATTAATAGATTGGCGCTGGGGCGAAGCATATTTTGCGCAAAAATTACTGGACTTTGACCTAGCATCCAACAATGGTGGGTGGCAGTGGGCAAGTAGTAGTGGTTGTGATGCAGCGCCTTATTTTAGGGTGTTTAATCCAACGCTGCAAACCGAAAAGTTTGATAAGAATTTAGTGTACATAAAAAAATGGATACCAGAACTTAATGAGTTAAGGTATCCAAATCCTATCGTTGTGCATGAAGTGGCGCGTAAGCGGGTTTTAGAAACCTATGCAGAAGCGCTCAAATCAAAATAAAATATTCTCTTAGATTATTCTTTTCGAATAATCGCTTAGATAAAGCTAATCAGTTCCACATCAAAAATAAGTGTGCTATTCGCTCCAATTTGCGCACTCACCTGACGATCTCCATAGCCTAAATGTGGTGGAATAAAAAAGCGCCATTTACTACCAGTAGGCATTAACTGCAAACCTTCGGTCCAACCTTTTATTACCATATTTAATGGAAAAGAAGCGGGTCTGCCTCTTTGCACAGAACTATCAAAAATAGTACCGTCAATAAGTGTACCATGGTAATGACAAGTTACTTCATTGTGTGCAAGTGGTTTTTCACCTACACCAACTGTTAATACTTCGTACTGTAAACCAGAATCCAAAGTGGTTACTTCGGGTCTAGTTTTATTTTGCTCTAAAAAATCTTGTCCAGCTTTTAAATTTGCTGCTGCTTTTTCTGCTTTCATTTGTGCTAATTGATCGGCTACGCCCATTGTTATAATTTTTTAATCGTTTGCGTATGAAGAAACTGGTTCGCAGGTGCAAACTAAATTTCTATCTCCGTGTGTGTTGTTGATTCTTGCTACGCTAGGCCAAAATTTATTGAGTGCTACATATGGCAATGGAAATGCAGCTGTTTGTCTTGAGTAGCTGTAGTTCCAAGTTTCTGCACAAACAATTCCTTGGGTATGCGGTGCATTTTTAAGTGGGTTATTTTGCTTATCAAATTTACCAGATTCAACATCTTTGATTTCATGGTAAATGGCAATCATGGCATCACAAAAACGGTCTAACTCAGCTTTGTCTTCACTTTCTGTAGGTTCAATCATGATAGTGCCTGCTACCGGAAAACTCATGGTAGGTGCATGGAAACCATAATCAATCAAACGTTTTGCAACGTCTTCTGCTTCTACGCCAGCTGTTTGTTTAAACGGTCTTAAGTCTACAATAAATTCGTGTGCACAGGTGCCGTTTTTACCCGTGTATAAAATTGGATAATATTTTTCTAAACGTGCTTTCATGTAATTCGCATTTAATATCGCATACGCGGTTGCGTCTTTGATACCTTGTGCGCCTAACATTTTAATGTACGCGTAGCTAATGAGTAAAATACTTGCAGAACCATACTGCGCAGCACTTACAGCATACTCGGCATTACCAGTTTGATGATGACCTGGTAAGAAAGGTGCTAATTTATCATTTACACAAATAGGGCCCATGCCAGGTCCACCACCACCGTGTGGGATGGCAAACGTTTTATGTAAATTTAGGTGACACACATCGGCGCCAATCATACCTGGGCTGGTTAATCCAACCTGTGCATTCATGTTAGCACCATCCATGTACACCATGCCTCCATTTGTATGGATAAGATCACAAATGTCTTTGATGGTTTCTTCAAACACACCATGTGTAGAAGGGTAAGTAACCATCAGTCCACCAAGTGTGTCTTTATATTGTGCTGCTTTTTCTTGTAAATCGTTCATGTCAATATTACCCGCCTCATCACATTTAACCACCACCACTTTAAAGCCCGCCATTACAGCACTTGCAGGGTTAGTTCCGTGTGCGCTAATTGGAATAAGCACAATATTGCGGTGCTCATTTTTGTGTGCTTTATGGTAAGCGCGAATGGTTAATAAACCTGCGTATTCGCCTTGCGCACCACTATTGGGTTGTAAGCTACAAGCGGTAAAGCCTGTTGCTTGACATAAATAATGCGATAACTCTTTTAAAATTTCTTGGTAGCCTTCTGTTTGGTTGCTTGGCACAAATGGATGTAGTCCACCAAACGCCGGCCAGCTTACTGGCATCATTTCTGTGGCCGCATTTAATTTCATGGTACAGCTACCAAGTGAAATCATTGATGTATTTAAAGACAAGTCTTTATTTTCTAGTAGCTTAATATAACGCATCATCTGACTTTCTGAGTGATGCGTATTAAATACTGGATGTGTTAAATAATCGGTAGTTCTTTGTAATCCTTGTGGGATATGGCTTGCAGCAGCTTCGATAGAAGCAGCGGTTAATGTAGTGGCCGCTTTACCAGTGGTACTTGCAAACACAGCAAGTATCGCATTGGCATCTGCAATGCTGGTGGTTTCATCTATGCTAATAATTACTTTTTCGTCTGGCGCATAAAAGAAATTGATGCCTGCTTTTTCTGCATTTATTTTTAATGCATTGGCATCAACACCACTGATGGTTAAAGTGTCAAAGAAAAATTTATTTTGTTGCGATAGTCCCATGGCGCTTAAACCATTTGCAACAGCAGCAGCCAATTGGTGCACGCGTGATGCAATATTTTTTAAACCTTTAGGTCCATGGTATACTGCATACATAGCAGCCATGTTGGCAAGTAATGCTTGTGCAGTACAAATATTTGAAGTTGCTTTTTCTCTTTTAATATGCTGCTCTCTTGTTTGAAGCGCCATACGAAGTGCACGGTTGCCTTGCGCGTCAATACTCACACCAATTAATCGACCTGGCATACCTCTTTTAAAATCATCTTTGGTTGCAAAAAAGGCAGCATGTGGTCCGCCAAATCCCATTGGAACACCAAAACGTTGAGCGCTACCAAGTGCAATGTCTGCACCAAGCTCGCCAGGAGGTGTTAAAAGTGTAAGTGCTAGTAAATCGGTAGCAACAATTACTAAACCATCAACGCTGTGTACTTTATCTATAAAAGCTCGTTGATCTTCTACGGCACCATTGCTGTTTGGATATTGAAGCATCGCGCCAAAATAAGTTTCGTCAATGGCAGCGGTTAAAAAATCACCTACTACAATTTCTACACCAATTGGCTCGGCGCGTGTAACAAGTACATCTCTTGTTTGTTTGAAAATATTTTTATCGACAAACAATTTTGGTTTTGTAGCAATATCTGATTTATTGATGTGATGAAAAGCCATCGCCATCGCTTCGGCAGCAGCTGTAGCTTCATCAAGTAAAGATGCATTCGCAATAGGTAAACCCGTTAAGTCGGTAACCATCGTTTGAAAATTTAATAAACTTTCTAAACGACCTTGTGCAATTTCTGCTTGGTATGGTGTGTACTGTGTATACCATCCTGGATTTTCAAAAATGTTTCTTAAAATAACACTTGGGGTAATGGTACCGTAATAACCCTGACCAATATAATTTTTATAAATTTTATTTTTAGCGGCAATTGTTTGCAAACTGGTTAGGTATTCAAACTCCGAAATAGGAGCAGGTATATCCAACAATTGATTGATTTTAATAGCGGCAGGAATTGTTTTATCAATGAGCTGGTCTAAAGTACCTGCGCCAATCACGTCTAACATGGTTTTGGCGTCTGCTGCATTAGGGCCAATATGACGACCCGAAAATTCATGTGCTTGTTGTTCAAATAAGTTTGCCATAATCTTAAATATAGAAGGTTGGATGGAATCATCCTTAATGGGCGCAAAGGTACGGGCAGAGGGCCTCAAATTTGTGCTTTTGTGGAAGCCGTTGATAAACTGTGGATGAAATTCTGCACAAATCGTCCTAATCTTGTAGTATGAATGAGATTTCACTTGAAAACTGGGAAAAAACGGCCGCCGACCACGAGAAAAAGTACAAACAGTTCCTCCAAAAGCCCGATAAAAAGAGCCTTTTAAGGGTCCTCCCAGACCTTCATGATGAAGCTTTTGAAAAAATAGACTGTTTAGACTGTGCGGCCTGCTGTAAAAACTATTCGCCCCGCTTTAAAGGACCAGACATCAAGCGCATAAGCAAGCATGTGGGTATGCGCGAAACGGAGTTTATTGATAAGTATTTAGTAATGGATAATGATGGGGATTATGTAGCCAATACAAAACCATGTCCATTTTTAGGCTCCGATAATTTTTGTAGTATCTATGATAAGCGTCCTTCCGATTGTGAACGTTTCCCTTACACCGATGAAGACGTGTTTTTTAAACGCCCTGCTATTACCTTAAAAAATGTTACGTTTTGTCCAGCAGTGTTTCATGTATTTGAAAGACTGATCGAAAAAAAGTAAGCTTACTTGGTAACGTGTAAAATAAATTTTTCTTGAAAATAAGGCTCAGCAAACAAGCGGTACACCGGAATCATTTTTGGTCTTAACAAACTTTCAAAAATTTCTTGTGCTAAGTCGCCGCCTTTTAAACAAATAAGACCGTTTGGAATTTCTTGTTTGTGTCCCTTTTTTAATAGGGGACCTGCCCATTGCCATAAATCTTTTAAGGGCGCAACGGCTCTAGAAACAGCAAAGTCAAATTTTCTATTTTTTATTTCTTCGGCACGGCAGTGTTGTGTAGTTACATTGGTAAGTCCAACACCTTCTGCAACGGCTTCCACTACTTTTAATTTTTTAGCAATACTATCTACCAAATGAAACTTTACTTCAGGAAAAAATATAGCGAGCGGAATACCCGGAAACCCGCCACCACAGCCAATATCAATCACTTCGGTGCCTGGTTCAAAATTGGCCATTGCTGCAATGCTCAGGGAGTGTAGCACGTGGTGTAAATAAATGCTTTCTATGTCTTTACGAGACACCACATTGATTTTGCTGTTCCAGTCTTTATAAAGTTCCTCTAAGCCCGCAAACTGTGCCGTTTGTTTTGGCGTAAAGTCGCTAAAGTACTTTTCAATTAATCCCAATTTTTCCGGGGTGCTTTCCATATGGCGGGTAGGGTAAATAAGTAATAAAAAAACATAAAGATGTCAAACACAATAAACAGCGGCCAAAGGTCTAGTTCATTTAATTTTTTCATGCCTTTAAAAAAAACATAAGCTTGAACTAAGAAACGAACACCAAATACCGCAAGACTCATCCACCAATTAAAAAAAATGATAGAAACAATTAAAAGTGGATATAATAAAAATTGAGAAGTACTATACAGGCCCAATAACATTTTATGACTCGGCTTGTAATAACGGCTGGTGGTGTAGTGTCTATACTTTTGTGCCATCCACTCATTCCACGTAGATTTTGGTTCACTTAAAGTATGCGTATCAGGATCAATGCAAATGGCTGTATTGCGCGCCGTTGCTACCTGATTGATAAATAAGTCGTCATCACCACTTGGTACTTGATTGATAGATGAAAAACCTTTGTTGCGTAAAAAAACTTGTTTTTTATAACTAAGGTTTCGGCCAACACCCATATAGGGGTTGCCACTTAGGGCATAGGTTAAATATTGTAATGCGGTATGGAATGTTTCAAAACGAATGAGTTTATTTAAAAAGCCAGGCTTTTTACGGTAAGCGCCATAGCCTAAAACAATTTCTATATTGTCTGTGTAGGCAGCTTGCATTTTTTTAATCCAATGCTCGGTTGCAGGAACACAGTCAGCATCTGTAAGTAATACTATTTCGTATTTTGAACTTTTAATACCCATCGATAAAGGAAACTTTTTTCCAGCTATCATTTTAGCTTCTTGGGTTAATAAAACGTGGTTGATGTTTTTAAATGCTTTTTTAAATTCATCAATTAAGTATTTGGTATCGTCTGTAGAGTTATCGTTTACAAGTACAACTTCAAACGTGCTTTTATAATCCTGCACTAAAACTGCCGGAAGTGTTTGTACCAAATTATGTGCTTCGTCTCTAGCACATATCACCACCGAAACGGCGTGTTCCATTTGCTCCGAAGGCGTTGTTTCTTTATAAAATGCCAAACGAATAAAAAAGTAGAGGTAATAAAAGAGTTGAATGGCTACTACCGAACAAAAAATATAGAAAATAAGGGTCCAAATGATGGGAGCTACGTTCATGAGCGCAAAAATAGTGGTTTTGTGCTACTTTTGTGGACATGGCTGCACTAACCTTTCAACTTCAAAATACCGCTACTGGCAGAGGCGCTAGGGCGGGTGTGATGCAAACCGATCATGGCGAAATTCTAACCCCCATATTTATGCCAGTGGGTACCGTTGGGACGGTTAAGGCGGTTACGCAGCAGCAATTGTCTCTAGAAGTGCAAGCCCAAATTATTTTAGGCAATACCTATCATTTATATTTAAGACCTGGTACCGAAGTATTAGAAGCGGCTGGAGGACTCCATCAATTTAATGGTTGGCACAAACCCATCTTAACGGATAGTGGCGGGTATCAAGTTTTTTCTTTGGCAGCCAACCGAAAAATTACCGAAGAAGGCGTTTTATTTCAATCTCATATTGATGGTAGTAGACATCTTTTTACACCAGAGTCGGTGATGGATATTCAGCGCAGCATTGGTGCCGATATTATTATGGCTTTTGACGAATGTCCGCCATATCCAAGTGAATATTCTTATGCTAAAAAAAGTATGGAACTTACGCACCGCTGGTTGGAGCGTTGTATCAAAAGACTTGCTGAAACACCCGATAAATATGGCTATACGCAAAATTTATTTCCCATTATACAGGGCAGTACGTTTAAAGATTTGCGTGTTGCATCTTCAGAATTTATAGCATCTACGAACTGTGCAGGTAACGCTATTGGCGGACTTAGTGTTGGGGAGCCTGAAGAAATGATGTATGAGTTTACGTCGCTTTGTACCGAAAATTTACCAGAAAATAAACCGCGTTATTTGATGGGTGTTGGAACTCCTTGGAACCTACTAGAATGCATTGATAGAGGGGTTGATATGTTTGATTGTGTGATGCCTACCCGTAATGGCCGAAACGGCATGTTGTTTACCTCAGAAGGGGTTATCAATATCAAAAATAAAAAATGGGCATCCGACTTTTCTCCAATAGACACGGGCATTCCATGCCATTCGAGCAATTATTATTCGAAAGCTTATTTGCGTCATTTATTTGTAGCGGATGAAATATTAGGGCTTCAGATTGCAAGTATTCATAACTTGGCTTTTTACTTGTGGTTAGTGGGAGAGGCTAGAAAGCAAATACTAGACAATAATTTTGCTACTTGGAAAGCGCAAATGCTACCCATTTTAAAACAGCGTTTATAATTTATTGTAGGTACATGAAAATAATTGACTGGTACATACTTAAAAAATTTCTGTCTACTTTTTTCTTTGCAATTTTTTTATTTGCAGTGATTGCCATTGTTATTGATGTAAGTGAAAAAACAGATGATTTTGTACGTTCTGGTTTGGGTGTAAAAGCAATTATTACCAGTTATTATTTTGGATTTATTCCGCATATTATTGCACTCCTATTGCCGCTTTTTGTTTTTTTAGCAGTGATATTTTTTACGTCAAAAATGGCTGGACACTCCGAAATCATTGCTGTATTGGCCAGTGGCACTTCTTATAATAGATGGCTTCGTCCTTACTTTGTAGGTGGCATATTACTTGCTATGGTACTCTGGTTTGCTAACCAATATGTGGTGCCAAAAGCCAATCAAATTAGAGGAAGTTTTGAAGCTACCTACATAGATAAAAACAGTTCTTATAATGCACTGGTAGGAACTAATTCCAATATTTATTTACGTATCGATTCATTTACATATGCTGGCATTTATTCGTATGATACTGCTACCAAAAGAGGCGGTCCGTTTTTTGCCTACACGTTAAAAAATAACAAGCTGGTGCGCAATATAAGAGCCGATCAAATTACTTGGGATACGGCTTCTAAAAAATGGAAACTAGAATTTATAATTGACCGCGCTGTACTGCCACTTCAAGAAAAAGTTGCCTATACTACCCAGCAGCTCATGGCATTTAATTTTGGTCCACTCGATTTAAGTAGAGATAAATACACCAAAGACAAACTAACCACATCCGAGTTAAACCGCTTTATTGAGCTTGAAAAACTGAGGGGTTCGGAGGGGCTCAATGCCCTTAAAGTGGAGCGCTACCGCCGAGACGCCACCTGCGTAACGGTATTACTTTTAACCATTATTGGGGCCATTGTAGGGGGGCGAAAAGTGCGCGGAGGTAGTGGCATGCACCTAGCAGTGGGCTTTATCATTGCCGCATTATTTATCATTACAGACCGTTTTTCAACCATTTTTGCTACAAAAGGCAATTTGCCACCCCTAATGGCGGCCTGGATACCCAATTTTATCTTCCTTTTTGTCATTTTATACCTCTATAAGAAGGCCCCTAAATAGGAAAGGCTTCAAGGTCCAAACTTCTTTGATTTTCTTTTGTTATACAAGGCAAGTTGTGCTTACCTTTACGCACGATTTTTATAAATGATGTAGCAATGGAATTATTGAAAGAGAAATTTAAGGCGAAGGCAGAAGCTGCTGGACTTGAAATCAAAGAAATTATTAAAACCCACGGGTCAAAAAAAGTAGGTGAAGTAACACTTTCACAAGTTTACCAAGGTATGCGTGGCATTACCGGACTTGTTACCGAAACTTCTTTATTAGATGCGCAAGAAGGTATCAGATTTAGAGGCTACTCTATTCCTGAATTACAAGTTAGTTTACCAAAAGCACCAGGTGGCGGCGAACCATTACCAGAAGGTCTTTTTCATTTAATGTTACTCGGCGAACTTCCTAATCAAGAAGACGTTGAAACCATCACCAATATTTGGCAGCGCAGAAGTCATGTACCCAATCATGTTTTTGCAACCATCGATGCACTTCCTATTACCACGCACCCAATGACTATGTTTGTTACGGGTGTGATGGCACTTCAAACCGAAAGTAATTTTGCAAAAGCATATGCTACCGGTATTAATAAAAAAGATTACTGGAGTCCCGTTTTTGAGGACACCATGGATTTAATTGCACGCCTTCCGCGCATTGCTGCATACATCTATCGTCGCAAGTATAAAAACAACGAACATATTCATCCAAACGGCCTACTAGACTGGGCTGGTAACCTTGCACACATGATGGGTTACAACGATGAAAGCTTTAAAGAGCTTATGCGTTTATACATGACCATCCATGCCGATCATGAAGGTGGTAACGTATCTGCACACACGACGCACTTAGTAGGTTCTGCATTAAGCGATCCTTATTTAAGTTATGCAGCTGGTATGAATGGTTTAGCGGGTCCATTGCATGGTCTTGCTAACCAAGAAGTAATCAAGTGGATTTTTGAAATGCAAGAATCACTTGGTACCGATGCGCCAACAGCAGAGCAAATTGCAAATTATGTGCAAGCAACTTTAAGTTCAGGTAAAGTAGTTCCTGGATATGGTCATGCGGTACTTCGTAAAACCGATCCACGTTTTACAGCACAAATGGAATTTGGTAAAAAACATATGCCAGATGACAAGTTGGTAAACACGGTTTGGAATATTTATGAAACCGTTCCACCAATTTTACAATCACTTGGTAAAGTAAAAAATCCTTGGCCAAACGTTGATGCACATTCTGGTGCACTACTCGTTCACTACGGCTTAGTAGAATATGAATTTTATACTGTGCTTTTTGCCGTGAGCAGAGCACTTGGTGTACTATCTAGTCTTTGTTGGGACCGCGCATTAGGGTTCCCACTGGAAAGACCAAAATCTGTAACCACAGATTCGGTTAAGCAGTGGCTAGATGGAAAAGCAGAAATTTGGGAGGGCTAGTTCCACAATAGCTTAGGGGAATTAGCTCAGTTGGTAGAGCGCTTGCATGGCATGCAAGAGGTCAGCGGTTCGACCCCGCTATTCTCCACGTAAATATGTTCAAAGGGCTTTGGTTGTACCAAGGCCCTTTTTTATTGGCCATTAGAATTATAATCATATCTTTATGATATCATAATAATATCAAACATGGAAAAATTACTAAAACCCCTTTCTGGGTACAAAGCAGCATTAATTGCTTTATTCTCATTTTTTATTGGCTTTGCGCTTATTGTTGGTGGAGCACAACAAAATGAAGGAACACAAGTTTTCTTTGGCGTACTCCTTTTAGCTGCAACAGTTTTTTTGGTAAAAGGGTTAATGATTATTGACCCTAATTATAGCATTGTGCTTACTTTTTTTGGTAAGTATGTTGGTACTGTTAGAGAAAATGGTCTTCAATTTGTAAATCCATTTTATAGCAAATTAAAAGTATCTCTTCGTATGCAAAGTATAGAAAGTACCAAGTTAAAAGTGAATGATAAACTTGGAAACCCTATCGAAATTGCAGCGGTTATTTTATATCAAGTAGAAGATACATACAAAGCAGTATTTGATGTAACAAGTTTTAACGATTATATCCGCAACCAAAGTGAAGCCGCTGTGCGTCATTTAGCAACCACATGTCCGTACGATAATATCGAAGATGAAAAAGCGCATATTACACTTCGTGATGGTGGTGAGCAGGTCATTGAAATGTTAGAACAAGAATTAAACCAGCGCTTAAATAAAGCCGGCGTTCTTGTTACAGAAGCGCGTATTAGCCATTTGGCGTATGCTGCAGAAATAGCAGGCGCTATGTTGCAGCGTCAGCAAGCAACGGCCATTGTAGCGGCTCGCACAAAAATTGTAGAAGGCGCCGTGGGTATGGTTGAAATGGCACTTGCGATGTTATCAGAAAAAGATATTGTGGTTTTAGATGATGATAAAAAAGCGGCGATGGTGAGTAATTTAATGGTGGTATTGTGCGGTGAAAAAGCAGCATCGCCTGTATTAAATACGGGTAGTCTTTACTAATACTTTTAAAACCTTTTTATGTCATTAAATAAAAAGACTTTTGTTTTGCGCATTAGCGAAGACACTTTTAAAAAGCTGTCTAAGTGGGCCGACGATGAGTTTAGAAGTGTGAACGGGCAAATAGAAATGATACTTGATAAAGCATTAAAAGATGCTGGCAGAAAAGCGGTTCAAAAAGAAATAAAGCCATCTGAAAACACTAAATTGCTTAAATGAAAATGAAATCAATTGTAGTGAGCCTAGTAGCTTTACTTTTTGTTACAGCAGCTTTTGCGCAAACATTTACGGTAGGATCATTTAATGTGCGTTATGACAATCCGCGCGATTCTGGCAATTTATGGATAGACAGACTGCCTAGAGTGGCTTCCCTGATTGCGTTTCATGACTTTGACATTGTAGGAACCCAAGAAGGTTTGCAGCATCAATTAGATGGATTACAAACACAACTTCCTGGATATACCTATTACGGAATAGGTAGAGATGATGGCGCTTTTAAAGGAGAGCATTCTGCAATTTTTATAAAAAAAGATGCTTTTACAATTGTAGACAAAGGAGATTTTTGGTTATCAGAAACGCCCTCAAAACCTGGATTTGGTTGGGATGCGCGCATTAACCGGATATGTTCTTGGGTGTTACTCAAACACAATATATCAAGTAAACAATTTTATTGTTTTAATGTGCACTATGATCATCAAGCGGTGATAGCGCGTAAAGAAAGTTCTAAACTTATACTTGATAAAATTAAAACCATTGCGGGCACAACACCTGTTGTTTTAACTGGCGATTTTAATGGGGATCATAGTTCGGAGTGGTATCAGCTCATTGCCAATTCGGGTGTTTTATTGGATACCTACAAAAGGGTAGCAGCGCCTTATAAACCCAATGGTACCTTTCAGGGGTTTGGGCCAAACCTAAACAAAGACCAAGTGATTGATCATATTTTTACAACGCCGCAGTTTAGTGTAAGCAGGTGGGGTGTGTTAACGGATTCGTATAATGGCAAGTTTCCTTCGGATCATTTTCCGGTTTTAACCCAAATAACCCTGCATTAAAGGTTAAGATGTGCAAAAGCTTTCTTAAATAACGAGGCTTTAGCATTTTTATTCACAGGGCCTTGCTTCTTTTGTAGAACCCACTAATTTTAAGGTAATCAAACCCATTGTATGTTTTATTTATTACAAACAGACACCATTCAAAAAGCACTCGGTGCAGCTGCTGCAAGCACCCCAGAAAAAATTTCAATGCTTAGCTTATTAGAAAAGGGCGGTTGGATTATGTATCCACTTTACTTTTTACTGGTAGCTGCTATTTTTGTTTTTGTAGAACGTTTGTTAGCAATCAATAAAGCCTCTAAAATAGAGCCTAATTTTATGAATATTATCAGAGATAATATTATTACAGGCAACGTGCAAGCTGCACGTAATTTGGCAAAAAATACAGACAGTCCTGTAGCACGCATGATTGACAAAGGTATTCAGCGCATTGGTAAACCACTTGATGCCATCGAAAAAAGTATGGAAAATGTGGGTCGACTAGAAATGTATACCATGGAAAAAAATCTTTCAATTTTATCGCTCATTTCTGGTATTGCCCCAATGTTTGGATTTTTAGGAACCATTATTGGTATGGTACAATTGTTTTATGGCATTGCGTCTACTGGAGAGTATACTTTAAACACCATTGCTGGCGGTATTTATACCAAAATGATTACGTCTGCAACCGGTTTAATTATTGGACTTATTGCTTATGTAGGGTATAATTTTTTAAGTACTCAAATAGACAAGACAGCAAACAAAATGGAAGTGGCTAGTTCAGAATTCATTGATATTTTACAAGAACCTACTCGTTAATTTTAAGCAATGAATATCAGAAAGCGTTTAAGAACTCATCCCGAAGTGCACACAGGTGCCTTAAATGATATTCTATTTATACTATTGTTGTTTTTTCTAATTGTATCTACGCTTGCCAATCCAAATGTGATTAAAGTGTCTAATCCAAAAGCGGCTAGTGACACTAAAGCCAAGCAAACGGTGGTTATTACAGTAGATAAAGACCAGCAAATTTATATTGGATCAAAAGCCATTGGAATAGATGCGCTAGAGTCGGAACTTTCATTGTTTTTAGCCAAAGAAACAGAAAAACCTTCTGTGGTGATTAATGGCGATAGCACTTCGCATTTAGGCACAGCTATTAAAGTGATGCAAGTGATTAAAAAATTAGGCGCAACGCCTGTAATGGCTGTAGACAATAGCCATTAGTAATTAATTTGTTTTTGTTGCCAAAATCATTCGGTCATTTTCAAACAAATCTTTTTTAAGCAAAGTGTTGTAATTGTTTTGTACAAAAACCTCCTGTGTTTGCTTGCCTAATGCTTGATTGATTTCTACAAATAAGGCGCCGCCTAGTTGTAAATTTGATTTTCCAAAATTTGCAATAGCATTATAAAATAGGAGTGCATCATTGTCAGGAACAAATAAGGCGGTATGCGGTTCAAAATCTAGTACATGCTTCGCCATATTTTCTTTTTCCATGTCCGCTATATATGGTGGGTTGGAGATAATAATATCGTAGCTGTCTAAGTTGGGCCAAGATGTTTCGTCTAAAAAATCTTGAACTTTAAAGTGTACCGGGGTATTGTATTTTGCAGCATTGTTTGAAGCAACTTGGATAGCTGCTGCGCTAATGTCTACAGCTGTAATGTGTGCAGTAGGTAGTTTTTTTTGAAGGGCAATAGCAATGCATCCACTACCTGTTCCTACTTCTAAAATTGTTAATGGCGCAGTGGATGTAATATTTGCTGTAGCCCATGTTGCGCACCAATTTACAAGCTCTTCTGTTTCGGGCCTAGGAATAAGTGTATCTGGTGTCACTTGTAAAGAGAGCCCTGCAAACCAGGCCTGGCCAAGTACATATTGTACGGGCTTGCCTGTTGATAGCTCGTTGGTATAGCGCTCTAGGCGCTCTAGTTGTATATCAGCAAGTAATTCATTTTTTAAAAGCCATCTGTCCATTTTAGACTTGCCAGTAACAAATTCCATCACCATGCCTGCAATGGTAGAAGCTTCTCTATTTTCATAGAGTCCTTCTAGCGCGGTATTGAGTATTTGTTCGGCTACTTCAAAAGTCATACTGCAATGTTAGTATCATTTAGGTTATTTTTGCGCCAGCCCTTAAATTTATTTATTCATGCAAAATGCAGATCACTACTTTACCATCGAAAAGCCAGCCATGGCTGAGTTTAAAGATAGGGGGAGTAAATTTTTAGGGTATGCTTTTCCAATAAGTGCTGCAGAAGTTTTTAAACAGCATTTGCAAGATTTAAAAAAAGAACATCCTAAAGCAGTGCATCACTGTTTTGCGTATAGACTGGGATTAACCAACGATTTATTTAGGGTGAGTGATGATGGAGAACCCGCTGGAACTGCTGGTAGACCCATACTTGGACAAATTGATAGCAGCGGCGTTACCAATACGGCAATTATTGTAGTTCGTTATTTTGGCGGTACTTTATTAGGTGTTCCGGGGTTAATCAATGCCTACAAGTCTGCAGCATCTATGGCTTTACAATTAACGCCGTTTGTACAAAAAACAATTGAGTGTTATTATGAAGTATCTTTTGACTATACCCAAATGGGCGAGGTAATGAATGTTGTAAAACAATATGGATGTTCTGTTGCAGAACAAACCATGCAACTGTTTTGCAATCTTCGAATAGGTGTACCCAAGGCAAGACTCCAAGAAGTGCTCTATAAATTTAAAGACTTACACACCGTAAGTATAAAACCCTGTGCCTGATTTTACGCCTAATTTTTTATCTGCAACCATGCTAACTAAAAGTGGGCAGGGTGCGTATTTTTCTTCTTTAAATCCTTCGTGTAAAACTTCTAAAATACTAAGGCAAACGTCCAGACCAATAAAGTCGGCGAGTTGCAGTGGTCCCATTGGATGGGCCATACCTAGTTTCATAATGGTATCTATCGATTCTTTGGTGGCTACCCCTTGATGCAAAGCATAAATAGCTTCGTTAATCATGGGCATTAATATTCTGTTGGCAATAAAGCCAGGAAAATCATTGACAACACAAGGTACTTTTAATAGTACTTTACTCAGTTCAACAATGCTGTCTGAAACAGTGGCGCTCGTTTCTTTTCCGTTGATGATTTCAACGAGTTTCATGATTGGAACCGGGTTCATAAAATGCATGCCTATAACTTGTTCCGGCCTTTTGGTAACACTCGCAATTTCTGAAATAGAAATAGAAGAAGTGTTGCTCGCTAATATAGTATGTGCAGGTGCGGCAGCGTCTAAAGCTTCAAAAATAGAAAGTTTAATGGCTTTATTTTCGGTGGCCGCTTCTACTACTAAATCTGCGTTAGATACAGCGGTATCAAGGGTTGTGCTTGTTGTTAAATGTGCAAGAGCCAATTCTTTTTGAGCGGCCGTTATGGTTTCTTTGGTCACCAAACGGTCTAAATTTTTATGAATGGTAGCAAGCGCTTTTTCTAACTGTTCACTATTGGTGTCAAGTAAGGTTACAGTAAAACCATGCGTTGCAAATACTTGAGCAATACCATTACCCATGGTGCCTGCACCAACAACGGTGACATTTTTTATAGTAGACATAACACTATTTTTTTCGCTTGTAGTCGCCGCGTTTCCAAGACTTAATAAAGTCGGCCCATGCTGCTGGATTTAAAATATTCATTGGTGGAATTTGTCCAGCATAATAATATTTATTGGCTTGTTGACGCAGTTGATAATTAACGGCCTCTCTACCATCCGATGGTAAGGAGTTTAATAAAATTCGATTGCGCGCTTCGTCGGTATTTTTTCTAGCTACTTCGTACATATCATCAGATACTTTATTGTTTACAAAGTCTCTTTCAAATTGTTCGCGGGTAGGTCTTGGTTTTAAAATAGTAGCTGGTAAATAAACGGTATCACTTACCATGAGTTGAATAACACTGTACTGGCTTTCTGTTAAGTTGGCCGGAATGTCAATGCGTCTATCTTTAAAACCAATACAAGAAAATGTGATTTTATCTCCTTTTAAAACGGCAATTGAAAACACACCGTCGGGGCTGGTAAATGTACCTCTCCCTTTTCCTTCTACAATAATACTAGCTGAAGGGATGGCCCTTAAACTGTCGGCAGTCATCACAACGCCATACAATTGCACCACAGAATCTCTAAAAGCTGGGTTTTGAGCCTTGGCTTTAAAAATACCACCAAAGGCAAGTACCATAAGAAGGATGCGTAGCGTTTTATTCATCGGCTCAAAAATACGAATGGTTTTGACAATAAAAAGTCAATTAAATGGTCGTGTTTATGGCAAAGTAAGGGCTACAGCAATTAACTTTGCACAGTTCTACCTTATTTTAACAAAAACTTGCGTGACAATGACCGAAGAAGCGATATTAAAGGCCCTCAGTAATGTACAAGAGCCCGATTTAGGCAAAGATCTAGTAACCTTAAATATGGTGAAAGATGTTCAAATAAATGGCAATGATGTAAGTTTTACCATTGTGCTTACCACCCCAGCTTGTCCTATGAAGGATATGATGCGAACAGCGAGTGAAAATGCGGTGAAGCTGCTTGTTAATAAAGAGGCCAATGTAAAAGTAAATTTTACGGCCAATACCAGTTCTACAAGAAAAGACAATGCGCAAATTTTAAGCGGCGTTAAAAATATTATTGCAGTAGTGAGTGGAAAAGGTGGGGTAGGAAAAAGCACTGTTTCTGCAAACATAGCGCTCGCACTTGCAGAAGGTGGCGCTAGTGTTGGACTAATGGATGCAGATATTTATGGTCCTAGTGTACCTATTATGTTTGGTGTTAGAGGTGCACGTCCAATGATGAAAGATATTGATGGAAAAGGATTTATTGTACCACTAGAAAAATACGGCATCAAATTAATGAGTATTGGTTTACTTGTTGATGAAAAAAATGCGGTGGTTTGGAGAGGTCCAATGGCAAGTAGTGCCATCAAACAATTTGTTACAGAAGTAGATTGGGGGCCGCTCGATTATTTAGTAATTGATATGCCGCCGGGCACTGGTGATATACATTTAACGCTCATGCAAACTGTTCCAGTAACAGGTGTGGTGATTGTTACAACGCCGCAAGCGGTAGCCCTTGCAGATGCTAAAAAAGGTATTGCAATGTTTGGTCAGGCGCAAATTAATGTACCTATTATTGGGCTTGCCGAAAACATGGCCTATTTTACGCCAGAAGAATTACCTGACAATAAATATTATTTATTTGGTAAAGAAGGTGGTAAAAAATTAGCAGAAGAATATGATCTTTCATTTTTAGGTCAGATTCCACTGGTGCAATCTATTAGAGAAGGTGGTGATGAAGGTGTCCCTGCTATGGTAGGTACCGACGAAATTAGCAAGCAAGCTTTTAGAAATATTACGGCGCAAGCAGTGCGTAATATTGCCATCAGAAATGCAGCAGCACCTGCAACACAAACGATAAAAACGCAGGCATAGGCATGAAAAAAATCATCATTACATTAGACGGTTATTCTTCATGTGGTAAAAGCACGCTTGCGAAACAAATGGCTGCAGAATTAAATTATGTTTTTATTGATAGTGGTGCTATGTACCGTGCCATTACCCTTTATTTTATTAGACATGGTATCGATGTAAACAGTTTGGCTGCTGTAACAGAAGCCCTTTCAAATATTCACTTGTCATTTGTGCTCAACCAAAAAACGGGAAGGGCAGACATGTATTTGAACAACGAAAATGTGGAGGAAGAAATTAGAGGCTTAGCCGTGAGCAATCAGGTAAGTCAGGTGGCAGCCCTAGAGCCTGTCAGGATTTTTAGTGTGGCTCAGCAGCAATTAATGGGCGCACAAAAAGGAATTGTAATGGATGGAAGGGATATTGGTACGGCTGTTTTTCCAAGCGCCGAACTCAAAATATTTGTAACTGCTTCTCCCGAAATGCGCGTAGAACGCCGTTACCAAGAACTAGTTGCTAAAGATCCGGCCATAACAAAATCTGAAATTCAGGCCAATTTAGAAATGCGGGATCATATCGATTCAACCAGGGAGTTTAGTCCTTTAAAACAAGCCCATGATGCCCTTGTACTTGACAATAGCCATTTATCGAGGGAGGCGCAACTAGAATTAGCGCTTTCTTGGGCCAAGGAGCGTATCGCAAACGCTTAATTGAGTATATTTGACATGCCTATGAAAAAAAATGGTCCCTCCGTGGAAACGGAACGACCTTTTTTACGATTGCTTGCCATATGAAAACCTTTGGTACAGCTTATAAAAATTAGTACCTATATTTTTAACAGGAGATCCTGTTGTTTGCTTGCTTTGTTGATACAAATATACAGCGTTTACACGCCGTTCAAAAACAACTTAATGTTAAGAATATTACGTTTAACTGTATCTTTGTAGCCGCAAAGCCTTGCTATTACTGGATTTTTTTGTAAACCCAATATGATGTCCAACCGATTAGTGGATCCTTTATTTCAGTTAATTAAATCCCTAGAAAAGGCGGAGAAGCGGCATTTTAAGCTCTATATCAAAAGGAATTCGGCTAAAGAAGACCTAAAAGTGATCCAGTTATTTGATGCGGTAGCCGCTTTACCGGAGTATGACGAGCGCCTTTTGCTCAAAAAACTCACCTCCATCGAAAAGCCCCAGTTGGCCAATTTAAAAACCCATTTATACAAGCAGGTGTTGGCTAGTTTGCGCCTTTTAAAAAGCAATGACAGCGTAGACCTTCAATTACATGAGCAACTAGACCATGCCCGTATTTTATATAGCAAGGGTTTGTATCACCAGAGTTTAAAAATATTAGATAAGGCAAAACTTTTGGCACAACAATACCATCAAGATAGTTTTTTGATTCAAATTATTTCGCTGGAAAAAAAGATTGAGACGCTGCATATCACAAGAAGTATGCAAGACCGTGCAAGTCAATTAACGCTGGAGGCCAATCAGGTTAACGAAAAAAGAAAAGTGATTACGCAACTTTCTAATTTGGCATTACAATTGTATAGTTGGTTTGTGCAAAATGGACACGCGCGTAACGAGGCGGATGAAATTGGTATTAAAACCTTTTTTAAAGAAGCCTTGCCTGCAAATGCAACCCAGCTTACAGGATTTTATGAACGCCTTTATTTATATCAAAGTTATTGCTGGTATGCATTTATTAGGCAAGACTTTTTAATGTATTACAAGTATGCCCAGCGGTGGTTTGATCTTTTTGAAGAAAACAAAGAGATGATTGAAATTGAAACCGGGCATTATATTAAGTCGATGCATATTTTACTCAATGCACATTTTGACCTTCGTAATTTTGGAAAATTTGATAGGGTGATAGAGCGTTTCGAAAAATTTGCATTGTCGGAACTACCTAATAAGCATGATATTTTTAGGGTTAATTCTTTTGTATATATCAATAGCGCCAAGCTTAACAAGCATTTGATGCAGGGCACGTTTAAAGAAGGGTTGCAGCATGTGCCAGCACTCGTTAAAGAATTAAAAGCACTTGAAATATATTTAGACCAGCACCGTATTTTGGTATTCAACTATAAAATTGCCACGCTTTATTTTGGTGCTGGTGATTACGCAACTTCTATCGATTATTTAAGACGCATTATTAATGATCATATCGATTTAAGAGGCGATTTACAATGTTATGCGCGTCTACTGCATATGATGGCGCATTATGAACTTGGCAATATTGAACTCATCGAAAGTTCACTAATAAAATCGGTGTACAGGTTTATGGCTAAAATGGAAAACCTAACGGTGATAGAAGAAGAGATGTTTACATTTTTGCGTGGTTCTTTTAAAGATCCATCACGTAAAGTAACACAGGCTTTACAAGAATTTTTAGCCAAGGTTAAAAAGTATGAAAAGTCTAGATTTGAAACGCGTGCATTTGCTTACCTCGACGTTATTTCTTGGTTAGAGAGTAAGGTGGAAAATAAAACGATGAGTGAAATTATTTATGCAAAGTATTTAAAGAGTCCGCACCGTTAGTAATTTAGCTTGTGACAGCCGCATAGGCGATGCTTCCGCCCACCCAGGTTTCATGTTGATTGTAGCGAACCCCAATCATTTTTCCTTTACTAAGCCTAGCAATGTTAATGGCAGGATAGGGTCTGGTAGCGCCGTTTTCCCATAAAAACAACAATCTTATTTCTACTTTAGCGGGTGTAGTTGGGGTTTTAATAATAGATGCGTAGTTGACCTTTTTTTGAAGCATCCAGTTTTGCGGATCAGGTAAATTTTCAATATCGTTTTTGGTGACGTCAATGATAACGCCACTTCCTGCAAAAGAAAAAAGTGGTTTTAGTACATAATTTTCTAAATCGTCAGGTACTGTTTCTAACTGGTGTACATAATAACTTGCCGGGATACAAGGGTGCTGTAATAAAGGCATCGTGTATTTACTAATGCGGTAAAACCAGTTAGGGTGTCCGGCCCATTCTACGTTTATGTTTTCGAATAAAATGCTTCCAGCATCTTTTATGTTTTGGGGCATTTGGTCTAGCTCATCAAAAATGATTCGGTTATAGATTCTTTTGATTTGTATTTTATCACCTTTATCGTTTGTATAAAATAAGTTGTTGCCTTCTTTGATGATATCGGTGATACAAACTATGGCAATGCCTGTATAATCAGCGGTGCAGTAAAAATCGATTCTTGTTTTTTGGCTGTGTGGTTTTATTTCAAGTAATACCACATGTTTAGGATCATGATTTCCTATAATAACAGATTGTAATTTTTGTAGGTAGGTGCTTTTAGTAAGGCCGCTATAATAAGCAGAATATGGCGCTGGTATGCTGTACTCGCTGCGTAGGGCATCGTCTTGCAAAACCTGATAACCAAAAAGGCTAGGGAACCCCTGCATTTCTATAAGCTGCGGAGTAATTTGATTTTGCTCATTCATGCAAATCCCAAAATCAAAAGCTATAAAATGAGGATGTTCAGTTTGAGCGGGTACATTTTTATTTGCAGGTACCGAAGCATTGGTGTTTTGTATAAAATCTGGACCAGTGATTACGTCAATAATATAGTTACAAGTGTCCAACATTTGTTGGTTAAAATGATCGTCTAAAAAAACGGGTGTTTCTGCTACCCTAAAATCGATAGCGCCTTCAAATTTGCTGTTTAATGTATGTAAGTAGTTCGCATGCCTTGCCTCTGTAAATGCATCATTAAATAAATTTCTGAGGGCAGGCACCATAATAATAAAAATTAAAACGCAGTTTGGTTAAGTGTCGCCTGGTTTAAAAAATTAGGCAAAATAGTTTTGTAGGTAAGCATAATTTTTTCAGGGTCTTGCACCTGATCAACCATCGACTGCCATTTTTCTGCACCATGATTCTCTGTCACAATGCTTTTTTTGTCTTCTTGTAATAAATATAAATGCATGCCTGAGGCGTCTACTTCGGCATGAAACTGCGTCCCTACAAAATAAGGACTAAAGCGCATGGCCATAATCGCTCTTTCGTAAGGCACATGCGGACGGTCCTTTTCGATAGCAAGTATAGATGCACCCATGGCTTCTATGAGATCGTCATTGGGTTCAATTACCTGAAAATCTCTACTATCAACACCATAAAATGGATTGTGTAGCCCAGCAAATAAAGGGTCTGAAATACCTACTGTTGTTGGATGTACCGGAAATACGCCAAATGCAGTAGACTTTCTTTTACAAACGGTGCCTACATGATAATATTTACAAGCGAGCTGAAAACTATGGCAAATAAAAAATACATGTTTAGTTTTTTCGTTTTCGCTATTCCAAATTTCAATGCTTTCTAACCAATCAAAATAAGCGGTTTCCCATTTGGTATCATTGGAGTCTAGTGGAGAGCCAGGCCCACCACTAGAAATATAAATATCAAAACTGGTGTCAGGTGTTTGTAATGCTTGTCTTACATCAAATACTTGATACGTGAGCGCTAGGTTTTTTTGTGCAGCCCAAGCGTGTACAAGTTCATGAATACAACGCATGCCCTCATTGGGATCTCCATCATATAAATCGAGTACGGCAACCTTAATGTTTTGCTCCATGTTTTTATTTACGCGTTATAAATAGCTCAGGTTTGTTTTTGGTGTAAGCGTTAAAAGCGTATGGTACATGAGTTTGATGGTTTCTTCTATGTCATCGTGATGAATCATTTCTACGGTGGTGTGCATGTATCTTAACGGCATAGAAATAAGTACCGATGGACATCCATCGTTGGCATAGGCAAAACTATCGGTATCGGTTCCGGTGCTTCTGCTAAGTGTTCTAAACTGTACAGGGATTTTATTTTTTTGAGCTACCTCTTCAACAACGGCTAATAATTTATTGTGAATGGCAGGTGCATAAGCAAGCGATGGTCCTTTACCGCACTGAATATCACCTTCTACAATTTTACTAATCATTGGGGTGCTGGTATCATGTGTAACATCTGTAATGATGGCAATGTCTGGCTTAATGCGGCGCGCAATCATTTCGGCACCTCGTAATCCAATTTCTTCTTGCACGGCGTTAACCACATACAAAGAGAAAGGAAGTTTCTTTTTATTTTCTTTTAATAAACGCGCCACTTCTGCAATCATAAATCCGCCAATGCGGTTGTCAAAAGCACGTCCAATATAATAGCCGTTTGCAAGTTCATCAAAGCCTTCTTCGTATGTCACTACAGCGCCGATATGAATACCTAAATCTTCTACTTCTTTTTTTGTTCTAGCGCCACAATCTAAACTTAGGTTGTCTACTTTAGGTTGTTGTTCTTTATTGTCAGGATTACCTAAGCGCGTATGAATAGCAGGCCATCCAAACACTGCTTTTACAGGTCCTTTTTTTCCATGGATCCAAACTCTTTTTGCAGGAGCAATTTGATGGTCTACACCACCATTTCTTTTTAAATAAATAAGGCCCTGATCATTGATATAATTTACAAACCAACTTATTTCATCGGCATGTGCTTCAATCACTACTTTAAAAGGAGCACCCGGATTAATAACGCCAACCGCTGTACCGTAAGGATCCGTAAATATTTCGTCGGTATATTTTTTTATGTACTCGAGCCATACTTTTTGTCCACCCGATTCAAAACCAACAGGAGATGGGGTATTGATATAATTTTTTAAAAACGCCATCGATGTAGGGGTTACCACCGAATCTTTTTTCTTTGTTGTTTTTGTACTTGTTTTTTTAGTTGCCATAATATTATTTTTCACTTTATTGTCAAGAAAATAAAAGAGTAGCGATGATGCCGCAAGCGGCTTTCACTACAATGAGTCCGTCAATGATTGCAAGATAATAGAGAATGCTTTTACGTTGGTGCATTTGATAGCTTACACTTATCAACAAAATAATAGGGATTGTGTTTAATAAGATTTGGAAGCCTGTAAAATGATGCAAAAAGGCATAACGAAGGGTTGCTATTAAAATTAGGGAGCTAATAGGGATGAGTAGCCAATTGATGGTTTTGGTTTGCCCCATTCGTACCACAAATGTTTTCATTTGTTTGTTGGCGTCTGTTTCATAGTCTTTGATATCAAAAAGCACGGCTAGCATACTTATAAAAAGGGCATTGGATAGATACAAAATGGTTACATGCGCCATGCTTGCGTATTGCAAGCCCGATAGTTTTAACAGGAGGAAAGGTGCATACACGCCAACTCCAGCCCAAATACTTCCAATAACAAATGGCTTTGCAATGCCATAAGACCGGAGGTTAAGTTTTGGATATTTTTTGGTGTCAAAATAATATAAAAAAGATCCGAGCGCCAGTAACGTACAAAATAAAATATCCTGCACGGATAGTAATTGAATGCCTGGTAGTATACGATACAATTGATAACTGCCTGCTAATAGTAAAAAAGCAAGGAGTACCCACTGCAATTTTTTTATACGCCCCGCATGTTTTGCTACCCAAATATTTCTTTGGTTAGGGGCGTCATCAATACTTTCTAACAGGTACGAATGATTGTAATAATAAACGGTTGCTGCAGCAGCAAGTGCTAAAAATAAAAAGGGGATTTGACGGTGGCCTAACTGCGTAAAGCTAGCCTGGCAAAGGGCTACCATGCATACTGCGTAAAAATAATTGCCAAAGAAAAAAGAGGTAAAACGGCCGCGTTCCACGTTTAGTTGACAATGATAATGTCTGAAGAAACAACGGTGTCACTTTTATTTTTTGCTTTATCGGAAGCCCAAAATCTAAAGTAACAAGTATCGTTTTTACCGCATTTAGGAATAACGGTGTAAATGCTGCCCGGAATAAATCCAGTGCTGTATCCAACTTCAAAAACGCCTTTTAAATTAGGTGTTGCTGTAAATGCGGGAATCTTTACACGATCACTAAAATTATTACAACCTTTTGTTTTGGTTACTTTTTGTACCCAAATGCTATCTGAAATATCGCCTTCGGCGTCTGTAAACTCCAATGAAAAAACAATGGCAGCGGCACCTGTAAAAACCTTTCCGTTCACCGATTTAAAAGTGAGCTGGGGCTTTGTGGTATAGGTATCTTTATTGCAAGCAAATATGGTTCCAATAATTGCCGTTAATATCAATATTTTTGCCTTCATTCGTGTAGGTTTCTAGTCAAATTTAGTAAAACAAACCAATCAATTGCTGTGTTGCCCTTAGATGTTAACAATATTTTCTCTAATGACCCTCGTTTGTTTAACCAAACAGCGTTAGACCTCTTTGCTTATCAGTATAGTGGGAGTAAAGTATACAAGCGTTGGTGCGATTTGATTATACCAGCCCAGCATCCTAAAAATGAGGCGGGTGTGCCCTTGATTACCAGTTACACGGATATTCCGGCCATGCCCATTGGTTTTTTTAAAACCGAAACCGTGCAAACCGGCAATTACGAACCGGTACTTTATTTTGAAAGTAGTGGCACAACGGGCACGGAGCAAAGCAAACATTATATCAAAGACGAAGCGTTGTATCAACAAAGTTTTATGACCGCTTTTGAGGCGGTGTATGGCCCTATACATGAATGGTGTATTATTGGGCTTTTACCTGCATATTTAGAACGCCCACATTCTTCACTCGTATACATGGTGGAGCATTTGATTAAAGCATCCAATCATGCGCAGAGTGGATTTTATTTATACGATCATGCGGCACTTGCACAAACCTTAGCGGCCAATGAAGCAGCCGGGCAAAAAACATTGTTGATAGGTGTTACGTTTGCGCTTTTAGATTTTGCCGCGCAATATCCAATACCTCTAGAGAACACCACTATTTTAGAAACAGGTGGCATGAAAGGTAGACGTAAAGAATTAACCAGGGAAGAAGTGCATGCGGAATTGATGAATGCTTTTAAAGTGAAGACTATTCATGGCGAATATGGCATGACAGAATTATTATCACAAGCCTATGCAACCGGAAATGGTATATACAAATGCCCGCCATGGATGCGCGTGCTTGTAACCGAAGAGGAAGATCCATTAACGGTGAAAACCAGTGGGAGAGGCACTTTACAAGTAATTGACCTCGCTAATATACATAGCTGTGCCTTTATCGCCACAGAAGATGTAGGCGCCGTTTACCCAGATGGTAGCTTTGAAGTTTTTGGCCGAATGGATCATTCGGCCCTACGCGGTTGCAGCTTAATGGTATTGTAATTACTTACACACTTACATTAAAATCACGAAGCGCATCGTTTAAACTTGTTTTTAAATCGGTACTTGCTTTACGCTGACCAATAATTAAAGCACAGTTTACTTGATACTCTCCTGCATTAAACTTTTTAGTTGTAGTACCCGGAATTACTACAGATCTTGCTGGCACACGACCTGTATATTCTACCGGAGTAGATCCGCTTACGTCAATAATTTTTGTTGATTGTGTTAGCACTACATTGGCACCTAGTACGGCTTCTTTTTCTACAATTACACCTTCTACTACAATACTTCTACTTCCTAAAAAACAACCGTCTTCGATAATAACGGGGCTTGCTTGTAATGGCTCTAATACACCGCCAATACCTACGCCACCACTCAGGTGTACGCCTTTTCCAATTTGTGCGCAACTACCTACTGTGGCCCAAGTGTCTACCATGGTGCCTGCATCTACATACGCACCAATATTTACATAACTAGGCATGAGAACCACCGAGCTAGCGATGTATGCACCATAACGGGCAACGGCAGGTGGAACGGCTCTTACACCAAGTTCTTTGTAATTACTTTTAAGTAACATTTTATCGTAAAATTCAAAAGGAGGTAGCTCCCATGTTTGCATTTGTTGAATACCAAAATACATAAGGATGGCTTGTTTAACCCACTCGTTAACTACCCATTTATCACCCTCTGGAGATGCTACACGTAAACGACCTTTATCTACATCTTCAATTACAGCTCTTACTGCATCACTATAGGTTGCCTCTTTTAATAAATCTCTATTTGACCAGGCTTCTAAAATTAAATTTTGTAAAGACATGCTTAAATTTTTTGCAAACATAAGCAAGACATCTTTAACTACCATTATATTTGCTTTGTGACCCCATTATTTAATCCAGATATTGAAGCTTGCTTGCGCGTTTTAGAAAGCGGCGGCCTTATTTTGTACCCCACCGACACCATTTGGGGTATTGGCTGCGATGCTACCAATGAGGCGGCTGTTGCAAAAATATTTGACTTAAAAAAACGCCCGGATAGCAAGGCGCTCATTGTACTGATTGCAGACGAGCGTTCGCTACTACAATACGTGGCAAGCCCACACATCGAAGTGTTTGATTACATTATGGGTGTGTCTAAACCTACGACCATTATTTATGATGATGCCATTGGACTCGCTTCTAATTTATTAGCAGAAGATGGGTCTGTGGGTATTCGTATTTGTGCCGATGAATTTTGCAAACATTTAATCAAGCGGTTTAGAAAACCTATTGTAAGTACCTCCGCTAATTTGTCTGGCTTTCCGCCGCCAAAAGTATTTTCCGATATTGATATTGCCGTAATCCAAGGAGTTGATTATGTGGTCAATTACCGTCAGGATGATCAGGCACAAGCCGAACCTTCTGCAGTGGTTAAATGCAGTAAAGACGGACGTTTCACAATTCTGAGGCCTTAATTGGTTCCTTTTGTTCCCTTTTGGTTATTTTTGCAGCATGAGCCGCATTCTTGTTATTCAAACTGCTTTTATTGGCGATGTTGTACTCGCAACAGCGATGCTTGAAAACTTACACGCGGCCTATCCTGCAGCAACAATTGATATATTGGTAAGGCAAGGTGCTAACGATCTTTTTGTAGATCATCCTTACGTCAATGCAGTGCATGTATGGGACAAAAAGAAAAATAAATACCAGCATCTATTTCAAGTTTTAAAAACAATTAGAAGCAATAAATACGATGTCGTAATTAATGTGCAGCGTTATTTAGCCACCGGCATAATCACGGTTTTGTCGGGTGCTAAAAAAACAATTGGCTTTGATAAAAACCCACTCAGTTTTTTATTTTCGGAAGTAGTAAAGCATCAGTTTGGAGCGGCTGCAGATGCAGTGTCAACTGCGCCAAATGCAAACGCAACACCATCACACGAAACTACGCCACACGAAACATCGCGCAACCACACATTACTTGCTTCACTCACAACAGCGCCTGTTGCAAAGCCAGCGCTCTATCCATCTGCTGCTAATTTTGCAGCAGTGCAAAAATATCAATCGGCACCATATATATGTATGTCGCCAGGATCTGTGTGGGAAACAAAAAAAATGCCTGCAAAAAACTGGATCGATCTTATAAACGCAGTGCCCAAAAATTATTCCATTTATTTAATGGGCGCCCCCAATGAAGCAGCACTCTGCGCCGAGATACTGAGTGGTTCATCGAGAGGGGATGTGTTTAATATTGCTGGACAGCTAAACTTGTTAGAAGCAGCGGCACTTATTAAAGGAGCGCAATTAAATTATGTAAATGATTCGGCACCGATGCATTTGGCATCAGCTACGGGTGCACCTGTTGCCGCTATTTATTGTTCTACGATTCCGGCATTTGGTTATGGTCCATTATCGGATACACAATTTATTGTAGAAACCCTAGAACTATTGCCCTGTAAGCCTTGTGGCCTTCACGGAAAAAAGGCTTGTCCACTCGGACATTTTAAATGTGGCCATAACATTACAACAGCGCAATTACTAGCGCCTCTTTCGCTTATATAAATGAGCAAAGCGCTACATTTGCAAAGCATGGATATACATTGTTCACCACTAGAAACCCAACTCTTTAAAAAAATAGGTGCAGCAGCAGATAAGCTGGGTGTGCCTGCTTATTTAATAGGTGGATTTGTGCGTGATAAAATTATTGGACGTCCAACCACCGATGTAGATGTTGTTTGTATTGGAGATGGTATTGCTTTAGCACATGAAGTAGCAGCACTTTTTTCTCCAAAGCCTACGGTTGCTTTTTTTAAAACATTTGGAACGGCGCAAATAAAAATTGATGATTTTATTATTGAATTTGTAGGTGCGCGCAAAGAAAGTTATGCAGCAGATAGCCGAAAACCAAGTGTTAGCCCAGGCACCATCGAGGATGATCAAAATAGAAGAGACTTTACCATCAATGCACTCGCTATTGGATTACATGAAGCAGCATTTGGCAAATTGGTAGATCCTTTTGGAGGACTTCAGGCCATTCAGGATAAAATAATAAAAACCCCTTTAGCGCCACATCAAACATTTAGTGATGATCCGCTGCGTATGCTAAGAGGTATCCGGTTTGCATGTCAATTAGGATACACCATTGTGCCTGAAACCCTTGATGCCATTGCAGATAGTGCACACCGGATTAGTATTATATCGCAGGAACGAATCACAGAAGAGCTCAATAAAATAATGCTTTGTGATAAACCATCTGTTGGGTTTGATTTACTTTTTAAAGTAGGGCTACTGCATAAAATATTTCCGCAACTTGTAGACTTATATGGTGCCGAAAATATTGATGGCATGGGTCATAAAGATAATTTTTACCACACACTTCAGGTGCTTGATAATATGGCGGTTAGCACCCCAGATTTATGGTTACGCTGGGCAGCATTATTACATGATATTGCTAAGCCGGCTACTAAAAAATTTGAAGAAGGTTTTGGATTTACGTTTCATGGCCACGAAGTAGTGGGTGCGCGCATGGTGCCTAAAATATTTACCAAACTAAAACTTCCTTTAAACGAGAAAATGAAACTCGTTCAAAAATTAGTGTTGTTGCATTTGAGGCCCATTAGTTTAACCAAAGAAAATATTACGGATAGTGCCATTAGGCGTTTGATATTTGATGCTGGCGAAGACATAGAAAGTTTGATGCTTTTGTGTAGTGCCGATATCACTAGCAAAAACAAGCAAAAAGTAAAACGCTATTTGCAAAATTTTGAAATGGTACGCACCAGAATTCAGGAGGTTGAAGATGGGGACAGGCTCCGTAATTGGCAGCCACCAGTAACTGGAGAAATGATCATGGAAACCTTTGGCCTAGCGCCTTCCAAAGAAGTGGGTATCCTTAAGGATGCCATTAGGGAGGCCATTTTGGATGGTATCATCCCTAACGAATACGAAGCCGCCACAAAGTTTATGCTTGAAAAAGCCGCTACTTTAGGCCTTCGCCCCGTATAAATAATTGTATTTTAGCAAAATAAATAAAAGAGCATGGCTGTTTTAAAATTTAGGGTGTATTTAGAAGAAGATGACGCGGTGTACAGAGATATATGCATCAAGCATACACAAACTTTTGCAGAACTACATTACGCTATTTTAAAAGCGTATGAATTTGATACCAAACATCAGGCTACTTTTTATAGAAGTAACGACAAGTGGTTGCAAGGACGCGAAATAAGTTTTGAGGTATACGATAAAAAATATGTAGCACCGCCATTACTTATGGCAGACACAGCTATTGGAACAGAAATTATTAATACCAATCAAAAGTTTGTATACGAATATGACTTTGCAAAAGGTTGGTTGTTTTTAATTGAGCTCATTCATGTGAGTAAAGAAACTGACGCGTCCCTTACTTACCCGGCAACAACACGTATAGAAGGCATTGGCCCACAACAATATGGTACCAAAAGCTTACTGGGTAATAAGTTTGCCGATATCGAAGAAAAGTATGATTTATCGGAAGCTGCCGATGGTTTTGGAGAAGAAGGGGATGAAGAGGATAACGGTAGTGATGATGCAGATGACGATGTTGTAGACACGCAAGACGAATATGGACAAGACGAATATTAATAAAGTCTTAGCACTACTATCTGGTAGTAGTGATTTTAATCCACAACAACCCACGGTAATTATTATTGTAGGCCCTACGGCGGTAGGTAAAACGGCTTTTGCTATTTCGCTTGCACAGCATTTTAATACCTCCATTATTTCTGCCGATTCGAGGCAGTGTTACAAAGAATTGTCAATTGGTGTGGCAAAGCCAACAGCAATAGAACTTGCTGCAGCACAACATTATTTTATAGGCACCCATTCCATTAACGATGAAGTCAATGCTGGTGTATTTGAAAAATATGCCCTAGACGCTGCAGCTCAAATTTTTAAAACCAATTCAACGGCAGTGATGGTGGGCGGTACAGGGCTTTATATCAAATCATTTTGTGAAGGGATAGACGCCATGCCCAGTATTAGCCCAGATGTAAGAAATCGTATTACGCAGGATTATGAAAAAAACGGACTCAGTTGGTTGCAACAACAAGTAGCTGCTAAAGATCCAAATTACTGGGAAAGTACACACGAAAAAAACAATCCGCAGCGCCTGATGCGAGCGCTAGAAATTTCGCTAACAACTGGCGCTTCTATTACAAGTTTTCAAACATCGCAAAAAGTTACCAGGCCATTTAATATTTTAAAAGTTGGGCTTTCGATGCCTCGTGAAATACTTAACGAGCGCATTAACAACCGTGTTGATGCCATGATGGAAGAAGGTTTATTGCAAGAAGTTACAGGCTTGTTGCCACACGCTAATAGCAATGCTTTACAAACGGTGGGCTACAAAGAAATATTTGCACAGTTGCGTGGTGAAATTTCACTTGAACAAGCTGCCCTGCAAATCAAGCAAAATACAAGACAGTATGCCAAACGTCAAATGACTTGGTTTAAAAAAGATGCCGCGGTAAACTGGTTAGAACTTAACCCCAAAAGTTAACATTAAGGTTCCTCTTGAGCCTGTTTGAGATGCAAACGTATTTGGCTTATCATTTAAGCGGTATGCAAATTGAACGTCTTTGTTTACAACGTGCGCATAGCTTAAGTCAATAAAAATACCATGATCTCTGTAGCCAATACCACCTGTAGCAAGCATTCTGCTCGCTTTTAGCGCTTTGTCTGCGTAGGGGCTGCCATAGTATGCTCCACCTAGCCTAAACATCACGGTATGAAATTTAATTTCACCACCAAGCTTTACATTAATATTGCCTTTGTACGTTTCTTTAATTTCTTCATTTACTAATTGGTAGTAATTTTTTAAGCCCATATCTGTTTGATCAACAGCAGAAAATCTAGAGCCTTTATAATTTACGTACTCAATATCGGCACTTAAAAACGCACGTTGTTTGCGGGTATCTTTTATTTCTCTAAATACATAACTAGCACTAGCTATAGCTCTCCATGGCGTCACTAAATTATAATTGCTTTTACCTGCGTTACCACTATTGAGTGCATCACTGGTAGCCGTTTTAATACGCGCATAAGATTCGGTGTTGGCTGTTAACGAAGCACGTACTTCATCTTTAAATCCAATTACCTGTGGTGTATGCACCGCAAATCCTACACGCCAGAATTCGGTAGGCTTATAGATGGTTCCAAGTTTTAATCCCATACCAATACCTCTAGAAGTAAAACTTTCTTTAAATGTAAAACTTGCAAATTGGTTGTTCGGATTATTGGTAGCGTCCGTTTCTGAATAGGTAAGATCTTTGGTGTAATTAATGATAGGGATGGTTAAACTTCCGCCCACATACATTTTGTCTTCCATATTGCCTGCAAGTCCAATAGCAACCTCGTTATAGCCACCAGTAGTATTGGCGTCATAACTTTGGTTAACCCCGGTAGATATAGGCACCATACTTTGATAGCCGTCAAATTTACCTTGTGCATTATTGGTGGTGTCAATTAAAAAAGTTCTGAAGGCAAGAGATGAGCCATAAATATAATTGCTAAGTGCAGCATTGGTATCTGCTAAATCTCTAGTTAATTCTTCGAGGTATTGCTCCGAAAAAGAACTCATATTATTGAATCCTTTAAAACTAATTCTGTTGTTGTAGTTGGCTACTTGGTTGATTGAAATAGCAATGGCATTGCTAGTCCATTTGCTTTTTTTATTGTTGCTAAATCCAAAAATAAAACCACTCGCGCCATATACAGTATTGTTTTTTGCATTACTCGTATCAGAACCTCTGTAATTAAATTTATTGTTATTAAGGTTCATACCAGGCGATAATACAAACTCCGAGGTTTTAAATAAACCAAGCCCAGCAGGGTTTACGTGGTTGGCTGTAATTTCTCCGCCCAAAGAACCCATTACGCCACCCGTAGCAATATTTCTGGCAGAACCATTTTGTGTAAACCAAGCAGTGCGAAGTGCATAGTCTGGTTGTTGTGCAAATAAAGTGGTAGCAAATAATGTTGCTACAGCGAGTATAATTACTTTCATAAATGTTTGCTTGAATGAATCCTTTACAACTAGTTGTCTCTTCCTCCTCTGCCGGTAGATGTGCTAGAGCCTGTGCTTTTTACACCACCGCTATTTCCGCCAGCACTGCTCGATGGAACTGCTGCTGCACCGCCACCACTAGGCGCCGAATTTGAAAAAGTACGCGTAGCTCTGTCCCAACTATCTGTGGTGCTGCCACCACCAATGGCTGTTGCAGTAGAAAATACTTTTTTAACTAAGTTGCCAAAACTGTTACCAGTATTTACGTTTTCATAAACGCCCGTTTTAGGATTGCGGTAACCTAGATTAACATTGCCGTAGGTTTTATTTTTATAAGCGGTAACATTTGATCCAGCACCAATGCTGCCATTAAATTTTGGATACTTATAAGAGATAACAGAGGCAATCGGATTAGAAATACCATAATTCCAGCCATAGCCGTAACCATAGTTTGACCCAAAACCAAAACCTGGCGTAAAGCCACTATTGCATCCACAATTGTAATTGTATCTGTAGTTGCCAAATTTGCTATTGTAGTTGTAGCCATTAAAATTATAGCGGCTGTCATACCAATAACTATAGTCGTCGATACAGCTAAAACGGTATCTGTTGCTTAATTTAAGACGTAAGAAACGGTCTTCTTGAACCGTCGTATAGCGCTCATATTGCTCTTTTGCTTCTTCTTCACGCGCCTGCTCTTTTTTGGTAACGCCATTGGCAGGGGAATAGTACACGTCGTCGGGGGTTTGGCCGGCCTCATAAATGGTGCCGCAGCTGGTTGCAAAAACAAGTAAAACTGCTACTGATAGGAGGTTTGTTTTCATGGCAGATAGGTATTTAAGTATACTATTATGCGAAGTTACATACATTTGCGGTGCAGGCAACTACAATTACAGGATTGGTAACTGATATCTAAACTAACAATTGTGAGCCTATTAATTTGTTAAGAATATTGTAATTCAATTATGAGTAAGGAAATAACCCCAAGAGCCCAGGATTATTCGCAGTGGTACAACGATTTAGTGATTAAAGGAAGCCTCGCAGATTATAGTGCGGTAAGAGGCTGTATGGTGATCAAACCTTATGGATTTGCACTTTGGGAAAACATGCGTGATGTGTTAGACAAAATGTTTAAAGACACAGGTCACCAAAACGCCTACTTCCCTTTATTTATTCCTAAGAGTTTATTTGAGGCAGAAGAAAAAAATGCAGAAGGCTTTGCAAAAGAGTGTGCTGTTGTTACGCATTACCGTTTAAAAACGGATCCTAACAATAAAGGAAAATTAATTGTAGATCCAGAAGCAAAACTTGAAGAAGAATTAGTGGTGCGTCCAACATCGGAAGCGATTATTTGGAATACCTATAAAGGATGGATTCAGTCTTATCGTGATTTACCAATACTTGTAAATCAGTGGGCAAACGTGGTGCGCTGGGAAATGAGAACAAGACTTTTTTTACGCACTGCCGAGTTTTTATGGCAAGAAGGTCATACCGCGCATGCTACTAAAGAAGAAGCAGTTATTGAAACAAAAAAAATGTTAGAAGTATACGCCGATTTTGTAGAAAATTGGATGGCACTTCCGGTGATTAAAGGTGTAAAAACTGCCAACGAGCGTTTTGCTGGTGCAGAAGATACGTATTGTATTGAGGCTATGATGCAGGATGGTAAAGCGTTGCAGGCAGGTACCTCACACTTTTTAGGACAAAATTTTGCAAAAGCATTTGATGTTAAATTTTCTGACAAAAATAACAACCTCGAATACGTTTGGGCAACCAGTTGGGGTGTTAGTACCCGTTTAATTGGTGCACTTGTGATGGCGCATAGTGATGATCAAGGTCTTGTGTTACCACCAAAAATTGCACCCCTGCAAGTTGTGATTGTTCCAATTTTTAAAGGAGAAGAACAAAAAGCTGCCATTGATGCTAAAGTACATGTGATGATGGCCGAATTAAAAGCACTCGGTGTTTCTGTTAAATATGATGACAGTGATAATGCAAGACCAGGATGGAAATTTGCAGAGCATGAAATGAAAGGTGTGCCAGTTAGAATTGCCATTGGTGCAAGAGATTTAGAACAAAATATTGTAGAAGTAGCAAGACGTGATACCAAAGAAAAAGCAAATGCTTCGATTGATGGTATTGGATTACACGTTAAAAATTTATTGGATGAAATCCAGCAAAATATTTTTAATAGAGCAAAGGCCTTTAGAGATGATCATATCACTGAAGCCAATACTTGGGATGAGTTTGTTCAATTACTAGACACTAAAACCGGATTTATATCGGCACATTGGGACGGTACTCCAGAAACGGAAGAAAAAATTAAAGAACAAACCAAAGCTACTATTAGATGTATTCCTTTAGATAATAAGCAGGAAGCGGGCACTTGTATTTTATCGGGTAACCCTTCTACACAGCGCGTTTTATTTGCGAGGGCTTATTAATCTATGAAAAAGCAAAAAGAGTACCATCCATCCATGCAGCCCTACCTAGATGGGCAGGTGATATTATTTGATAAGCCACTAAAATGGACATCTTTTGATATCATTAAAAAAGTGCGTTACCAAACGCGCATTGCAAAAGTGGGTCATGCTGGAACCCTAGATCCATTAGCTACCGGACTTTTAATTGTTTGCACGGGAAAATTTACCAAGCAAATCAATGATTATATGGGTATGGAAAAAGAGTATACGGGTACTATTACACTCGGTGCTACAACGCCCACTTTTGATTTAGAAAGTGAACCTACTAATTTTATTTCTTTAGAAAATATTACAGAACAAAAAGTGCTGGATGCAACCGCTCAGTTTACAGGAGCTATTATGCAAATGCCACCCATGCACTCAGCTATTAAAAAAGATGGACAGCGCTTATATTATGCAGCTCGAAGTGGTGAGGTTGTAGAAATAGATCCAAGGCCCGTTACGATTTACGAATTTGACATTACGGGTATTGAATTACCTCATGTGCATTTCAGCGTGCGCTGTAGTACCGGAACTTATATTAGAAGTTTAGCCAACGACTTTGGCGCAGCCCTTGGTGTAGGTGGGTATTTGAGTAGTTTGCGAAGAACAAAGATTGGATCTTTTACTGTAGACGATGCAATGCAAATTACTGCGTTTGAACAGCATATTGCTACACTAAAAGGGGAGACCGATACCAAACTGTAAGGCCAGGTTGTTTACTTTTAAACCAGAGGCGCGCGTTTCGGTAATAGCAAAATTATTAAAACTCATCCACCCATTGTTTTGTTGTCGGGCCGGATCTTTTACGCGGTAGGCTAAATCAAATCGTAGTAAAAAATAAGAGAAGTCAAATCTAAGTCCAGTACCTACGCCAATGGCTAGGTCTTTACCTAAATTATTTAAGCTAAACTGCGCACCAGGTTCTGTCGCATTTTTTTTGACGTTCCAAATATTTCCAATATCTGCAAATACAGCACCGCCAATTTTTACGGATTCAAAATCGGCTACAGTAAACCTGTACTCGATATTTGTTTCAAGTTGCATGTCGCCAAAACGGTCTCTGTAAGTAGAGTTTACGGTATCACTAAATACAGAACTTCCAAGGCCCAATTGTCTTAATCCCCAGGCGCGCATACTGTATGGGCCACCCGCGATAAACTGCTTAAAAAACGGTAAGCTTTTGCCTATCACTGGATCAGAGCCATAATTATAACCAAAGCCAGCAAAGGCTCTAAAAGCTAATTCCGATTTTCTAAAAAGGTTTAGTTGACGGTATTCTGTTTCTGTTTTAATGTATCGGTATACATTGTTTTTAATGCTTGGTAGTAATGCTAAAATGCCTCCCGCTTCTTCGGCACTTACTCTAAAAAAGTGGCTTCTGTTAGCATGCTTAGTGCTGTTAACCGTTCTAATAAAAGAAAAGCTTTGGCTAAATATATTACCCTCATTAAATGAAGCTTGTAAAAAAGGATTGTTTTTAATCAGTGTGTCGAGGCCTGCAAGTCTATTGATGCTATAAAGTTCTAAGTTAAGTGGTTTGTAGAGCCAAATATTATCTCCGTTCTTTTTTTGTTGATGCCACTCGTAACCAATACTAGCCACCAAAGATTTTAATTGATAATAATCTTTTCTATCAACATAAGAACCATTCAAAGACACCAGTGTACGCTGGTTGTCTAATGATTTTACTTTTTTCCAATTTTTAAATGGCTGAATAATATGTGGTATCGAATACGTATGACCTGCATTCATTAAAAATGTTTGCACCACATTGTTATTGGTTGCGCCAATTAAATTTAATTCTACACCCGTTCTAAAACTGGTTACCGATTGTATAGCTTGCTTCCAAACATTGCGGTTGGTGTAGTTTAAATTGGTTGAAATCCCAAGCGTATTACCCGTTACAATATCCGCCGAGTTACGGCTTCCTTCTAAATCTATAGAGGCACTTTGTTTGATGGCAGGTACTAAAAATACATGAACATCCAGGCTGTCTTTTCCTGCGCGTACAATATTGGCGTCTACTTGTTGCCAAGCACCAATTTGACCCAGTGTATTGAGTGTTTTATAGTAAAGCCCTTCGTTATAAAGAGTTCCAGGCATTAGATAATTATGTTGCAGTAAAGGTTTGCTGCTAAATTTTCCTACTTTATTATGAAACGAAATTTTATTGGTAACAATATTTTGTAAAAACTTATTGCCCATTAAAGTATCTGGGGATTCATAAATACTTACTTCCGGATAATAATGTACCGACCTTATGGTAAAAGGTGTTGTTTGAATACTATCGAGTGCTTTTTTATTTTTTACAACGATGTCCCAGTTAGCACTTCTTTTTTGTTTGGCTTCGATGCTATCAATTCTACTAATTTGTAAAAATGGATGGGTAACAAGTTCCAATAGTTTGGTGTCGGTGGTGTCAACTTCGGCTACCAAGTTTTCTTTGTTAAAGCCAAAGTAACCATTGTTTCTATATAGGCTTGTTAAGCGGTCTAAATCTTGACTAATGCTTTCTTTGGTATAGGTATTGCCCGAAACCAATAAGCTTTGTGTGCGGTGCTGGTTGGTGAGTTGTTGTAGGGTAGAATCTGCAATGGCGTAATCTACTTTATTAACCAGGGTTTTACTGCCCGTTTGAATACTGAGTATAATATTTGTTTGGAGTTGATCGCCAACGGTGTCTATTCTTATAGAGTCGGAAAAAGAAGCTCTATAAAAACCCTTTGTTTGTAAATAGGCATTCATGAAACTAATAGAGCGCTGAAGATTAACGGAATTATAAACAGCAGGCTGTTTTATTTTATAGAAAAAGCCAAATTTTTGCATTCTTTTGATTCGAATGCTATCATCCCAGTAATTATCTAGTTCGGTAGTTAATTGTTTTTTCTCATCTTTGGAGCCTGTTCCAGAAATCTCGATCTTATTGTTGTAAACAAAAGCCTTATTGATAGGGTAGTTGACAACAGTGGTTCGGCGTTGTTCAGAACAGGCACTTAACATGACTATCACTAAAATAGTGATGATTGTGCTGGCTGATTTGTTATAATTGCTTTCTAAACGCATAACTCTTATTAAACGCAAAACTATGGTATCCAAGTCTGAGCTCAAATATATCCAATCTTTGTCCGACAAAAAAGTTAGACTTGAAACCGGATGTTTTATTGCCGAAGGCGTAAAGCTGGTGGGAGAAATGATTGCTGCAGGCTATCCAATAAAAGCCATTTATGCACTTGATAGTTGGGATGCGCCGGATACTGAGATAGAGGTAAACCGCGTAGAGGCATTTGAACTTGAAAAAATGAGTTTGCTTCAAACACCCAATCAAGTTGTGGCGGTTGCAAAAATTCCTAGTAAAACAGATGCTGTAAACCTTACTGGTAAATTAACCATTGTGTTAGATGGCATTCAGGATCCTGGTAATTTAGGCACGATTATTAGAATTGCCGATTGGTTTGGCGTACAGCAAATTGTAGCAAGCGAAGACACGGTAGATGTTTATAATCCAAAAGTTATACAGGCCACCATGGGTAGTTTTATGCGCGTGTCTGTGGCGTATAAAAATATTGCAGATTGGTTGCCCACTGTAAAGCTTCCTGTATTTGGCGCTCTATTAGAAGGTGAAAATGTTTTTACAACAAAAGCGCCAAAGCAAGGATTACTATTAATTGGTAGCGAAGCAAAAGGTATTAGAGAAAATATTATTGACCTGATTACACACCCAGTTACCATTCCTAAAATTGGCGGCGCAGAATCTTTAAATGCAGGTGTAGCCACCGGTATTATTGTAGCGCAATTAACCCGCTAATTGGTTGTATATCGCCAGCCATTAATATTGCCCATTTATTTAAACTCAATGGCTTTTACCGGACTAATTTTTGGTATAAGCAGGGTAGGTAAAAACAGCGAAATAAAACATACCAGGGTTGTTCCAGCGCAAACCGCCGCTACTTGCCACCAAATAATTTTAATGGGTGCCACCGTAATATAATAAGACGCTTCGTCGAGTGTAATAAAGCCGGTTGCTTGTTGCAATAAACAAATACCCACGCCTATGATTAGGCCAAATCCAACACCAGTAAGGGTTATAAAAGATGCATATACAATAAATATTTTTTGGATGGTCCAGTTGGTTGCCCCCATCGATTTTAAAAGTCCAATCATATTGGTGCGCTCTAGCATTAAAATAAGTAAGCAGGTAATTAAATTAATAAGTGCTACGATGCCCATTACAATAAATACCACATTTCGGTTTACATCTTGAATATCTAGCCAATCAAAAATATTTGGATAAATTTCCTTGATGCTTTTACTCATCCATTCACTTGGGAGTTGATTGGATAGATTACTACTAATAGCGTCAATGTTTTGGTGTTGATGTATAAAAACTTCGTACCCTCCAATTTGATTGTTTTCCCAATTGTTAATGCGCCTGATTAAATTAATATCTGCAATCATAAAGAGTTTATCATACTCTTCAATGCCGGTATGATAAAGTCCAACAACTACTAATTTGCGATACGTTTTTTGTGCATCAGTGCTGGTAGAAACAAAATGAACTTTAATGGTATCATTTAATTTTATTTGTAACTGTTTTGCTACAGCGTCGGATACCAATACTTCTTTGCTATAAACGCTGTCATTAAAACCAATCCATTTACCTGCCACTAAATATTGCTTGAGTGCTTGGTGATTTTCGCCGCCTTCAATGCCTTTGATTAATACGCCTTCAATATCTTGATTGGATTCTAATACCGCAGATTTTGTAGCAAAACTTTGATAAGAAACAATACCAGGAGTAGCTGTTATAATGCTTTCAACGGCTTTATTTTTTATAAGTGGTAACTCTTCAGAAATCAACGATTTGCCGGACTCGTACTTTTGTACCCTAATATGCCCCCAAAAGCCAAATACTTTTTGAGCTACCTTTTCCTGAAAACCATTCACAAAAGCAAGGGTGATGATCATGGCTATAATGCTTACAGCAGTAGCCGCCACAGAAAGCCTGATGATGAATCTGGAAAAGCTTTGCTGTTTGTTAAAAGCAATACGTTTGGCAATATGGTAGGATAGGCCCAAAAAGGTTGTTTTGGTAAAAATACGAATTGTATTTTTGTAAGCATGGGTATAATACATAAATATTGGACTAGGCTATTGGTGCTAATGTTGGTAATGGGCATGAGTGCTAAAGCACAGCGTTTGCCTGATCATATTTATATGTCATATATTAAAACGCCCCTTCTTTTTCAACAAAACGACCAGCAATCTATTCCACTACTTCATCTGCAATCTTCTGATTTGGTAGAGCTGCATTTTGATGATGTATCTGGCATTCCTAAAAATTATTATTACACCTATCAACTTTGTAACGCAGATTGGACTTTGGCACAGTTAAATCCATTTGATTATATCAGTGGCTTTCCGCAAAATAGAATTAGCGTGTACCGCATGTCTAGCGTTGCACAAACAAAGTATGTGCATTATCAAGTGCTCTTACCAGAAAAAAATTGCTTGCCCACAAAAAGTGGTAATTATATTTTAAAAGTTTTTTTAGATGGCGATACATCCAAACTTGCTTTTACAAAAAGGTTGTATGTGCTAGATGAAAAAGTAACCGTAGGTGCTGGTATCACGCAGCCTTATGGATCTGACATTATGCGCACCCATCAAAAAGTGCAGGTAAATGTGGGCACTAAAGATTTAAATATTTTGAGTCCGGGCAAACAAACCAAGCTGCTCATTTTACAAAACAATAAATATACAGGCGCCGGTTTTATTACACAGCCTACTTTTATAAGAGGCAATAATTTTGAATATTCTACCGAAGATGCACATCAGGTTTTTGAAGGCGGAAAAGAATATCGATGGGTAGATGTGCGCAGTTTTAGATTTGAATCGGACCGTGTTGTAAGAACTGATCGTTCTACAAATCCTTTAACCATTATTGTAAAGCCAGACTTTACTAGAAATGATGCGCGCTATTTGTATTTCATGGATACCAATGGTTGGACTTCTATTGCCAGTACCGAACTTATTAATCCATGGTGGCAGGGTGATTATGCCCATGTCAATTTTACTTATGTGCCTGCTAAATTGCAAGCCATGCCCGGCAAAGAACTTTTTATTGTTGGACAGCTTACTGGAAATATGCTTGGGGATACGGCCAAAATGGAATTTGACCCTAGCGTTGGGGCCTACACCAAAACACTGCTTTTAAAACAGGGCTATTATAGTTATACGTATATGACTAAAAATATAGGCGCGCCATATGCTATGGCTTCTTTTGAACCTACCGAAGGAAATTACTGGGAGGCAGAAAATGAGTATACAGTTTTCTATTATTATCGGTCACTTGGAGGCCGTCATGACGAGTTAATAGGGTTTACCAAGGTGAATTCACGAAATCAGCTCAGGACCCGTTAAATTGGTTCATTTAATCCATTAAAAATTAGGGAGAATTGAGGGCAAACCTTACTTTTGCACCGGCAGGTCTTACACGACCAGCTCCTGCAGAACCTCCCCAGGGTAGGAATACAGCAAGGATAAGCGGTTGAGCGGTGCGATGTGA
>JACCDM011512293.1_pt1 | contig 43874 bp, 24 predicted proteins | sample 7445851 | NCBI WGS metagenome assembly JACCDM01 (sample SAMN15323438, study PRJNA562643) | freshwater metagenome | isolation source: river surface water | place: USA:Blue River Watershed | collected 2017-08-16
AATCTGCAAAGAACGCGTCTCCTAACTCAAACTCAAAAGTGTGGGTTCCTAATTTTAGTCCGATGAACGGAATGATATAAGGATGCTTCACCCTCATGAGTTTTCTGTTTAGAGGGGTGCAAAGATAGGGAATTTTCAACAAAATGAAAATTTTTGTTCAATAATCTTAACTCCCAAGGTAAAGATAGGGCACACAGGCAACTTTGTTAAAATTTATCGTCATAGTATCACCTTAACTAAAAGACTTATGAACCGCATTCTACTTTGGATGTCGGGCCTGTGTTATTTTTTTAACTGCAGTTACGCCCAATCTACCGGTGCTTTCCAAGAAGTATCGAGTGAATTGGGCGTTTCCGTTTTCTATGAATCTGCGTGGTTTGGGCAGGGGATAAGTTTCTATGATTTTGACAATGACGGATGGGATGATCTAACGTTATGTACCGAACAAGGCGGAAATACCCTTTACCGAAACATGAATGGTTCATTTGAACCTTGGCAGAACTTTCAAGTCCCTTTTGCAAAAAGCTGTCTATGGGGTGATTTAGATAATGATGGAGACAATGAGATTATTTTCTCAACGCTTAATCACGGACTTTATTTATTCAATGCCAACCCAGACGGATACTTTATTCAAGTTCAAAATGCATTTGCGTGGTTAGATCAAGTGGACAACTTCAATAATGTCTGGCTGTATGGAATGTCCCTAGCAGATTACAACCTCGATGGATATTTGGATTTGATTGTGGCCAATTACAATACAGAAAAAGCCAACTTTGCTTTTATCAATCAGCACAATCTCAATTTTACTATCGACCCCAATACAGCTGTAAAATCTTTTCAAAAAGCCACCTTTCAACCCGCAGCCATTGACATCAATCAAGACCTGCGCACGGATTTATATTTTGCCAACGACTACGAGCAAGGCAATGATTTCTTTTTTAATCAAACAGATTCGCTTGGCTTTAGCTCTTGGAGTTTAGCCTCTCCGGAAACAGGACTGGGAATTGCGATCAATTCCATGTGCAACAGCTGGTGTGACTATGACAACGACCAAGATCTGGATGTTTATGTAAGTAACTTAGAACCTGGGAATCAACTTCTACAAAATGATGGAAACGCATCCTTCCAAAACATAGCGGAGTCGCTTGGTGTAGCGGTACATCAGCAGTCTTGGTCCTCACTTTGGATTGATGCAAACAATGACCAATGGAACGACCTCCTGGTTACTTCGGCTAGCGCTGACTATGCTTATTCCGATTGGAACGGCCATTTCTTTTGGGGACAGGGTGGCGGTGAATTTTCCGATGCCGATACATCTTCATTTTCCAGCAGTGCATACAACACCAGCAAAGGTGATTTTAATCGAGATGGCTTGTATGATGTCGCCATGACATCGGCCAATTCAGACATTTTCAAACTCTATCAAAATACCGATACTTCTCAAAATCATTTTATTCGATTCACACCTCATGGTAAGCTAAGCAACCAAAACGGAGTAGGTTGCCACTACTATGTGTATACAGCAGACAATACACAATACGGTTATATCCAATCCGGCGAAAATTATCTCGGACAAAATTCACAACACCTGATTGTAGGAATAGGTACCAACACCTCAGTAGACAGTCTTGTTGTTCAATGGCCCAGCGGTATTATTGATAAATACTTCAACGTGCCGCAAAGCAGCGACCTAGAAATTACAGAAGGAAAAAGCAGGTGGTATGTCCCTAACATTCCCGAAGGAATTTGCAATATTCAAGATAGTATATGGTATCACCTTGATTCGTACTACAATTATTTATGGTCGTCTAATTATGTTGGAAATGACAATTGGATTTCAATTGGAAATTATACTTACATTGCTCTATACAACAACTACCCCATTGATACCATTTCTTTTCACCTGGCGCATTGGGAATTAAACAATGAATTTACTACTATTTCGGCGCCCTGCAACGCCGGCAGCTATGGGGCAATATTGGGATTAGATTCCGCTCAACAATACGCCATTACACCCATTCACGAATTCACACAATTACCAATTGGCACATACCAGTTGCACATTGACAACGATCAAGGATGCAGTACTGACACGATATTCAGCATTGGATATGATCACGATTGGACTCTGATTATTCAGGACAGCATCTGGTATTGTGAAAATACTTTACCTCAATATAATTCAATTTTTCAGAGCAATTTTCCCATCATAGAAAGTTCAGGCTGGGCTCCACAATTAGCTGATCAAGCACAAGACATCGAAGTTCAAATCACCAATGAATGGGGCTGTTCCATAGACACGTCAATTACCATAATACCCATACTTTTCCCTACCTATCATATCGATACCACCCAAATCGCAAATGGGATACAACTGAGCTTATCCAACGATGAAAATGGGAATGTATTCTTCCAATCCAACCACCAAAACACCCTTGAAATAACTTCCAATGGATTTTATGTCATTGAACTAGAAAACAACGGATGTATCCAAACAGACACCATTCAAGTTGAAATACCCATCATCAGCTCCGTTACAACGGCTGATCCTGAATCCAAAAAATATTGGATTTTAAGTGGACATATTTTGACCCAGTATAACCCAAGTAACGAAACTCCAATAGCCGTTTTCAATTCATCAGGACAATCCATTCCCATCATTCAACTGAGCGAAAATCAGTGGCGAATCTCTCGTATTTCCTTACCCATATTCATTTTGAGTAAATCTGGATTCCATCAACCCCTTTACCAGGTTAATCCATGAATCAAGTTACCTCTACATACATTTTTATCGTCACCATTTTTTGCAACCTCATTTTTGGCAGAAGTCATGCCCAAAATATTCATTTTGCAGAATCCGCGTTGAACCATGGATTGTATTTGAATTATAGTTCGACGTACTTGGGACAGGGTGTTAGTTTTTATGATTTCGACGAAGATGGATGGGATGATCTTACTTTATGCCAGGTTAATGGACCAGTAATTTTGTACAGAAATATCCAAGGATATTTTGAGCCCCATTTTTATTTCTTCGCAGGAAATAACACGATAGCCTCGTGTTGGGGTGATTTAGATAACGATGGAAAAAATGATTTGATTGTTTCCTCATATGACAACGGAATACATATTTATAAGAACAGTGACAATTCAAATTTCATGGATATCACTGCGCAATCCAATATCATGCAGCAAGAACATGAGTGGTATTCAGGTATTGCCTTGAGCGACATGAATCGAGATGGTTTATTAGACATTGCCGTAGCCAATTATACCGATCAAGGAAAAAATCTCTACCTCATCAATCAAGGGAACCTTGTGTTTGAAAGTTTAATGGGAGAGGCTGGATTTTTAAACGTTCAAAAACATGCATTCCAGCCAGGTTTTATTGATTTGAACTATGATCTTTGGCCCGACCTCTATATGATCAATGATTTTTATGAAGGCAATGAGATGTATTGGAATTATGGCGAGTTGAACATATCAGAAAACGACACTGCCATTGGTCTCGGTATTCAAGCGGATGCGATGAGTAATTCATGGTGTGACTTTGACAAAGATGGAGATCTTGATTTATATGTAACCAATAGATTTGAGGGCAACTATTTTATGCAGCAAACGGAGAATCTCCACTTTCAAAATATTGTAACAACCTCCGGTACTGACGTCCCTGAATGGTGCTGGAGCGCGACTTGGATTGATCCGGAAAACAATGGAGTCATGGATTTATTGGTAACAAAAAACTCAACCGACATTGTTACTGACACCTCTGGTAATCACTTTTTTTATAACCAAGGAGATGGTCTGTTTATCGAAGACACTTTGAATATTCTTTTTCCAACTAATACATTCGTCAGTGCTACAGGCGACTTCAATAATGATGGGTTAGTGGACCTTGCCAACTCAACCCGACAAGGCTATAACTTTGAGTTGTATGAAAATACCACTTCTACTTTTGGCAACTATATCAAATTTAGGCTCGAGGGCCATCTGAGTAATCGAAATGGGGTAGGAACACATTATGATATTTGGACCAACCAAAGGAGACATTACGGTTACACCCAAGCTGGTGAAAATTACATTGCACAAAACTCACAAAATCGTCTCATTGGAATTGGCGAGCACAATACTATTGACAGTATCATTCTCAAATGGCCTTCTGGAATAGTGGACAAATATTACAATCTAGAAGTAAATCAACTTCTTGTATTGCATGAATCTCAAAATCAAGATTGGTATACCATCAGTGATACGATACTTTGTCAAAATTCAGACACCATTTGGATAGAAACCTCTAACTTCGTCCAAGCTACTTGGTGGGACGACAGCACTGACTCTACCAAATTTATTACAACACCAGGCACATATACTTTTACACTGAGTGCGCCCTTTGGTCAAACCCAAACTTTTCAAATTCATATATACTCTGCGCAAAATTTCATTGCTATAACAACGCAAAACAACATTTGCAATATGGATTCGCTTGGCGCAATTGAGATTGTCGATTTAATCACTAACCAAGCAGTGTATAATGCCCAAGAACTTCCCAATGCCACTTACCCTATTTCAATAGAAATATTTGGATGTCCATTGGACACATCAATAACCATCCTATCCAATGAAACCTGGAATTGGGATTTAACCGATACAATTTGGAATTGTCATTCTGAACAAATCGATTGGAATTATTGGGATGATTTGTCTGATTATACCTTACTCTCTTACTTCATCAATTTTACTCCTTATTCCTACACCACCACATGGGAAAACAATCAAGGATGTACCCGAGACACGATTATTGATGTATATATACCCACGTCTCCCATCATTACTACATCGTCTCAATATACACCTCCCACTTGGCTATGTGAACTTACGATCGAAGGCAACGATGGTCCTTACGGCACATCCGATCTTGCTTGGGATAACGGAGTTTTGAATATTAAAACCCCAGGATTCTATGCTTTCCATGTAATTGACCGATGGGGATGTACTTATGAAGACACCCTATCCATAGAACCCATCGCAGGTATTTCCATTGAATCAGATAACAAGGATTTTTGGTTGTATCAAAATCCCTATTTGATCGGCCCCGCGAACGAAAAAATTCAAGTATTTAACAGCCTCGGGCAAACTATTAGCGCCACCAAAGAAAATGAAAAATGGATACTCCCTTTTAATTCGTCACCCAGATGGGTCTATACCCAAGGACAATTTTTTACCATCCGTTGGATTTTAGACAAATAAATTATAAAAATTCCAGACAAAAATTGTAGCATCCCAACTTGTTTCGGACCTTTGCAATTATGTTCAAGATTGAAATGTCCGCAATAGATGCAAGTATTCTCAGCGCCCTTCGCGAGGATATCGGTAATGGTGACCACACATCATTGGCAACCATTCCAGACGACCACGTAGGTAGAGCTCGACTTTTAATCAAAGAATCAGGTATTTTGGCTGGCGTAGAAGCTGCGGTTCGTGTTGCCTTTCATGTCAATCCAAAACTTCACGTTGAGGTGCTTATTCAAGATGGAACTTGGGTTAATCCGGGAGACATCGCCTTTGTTGTTACAGGAAAAACACAAGACATCACCATTGCAGAAAGATTGATGTTAAATATCATGCAACGCATGAGTGGAATTGCAACTCATACGCATCGCATACAAAGCATGATCTCCCACACCTCATGTAAATTATTAGATACGAGAAAGACTACACCCAATTTCCGCATATTTGAAAAATGGGCTGTTCAAATAGGAGGTGGGGAGAATCATCGATTTGGACTGTACGACATGATTCTGGTAAAAGACAACCATGTTGACTTTGCCGGCAGTATGGAAAAAGCGATAGCCAATGTCATCACGTATTTGGAAGAAAATAAAATTCAAATTCCAATTGAAATTGAGGCACGCAATATGGCTGACGTCAAAACGATTGTAGAAAGTAAGGTTGCATTCAGAATTTTATTGGACAACTTCACTCCTGAACAAATCAAAGAAGCGGTAGCGTGGATTGATGGACGAATACTCACGGAAGCTTCAGGTGGTATTACAGAACAAAATGTTGTTGCATATGCAGAGGCCGGAGTGGACTATATTTCCATGGGCGCTTTGACCCATCAAATACATGCATTGGATTTCAGTTTAAAATCATTTTAATCGATGACGCAAAAGCAAAAAGGCATACTGAAAGTTTGGCGCAAAAAAATTGAAGCTCGATTGGACAAAACTGTCTGGCCAGGCTTTGAAGGGCTATCCATGCTCATTGTAGGTCGCTTTTTTATCGAAGCATTATCCAAGGGTTCCATCAACACCCGTGCAGCAGCCATTTCTTTTAGATTGTTTTTGGCTTTCTTTCCAGCGATCATTTTACTTCTTTCACTCATTCCATTTGTCCCTATTCCCAATTTTCAAAAAGAGTTGATGGACAGCATTCACTCTTTTTTTCCTGGAGATACATTTTCTTTGGTGGAGGAAACCTTGGATGATTTAATCAACAAGAAATATAGTTCATTGATTTCTATTGGTTTCATCTTGGTGATTTATTATGCATCCAATAGTATCAATGCTGTTCTATTGGGTTTCAATGAAAGCTATCACTTTGAAGATAAAACCCATCCTCTGTTGCGGCGTATTATTAGTATACTCCTCATTTTTGTTTTGGGTATAATTATGGCCTCTGCTATAACACTCATTGTTTTTTCAGAAACGATTATCGGATTTATCGCAGACAAGGAAATATTAGCGGATAAAGCTTTAGTATTTATGCTAGACATGGCCAAATGGGGCATCACCTTAATCCTTATTTACATGGTCAACACAACTTTGTACAATGTTGGTATGGGTGTTAGACGAAGAAAAGCATGGAAGTTCTGGAATGTAGGGGCCGTGATGGCGACGTTGCTCTTTGTAACAACATCCATTGGGTTTGCTTACTTCATTAACAACTTTGCGCAATTCAATAAATTATACGGTTCATTGGGAACGCTAATGGTTTTGCTTATTTGGATGAATTTAAATTGCATTATTCTGCTTGCAGGATTTGATTTAAATGCGAGTATCAGAAAAGCCCTGAAAATGCAGAACGCCATGGCCCATACACCGGTAGCAGTTCCATTTGAGGAAACCACAGCAGTACCAGACAATAAAAAAGAGGAGCCTGTCGGTCCTCTTCCCATTAGAAATACATTTAAAAGCTAAATCTACAGATTAGAGATTCAACTTCACTAATCTAAATCCGATGTAATCTTTGTGCCAGTCTCTTGAAGCAGGCATTCTATCCGCAACTCTACATTCAGCTGTGCTAGATTTCCAATTGCCTCCTCTAATTACAACCTCATCAGCACGATCTGCACCTCTTGGATCAACCTTATTCTTGACATCCAATCGATAATCCGCATACAAATCGACACACCATTCAGAGACATTGCCAGACATATCGTAAAGTCCCAGTGCATTGGGAGTTGATTCCCCCACCACATGGATACGTCCCTCTGCATTTATTGCAAACCAACCATTGGGTGTCAAACCATCACCCCCGGCATAAATAGCTTTGTCATTATTTGCACGGGCCGCAAATTCCCATTGAGCCTCCGTGGGCAAGCTATACTTATCTCCTGTGATTTGATTCAGTCTGTCTATGAACTCTAACGCATCAGCATAACTCACATGTGTCACTGGATAATCCAACCAAGTTCTGTCTGACGACGGATTCTGTGGCATCACCAAGGTCCACAAGCGTTGCGTAACTTCTGTTGATTGAATAGCGTATGGGGACAATAGCACTTCATGTTGCTTTTCATCATTGGCTCTACCCTCTTCTGTAATGGGACTACCCATGATAAACTTGCCTCCAGGGATAACAACAAATTCGCCCAGAGCAGAAGCAATTTTCTGTTTTTGCTCTTCAGTTATCGTCCCTTTTTTCTGAGCTAAAATTTGACCTAAACTACAAATCGAAAAAAATAAAACCAAGAATTTATTTTTCATCATCCTTTTATTTTTGAGCTTCTTTTTTCAAATTGGCTATAAAGTTTAACGCTTCGAGGGGAGTCATATTGTTTACATCCAAAGACATTACCTCTTGCTTAATTTTATTCCATTGCGGATCTTCCATTTCAAATATGGCCAATTGAGGTGCTTGGGCCAGCACCTCCTTGGTGGCAGTATGATCCCCTCTTTGCGCTTCCAATTCCTTAAGCAATTGCGTTGCTCTTTGGGTGACACCTCCTGGCATACCCGCCAATTGTGCGACGTGAATTCCAAAACTATGATTGCTTCCTCCCTCTACCAACTTGCGTAAAAACAGAACTTGCCCTTTGTCTTCTTTTACCGCAACATTAAAATTACGAATGCGCTTGAAGCGATGAGTCATCTCATTCAACTCGTGGTAATGCGTTGCAAAAAGAGTTTTGGGGTGATGACTCGGATGCTCGTGCAGATACTCCGCAATGGCCCACGCAATACTGATTCCATCATAGGTACTGGTTCCTCTTCCAATTTCATCCATCAAAATCAAACTGCGCCCTGTCATTTGGTTTAAGATACTTGCCGTTTCATTCATCTCCACCATAAACGTCGACTCTCCACCAGACAAGTTATCAGAAGCACCAACCCTTGTAAATATTTTGTCTACTATACCAATTTTGGCATTAGCGGCAGGAACAAAACTTCCCATTTGAGCCATCAAGACAATCAACGCCGTTTGGCGCAATAAAGCCGACTTACCGCTCATATTGGGACCCGTGATCATCATGATTTGTTGATGATCCGCATTCAACACCAAATCGTTGGCGATATAATTTTCCCCTGTGGGTAATAATCGCTCAATGACGGGATGTCGGCCTTGTTTGATTTCCAAAACATCTCCTTCAGAAACTTCGGGCTCGGTGTAATGATAAGCCTGAGCATTGTAGGCAAAACATGTCAGAACATCTACCTCAGCAATTCGTTGTGCATTGTACTGAATATCCGAAAGAAAAGGCATTGCATCAGCCAGCAACTGTTGGAACAACCGCTGCTCAATAGCATATATCTTTTCTTCCGCACCTAAAATCTTTGTTTCGTAATCTTTAAGCTCTTCAGTGATGTAACGCTCCGCTTGTGTCAATGTCTGTTTGCGAATCCAGTCTGTCGGAACCTTGTCCTTGTGGGTGTTGCGTACTTCTAGGTAATAACCAAATACATTATTGAAAGCAATCTTCAATGAAGTAATTCCAGTCCTTTCTATTTCCCGCTCTTCTATCTCCCTCAGTTTATCTTTTCCAGAGGTTTGCAACCCTCTCAATTCATCCAAATCCGCATCAACACCATTGGCAATGGTATAGCCTTTTCCAATAGCATGAGGAGCTTCTTCATGGAGCATTTTAGTGAGCAATTCACCAAGTTGAGACAAATCGCGAAGACTGTGATAAAGCTTTTGAACTTCTGGAGATGCCGATTTCCAATTTGCCACTTGAGACAACGATCGGGAGAGTTGAACCAATTCACGTGGCGTAATTTTCTGCACAGCTATTCTAGCAGCAATGCGCTCCCAATCGCCTATTTCATTGAGCTCTTGACGAATCCACTCCAGTTGATCTGGATTATCTTTCCAATTTCTCACCTGTTCTAGGCGCTGTTTAATTTTACTTAAATCGCGGAGCGGCGTTCGCAACCATCTCCTTAAAACACGCGCGCCCATTGGATTCTGGGTGTTGTCCAAAATATCCACCAAAGCCTTTCCATTGCCGTGCGGCGTGTATAGCAGCTCAAGGTTGCGGACAGTAAAGGCATCCATTCCTACCAATTGACCCATATCCAATTTTCCTATCTTTTGGATATGCGACAATTTATCGTGTTGGGTGTCCTTTAAATATTGAAAAATAGCTCCAGCCGCAGCGAGTGACATATCCATATCGTCCACGCCAAAACCTTTTAGATTCTGAGTTTTAAAATGTTGATTCAATTGATCACGACCAAAATCAGGAGTGAAAGCCCAATCGTCCATTTTAAAAATCGCGAAGCCATCACCAAAGTGAGACTTAAAACTCTCGTCACGATGTTTTTGAAAAAGCACTTCTTTGGGTTGGTAAACATGCAGCAACTTTTTCACTACATCCAAAGAGCCTTGAGCCACCTCAAACAAACCAGTAGAGATGTCTACGAATGCTATTCCCCATTCTTTTTTCCCTTCGGCAATGGCCGCCAAAAAATGATGGTCTTTGATATCAATGGTCTTTTCATTATATGAAACCCCAGGTGTCACCAATTCCGTTACACCACGTTTGACAATACCCTTCACCATTTTGGGATCTTCTAATTGATCACAAATCGCAACACGCAAACCGGCTTTGACCAATTTAGGCAAATAAGAATCCAACGAGTGGTGCGGAAATCCAGCCAAGTCAACATACGCCGCGGCTCCGTTTTTTCTTTTGGTTAGTACAATACCCAACACTTGGGCAGCGCGAACCGCATCTTGACCAAAAGTCTCATAAAAATCCCCTACGCGAAAAAGCAAAACCGCGTCAGGATATTGTGCCTTGATGGCATTATATTGTTTCATCAATGGCGTCTCAGCCACTGCATTAGCACTACTCATTGCAACAAAGATAAAATCTATTTCGCCTGCTTTCGCATCCACCAAAATGGCAGATACACTATGGTGTAAGATAGTACACCAATCAGTTCAAGTTCGATCAGATAATACGGCCATTCATGCAAAAGATCAAGAAATGATCCCCCTGCGGGTTTCTCTCTGAGATAACCATAATTACTCCCAACAAGAGCATTAACGGCAATGGCCAATAGAAAGTAGATCTGCGATGCCCAAAAAGCGCGTTTTATTGCACCAGGCTGAGGTTGTACTTTAAGCCCTCCTACCAAATAAATAGCACTCCAAACCAAACCTGAGTGACCAATCATAAAAGTGACGTAAGTAAAATGTGGAAATGGTTCGTGAATATCCGGCGTAATTACACCGTGTATACTCCCTGACATCACCCAGAAATAGGCCAATTCCGCCATCCACAATCGCTGCGTCCACAAAGCAATAGCCGTAAAAAATACCGCCCAATTGCATAATTCAAGTGGAAGATCAAATTGAATACTCCAAAAACCAGATTGAATTCGATATACTTGATAGCTCAACCAATTGGCAACCAACATCAATCCCAAAGCCTTACCCAAAATCATTTTCTGCGCATCGCTCGCGCGTCTTGCCCATAGCACAGAAACCAAAGGCAGGGCAACAGTCATTGCAATGATGATCAAGTGCTCCTGCTCCCAATATGGAAAACGATACGTATTCATCGATATGGACTCTTGCCCTTGTCATCCTCTAACATAGAGCGATAATTTTGGTATCGTGAAGGAGCCAAATCTCCTGACTCTACCGCCTTGCGCACTGCGCATCCTGGCTCTTCGACATGCTGACAAGTGTTGAATTTGCAATCTGGTAACAGCAAAAACATTTCTTTAAAATAACGACCTATTTCGTCCTTGGGAATATCTACCAATCCAAAGCCTTTGATACCCGGTGTATCGATTATCCAACCACCTTGAGCAGTTGGAAATACTTCTGCAAATGTTGTGGTATGTTGTCCTTTCTCACTCCAATCTGAAATGTCCCCCACACGGATATCCCGATCAGGAACAAAGTGTTGAATCAATGATGATTTTCCAACACCACTATGCCCTGAAAACAAGACTACTTTATCATGCATCAATTGCTGCAATTCCTTCATTCCTTCCCCAGATTCAAGAGAACTTCTCAGTGTTTGATAGCCCGCATTTTGATAAAGCGTTTCCCAAGCTGTTAAGTCCTTTAATTCCTCCTCATCATACTGATCCACTTTGTGAAAAAGAATAACCACAGGAATATCATAGGCTTCTGCTGCGACCAAAAAACGGTCTACAAAACCAGTTGTAGTGGAAGGTCTCGATAAAGTAACTACCAGAAATGCAACATCGATATTGGCTGCAACTATTTGGGCCTCTTTAGAAAGATTGACGGACTTTCTAATGATATAATTTTTTCTAGGTAGAATGTCTTGGATAGTAGCAATACCCTCTTCTATTTTTTCATCCCAGATAATTTCTACAAAATCGCCGGCTGCAACAGGATTGGTTGTCTGTAAACCCTTGGTGCGAAGTTTTCCTCGCATTCTACATTTGAAATACTCCCCACTTTCAGTTTGTACTTCGTACCAATGACCTGTAGATTTTAGAACACGAGCAATCATTGGCCTTGAACGGCAATCGAAAGATCCACCAACTTTTGACGAACCAATTGCAAACGCTCGACAACAACTAGCTTGCTTATCGCGTCATCCTTTCTTTTCAGGGCATTTTTTGCACCTTCGAGTGTATAGCCCTTTTCACGAACCAACTGATGAATCTGCGTAAACAATTCGATATCCTTTTTGGAATACATTCGATTTCCTCGGGTATTTTTTCTGGGTTGCAATTGAGGAAACTCTTTTTCCCAAAAACGGAGTAATGAGGCATTCACTTGAAACATCTCTGAAACTTCGCCAATGGAGAAGTATATTTTTTCTATGGTATTCTGTCGGTTCAACATCAGTCAAAAGATTGTCCAGATTGAGATGCGCGTTCTAACAAGGCCGCGTATTGATCTGGAGATAAGTCATTGTAAAAGTAATAAGCTGGGTTTACTTTCTGACCATTTTTGATAACTTCATAGTGCAAGTGAGGACCTGAGGACACCCCTGTATTGCCCACGTAGCCTATGATTTGACCACGTTTTACCTTGGCGCCAGGACGAACCGCCATTTTGCTCATATGTGCATAAAGTGTTTGGTAACCAAAGCCATGATCTATCACGATATGCAAACCGTATCCGCTTCCTCCATCAGGAGACTTGACAACGCCGTCACCTGTAGCATAAATTTCAGTGCCTATGTCGGCCGTAAAATCCAAACCTGTATGCATTCTAGCCACCCGATAAATGGGATGAATGCGGAATCCAAATCCTGATGCCATGCGCTTGAGATCCTTGTTATCTACAGGCTGAATGGCAGGTAAACTTGCCAAGAATTGATCCTGCTTTTTAGACAACATCAACAACTCGTCATAGGATTTGCTCTGATTCACCAATTGTTGTTGGATGAATTGCAATCTCTTTTGTGTTTCGATAATTCCCTCTTGCGTGGAATACGAAGCTAACTCTTGGTAATAATCACCTCCGCCATAGCCTCGTTCAATGGGAGCCGCTCCAAAAATGGTTCTATAAATCTCATTGTCCCTTTTCTCCAGCACATTGACATATTGATCCAACGTATCCATTTGTTGGCGCATCCCTTTTACCTGGGCCTGCATGTATTTCAACTCCTTTTGAAGACGAGATGTCTCAGGGTCTTTGAAGAAAGAGGCATATAAAATAACCCCCATGCCGCCAATAACGAGACCTACAATCAAATACTTCAATACCAACCAAACGTAATCTCGAACAGTATAACTAATCTGTTCAAAATTGAGCGTTGTCGGGTTGAATATGTATTTAAACTTGGCCAAATGTCTTTTTGTATTCAGACAAATTTAAGCACTTTTTTTAGGCGATTTGACATTAGTTTTGTGTCCCTATCTTACTGATATGACATCTCAACAAATACGACAACAGTTTCTAGATTTTTTTGCTTCGCAAAAACACCAAATCGTTTCCTCCGCTCCCATGGTCATCAAAGGTGATCCTACCTTGATGTTTACCAACGCGGGTATGAATCCTTTTAAAGATATTTTCTTGGGCAATGCTCCTGTGGTTCATCCCAGAATTGCCAATACCCAAAAGTGTTTGCGTGTGAGTGGAAAGCACAATGATTTGGAAGAAGTAGGTGTAGATACCTATCACCACACTATGTTTGAGATGTTGGGCAATTGGAGCTTTGGCGATTACTTCAAGGAAGAGGCCATTGCTTGGGCTTGGACATTATTGACCGATGTATACAAGATTCCAAAAGACCAATTGTATGTCACCGTATTTGAAGGCGATACCAAAGAGAACTTGGATTTTGATCAAGAGAGCTATGACATTTGGAAAAAGTACATTGCTGAAGACCGCATTTTAAAAGGAAATAAAAAAGACAACTTCTGGGAAATGGGAGATACCGGACCTTGCGGACCCTGTTCAGAAATACATGCAGATATCAGAACCCCAGAACAACGTGCAGCAGTTGACGGCAAAACACTGGTGAACAATGACCACCCTCAGGTAATTGAGATTTGGAACAACGTTTTCATGCAATTCAACCGCAAGGCAGATGGCTCCTTGGAATTATTGCCACACAAACATGTGGATACAGGAATGGGATTTGAACGTCTCTGCATGGTATTGCAAGGAAAGCAATCCAACTATGACACCGATGTTTTTACTCCATTGATTCAGAAAATTGAATCATTGAGTGGTTTGACTTATACGGCAACAGCAGATAAAAAAGATGTCGCGATGCGTGTAATCAGTGACCACGTTCGTGCAGTGTCTTTTGCTATCGCCGACGGACAATTGCCTTCTAGTGGAGGCGCAGGTTATGTTATTCGGAGAATTTTAAGAAGAGCGGTGCGTTACGGATATAGCTTCTTAAATTTTAGACAATCCTTTATTCATCAAGTTTTCCAAGTATTGGAACAACAGATGGGGAGCGCTTTTCCAGAGTTAACCAAAAACAAAAATCTGATCACACAAGTGATCAAAGAGGAAGAAGAAAGCTTCTTGAGAACGCTGGAAAAAGGAATTGAATTGTTGGATCAAGTGATTCAAAAAACTCCAGGCAAGGAAATCAATGGCGCCATCGCATTTGAATTATATGACACTTTTGGATTTCCCATTGACTTGACGCAATTGATTGCAGGAGAAAACGGAAAAGAAATCAATATCATTGAATTTGAATCACATCTACAAGCCCAGAAAGAGCGCAGTCGTGCTGCCACGAAATTAGAGACAGACGACTGGGTAGTTCTTCAAGAAGGAGATACGCAATTTGTGGGATATGATCAATTGGAAACAGAAACACAATTATTGAAATACCGCAGAATCAAAGCCAAAGGAAAAGAAATGTACCAATTGGTATTGGGTACAACACCTTTCTATGCTGAAGGTGGCGGACAAGTGGGTGATCAGGGGGCTTTGACCATTGGTGAAGATAAAATTGCTGTAGTAGACGTCAAGAAAGAAAATGGATTGATTGTGCATTTCACGGAAGAACTTCCTGCACATCCCGAGAAAAAAGTTTGGGCCAAAGTGGATTCCACTTGGAGAAACCACACCACTGCACACCACAGCGCTACACACCTTTTACATGAAGCCTTGCGTGAAGTTTTGGGTACACATGTTGAGCAGAAAGGATCTTTGGTCAATCCCCAATATTTGCGATTTGACTTTTCACATTTCTCTAAAGTTCAAGATGAGGAGTTGGCAAAAATAGAATCATTGGTCAACGAGCGCATTCAAGCCAACCATGTCTTACAAGAAAATCGTGCAGCCACCATTGAGGAAGCCAAAGCGAGCGGAGCGATGATGTTGTTTGGCGAAAAATATGGAGACAAAGTTCGAATGATTCAGTTTGGCAACAGCATTGAATTGTGCGGAGGAACACATGTAAATAGCACTGGTGCGATTAAGAAATTTAAATTGCAATCAGAAGGAGCAGTTGCTGCTGGTATTCGCCGTATAGAAGCCATAGCAGGCGATGTCGCAGAAATGTGGATACAAGAGGAATTGGCAACTTTGGAAGAGGCCAGATTGACTTTAAAAACAAAAGACATCAACAAAGGTATTCGCGATATTCAGGCCAAGTTGGCTGAGGCACAAAAACAAGTTGAGGATTTGTTGAGAGCGCAAGCCATGCAAGTGAAGAGCGAATGGAAAAATCAAATTATCACACACAACGGAAGAAATCTGTTGTTTGTAGAAACCCATTTGGATGCAGGGTCCATCAAAGACATTTGCTTTCAATTAAAATCAGAATTTTCCAATTTTGGCGCTGTAATCACAACCAAAAATGATAGCAAGCCCATGATTGCTGTGGCATTCAGTGACGATGCATGCGCGGCATGGAATTGCCATGCGGGTCAACTCGTTAAAGAGTGGTCCAAGGAAATCAAAGGCGGTGGCGGTGGTCAACCTAGCTTTGCAACCTGTGGTGGAACAGATGCCAGTGGATTGAATGCTGTAATGGAAAAAGCCAAATCCTTGTTGATGGTCTAAACCAAAACTGAAGGAGATATTTTTGATAGAGGGCTCGTCTGGTAGACGGGCCCTTTGTATTCAATGCTGTAAGAGAAGGCCAAGTTCAAAATGTAAAACACATTGAACACGCATGCAAGAATAAAATCGCTCGTTTTGGTTTTACCAAAAGCTTGGGCAATTTCAATGCATACCACAAAAGCAAAATAAACATTGTACACAGGAACAAAGAGGCGAAGCGCGTGTGCATCCGGGCGACCCACCAGTCGCATCGTGATAATCACATCATAGAACGGAACAAATGCAGCCCAATATGGCTGATTTGCTTTACTAAACAAAGCCAACTTCCCAATCAACCCCACAACGGACAGAATACAAATGGTCATGATATAGGGTGCAAATTGCTTCCAGATATCACTCCAAGTGAGAAGGAGTTCCATATTTCAAAGAATTAGTTGAGCGACGTTGCTCAATAGTAAGACGTTATCAGAAAAAATAGGTTGCCTATAACGATTTGGGGAGCATCTGTAAAAATGGAACAGCCCTGCTCCAATCCGTATTTTGGTATTCAAGACCACAATTTTTCAAAAATTGATAGTACAAATCCTTGTTTTCAAAATAATATTTCTCACTTTGTAAAAACCAGGCTTTTTCACCCAATTTTTCTGCAACAAACCACTTCTCAATAAGTCGCGCAGAACGGCCATTGCCATCATTCCAAGGATGTATTTTCACGAACAATAAGTGTAAAAAAGCCGCATAATAAAACACATCATTAACTGACAAATCCGACTTCAACAACTCATCCAAATCCGAGTAGAATTTACCCATCTCTTTTTCTAGTTCATTGGGTTCCGGCGCTACGTATTCTATTTGACCTTCAGAATTGGTCACATACATGTTTTGAAGACGTAATCTACCACGATGATGCGTGGGTAGCAGACTCTCAGCCAACAAAGAATGAGCTTGAGCAATGTTGATTTCATTCAAAGGATTAGATTGAGCAAATTGATAAGCCGAATAAAGTTGATCTGTTCGTTTTGTATAACCTGGCTCAAAAGAGATTCCCCATCCCCGGTGTTTGATGTAGCTGTCCAACTCAATCTCTTCACCTTCCAATTTACTGCTGTATACAGAGGCAACAGATGTATAAAAACTGAATTCTCCTTTGCTAATTGGGGCATCCTGCAATGCAACAAATTTAGAATCCAAATTTTGGAAAACTTCAGTCATTACTGACTCCTTCAAATTTTGGGGAATTAATTTAAGTTCCATCATTCTTTATAAATTGCAAAAATGCAGGACCAAAGTAAGGATAAAACAATCATGAATACCATATCTAAAAAGCAACAAGGGAAGCATTTCTGCTTCCCTTGTTGTTTGTTTAGGAAATCATGTCTTTGTTAAGCTAACCGTTGTCATTCTTAACCAAGTACTTTGGTTGCGATTTGCTCATCGCAATGATAAGACGTAAGAAAATAATGGGGGTTGCCTCAGGGAACGTATAATAAATTACATCCCCGTGATTCCGCGGTAGACAGCCTGCCCAAAACCCTAAATCCATCCCCTATTTTCTCCCCCAAATCATCGGTGGCCAAAAATGGACATGAATAATAATTGGCCAAATCCACAACGTTAATTCCCCCTCTTCTGTTGTTTACGGAGACCGCAAATGGATCATCCACTTCGCGTAAAACTATGCGCATCCATGGCGGCGTTTGGAATCCCTTGTCCTCTTGGGAGTACCCCTGGCTCAGTAATTCAGTCATTCCATACTCACTATGAATCTCAAACTGATCTCCCCAGGCTTTGCGAAATACTTGGTGTACCTCAGCACGAATGGGTTCTCTGCCCCTACCCTTCATTCCGCCCGTTTCTAGCACTAACGTATTCGTGACGGGCATCGGAAATTGCTCCGCTAGATCCATCAAGGCAAAAGTTACACCGAACAAAAGGGTTTTTCTACCCTGCTGCATATTGATTCGCCATTGGCGGACAAGATCATCGAAATTATAAAGGAAAAATCCACTACCTGCTTGCGCACCTTTTGAAATCAAATCATTCACCATGTACACCAAAGAAGAGTGCTCTCGCTCCAAATAAGAAGGCAACAAGGCCAAAATCACATAGTCCTCCAGCTTGCCATATTGAGCCTCAAAAAAAGTTTTGAATGAACTTTCGTACAACGACAAATCATGCACAAAATGTCTCGAAGGAATTTGACCCGTGGTAGCGCTCGACTCGAACCAAAAATCCAGAGATGCTCCTTTTCGAATCACCTCATGAGATTTGAAAAACCGCACAGGTAGAAAAGGAATTTCCGTCCAATGCTTCACCACTTCGGGTGTTCGGCGAATCAATTCCGAATAGGATCGATAAATTGCATTGTTTTGAAATTGATCTCGAAAAACGTCCAAGCACAGCCCATTCCAATCGTCAATGGGGGACATGTTCATATGCGCTTGAATTCTATCAATCATGTTGGTAAAATTAAGTCAAGGACAGAGACAATAAATCAGCAAATGAAATTGTTGATGACTATCGATTAAATTTGTTTCAATGAAAAGCGCAACACTTCTAATTTTTGCCTGGGCCATGATTTTAGGAATCAGCTCTTGCATGCAATTGGACGAGTACCCCAACGAACCCAAGATTACACTTGAAAGTTTCTCTACGGCAGACAGCGGAGCTACTTTGGTATTAAACTTCACCGATGGCGACGGTAATTTTGGTTTGGAGCAAACAGATACATCTGGCGTATTTGCAAATTGTAGAAACAGGTACAACATTTTTTGCGAGTACTATGAAAAACGAAATAATGTTTGGGAGCATGTAGAATTGGATCCATGCTTAGATCCGGACATCATCCCCTTTTATTACCGTGCTCCCTTTACATCGCCGCTCGGGCAATACAAGGCACAAAAAGGAAGCATTGAATTATTTATTAATCCGTTGTATTATTTACCCTCAGCATTTGACACCTGTAAATTTCAAATTACCGTGATGGATAGAGATTTGAATTTGAGTAATACTGTTTGGACTTCAGAATTTTTGAAGCCTTAGGCAAATCCAACAAAAAAGCCCAGCTTTCGCCGGGCTTTTGAATATTCAATCTTTCGATTTTTATCTGCTTACCGCCATTCTCATCGCGTGACGAGATATACCGTTTAAGATTTCTACTTGATACAATCCGCTAGCCAAAGCTTGAGCAAATTCTACTTGCGCTGTAAATCCACCTTCTGATGCATAACGCAAACTCTTCACCAATTTTCCAGTAGCATCCGTAACATTTAATGTCACATCTCCATCCATTCCTTCAACATTCAAGGTAAATCCTTGACCTGCGTTTGGATTAGGATACAAAGTGGCCTTTAGCTGATCATTAGAAATTTCTGAAGCAGCTTCATCAACGGTTGGCATTCCTGCAACACCCAATGTGCGAACACATGCAGAGGTACCGTATGACGTGTTACTAACTCCATCAAAATGCTTACTTCTTATTTTCACGCCATATGTCTGACCTCCCAAAATTCCATCAACTTGACTCATCGCCAAAATACGTGAACCTCCTGCTGCTCCTAACTCATAAACCGGTAAAGAAGGTGTTGGTAAGGTCTGCGTAAATTCATACTCGTATCGCTGTGTTCCGCAAATAGAGCGATTTGTGGCTATACTTCCAGAAGTTGCACTCTTGTATACAGGACAACGATCTGTTGTTCTTACATTCAAATCCAATTCTGGTGACATGGTAAATGTTCCTGACATTGTTCCCACACCCACTGCAACTTCAGCATTTCCAAAAGCATCATTCAAGTTGTAAATAACATCAACTTTGGTCGTATACTGCACTGGCGCATTAGTCAAATTGGCCACAACAAATTTCCCTAATTGACAGAATGAACTTGTCACTCCACCTACTTGAGTATTATTCTCAAATGTAAACTCTGGCGCTCCAGTTGCTGTTGCACCCGTCCATCGCTTTATAGAATAACTAGAAGCCCCAAAACGATACACTGATTTGAAATTTTGACAAGAGTTAGAGAATGTATTGGTATTGGATGTAACAACACCTAAGTCATTAGCACTTCCGCGCAAATACTGACAAATCATTCCACATACACCTGGTGCGCTGTTGTTGTTTCTCACACAGATATAATAGGTTTGTCCAGGTACCAATTGATCGAAAATCAAGATCTCATTTCCTGCATCAACCGCTGCTCCTAATGCTGAAGTTGAAACCGCATTCTCACCTGCAATTGGAATCAACTGAACACCAAGCTGGGTAGGATTATCAAACAAGTTGATATCGTTGTCATCCGCAACTGAATTTGAACCTGTCAATGAAACGCGTATTGCGTTGTATTGTGCAACAAACTTGAACCAACGGTCTTGACCATTACCTGGATTCTCAACTGAGTTGGTACCTACAGGCAGATTGACAGAAATCGTTGGTGAGGTAGCGCCATAGAATCCAATATTCGCCAAAAGCAATGCTGAACCAGGACCTCCATCAGGACAAACCAAATCAGAACCGGAACAATCCTCATCAATACTATTGCCACACAACTCAGTACCTGCAGGATTCACAGATCCATTGTTATCATTACAATCACTATTGTTGGTTACATAACCTGCTGGCAAAGAACAAGCCTCCACCGTTGATGTAGTGCTACCATATGTATCGTTATCATTATCCTCATAATATGTAGTTGTTACACCCTCATCGGTGGTTCCACTACAGTTATCATCCACAGTGTTACATGTTTCTGTTGCACCTGGATTCACCGCAGCTGATGCATCGTTACAATCTGAACTATTGGAAACATATCCCGCCGGTGCAGTACATGCAGATGCGGTTGTTGACAAATCGCCGTAAGTATCGTTATCAGCGTCTGCATAGAAAGTTGTTTGAACACCTTCGTCAGTAGTGCCGTCACAATCATCATCGATGCTGTTACATGCTTCTGCAGCTCCAGGATTTACCCCTGCCGCTGCATCATCACAATCTGTACTATTTGAAACATATCCCGCTGGTGCACTGCATGCAGATGTCGTAGTTGCCAAATCTCCATAAGTATCGTTGTCCGCATCAGCGTAGAAAGTAGTTTGAACTCCTTCGTCTGTGGTACCATCACAATCGTCATCAACAGTATTACATGTCTCTGTTGCACCTGGATAAACCGTTGCTGATGCATCATTACAATCTGTGCTGTTAGACACATATCCTGCCGGTGCAGAACAAGCAGATGTTGTGGTTGCTAAGTCGCCATAGGTATCGCTATCAGCGTCCGCGTAGAAAGTTGTTTGAACTCCTTCGTCTGTTGTGCCATCACAATCATCATCGATGGTGTTACATGTCTCTGTTGCTCCGGGATAAACCGTTGCTGATCCATCGTTACAATCAGTACTATTGGATACATATCCTGCTGGTGCAGAACAAGCAGATGTAGTGGTTGCTAAATCGCCAAAAGTATCGTTATCCGCATCAGCATAGAAAGTAGTTTGAACGCCTTCATCTGTTGTGCCATCACAATCATCGTCGATGGTGTTACATGTCTCTGTTGCACCTGGATAAACTGTTGCTAATCCATCGTTACAATCTGTGCTATTGGAAACATATCCAACAGGAACAGTACATGCAGACGACGTGGTAGCTAAATCACCAAAAGTATCACCATCCGCATCTGCGTAAAAAATAGTTTCTACGCCTTCGTCAATTTGTCCATCGCAGTCATCATCAAAAGAATTACACGCTTCCGTTTCACCAGGATTCTGATCAGCACTTGCATCGATACAATCCGTGTTATCGGTTACATAACCCACTGGTGCAGTACATGCTAAAGAATCAGCATTTGCATCGCCGTATGTATCTCCGTCAGTATCCGCATAGTAAGTGTTCACTTGTTGGAATGTGATATCACTACCATTGTCACTGCCATCAACAGCAGGCATATTGCTCACTACACGAATTCTATATCCCGTACCTGCAGTGATGTTTGAAGTTGTAAAATTATAAGACAACGATTGGCTTCCACTGGCATCACCTACTACTGTTCCCAAAGTTGTTGGAGAAACAAATGATCCTGTTGCATCAGACAATTGAACGGTGAAAATTGTATTCACTGTAAAACTTGCCTCATTGGTATAAGTAAAAGGAATTGAAGTCGCTCCCGCTCCTGGACAAATCGTAGTAGCTACAGACCCCGTTGTAATTGTATTAGCAGCTGGAACCAATTCTCCTGTGCTCAACAATGTAGCATCATAATAATAAGTTCCATCATAAAAACGAATTTTCTCCAATTGAGAAGCTGTCAAAGCACTTCCGCTTGTGCCAAAATAAATTTTTCCAACAGTACCTGAAGTACCATCGTATGCACCCTGCCATCCATTGATTGTCATTTGGCTTCCTGTCCATGAAACAGCAGAACTATTGGCAAAGCGAATGATGTGATTATTTACTGTTTCTAGATTGATGGTTGCAGTAGTGATCAAATTGAAAGTTCCAAAAGTCACATCACGATTCTCAATGATGTTTGCGGTAGATAAAATTCCACCGTCACTTTTAACAACCGTGGAGCAAGTATAATCCAACGCATTAGGATTCAAATGCAAAACTCCTCCGTTCAATTGAAACTCTCCACCATTCTTGACAACAGCACCAACCAATAAGGTATCACCTGAAGGCATTTTGATGATAGGCGTTCCAGTTGTATTCATGAATAAAGTATCCATCACGATGACCTTGCCGTCAATGGTAATACTTGATGTATTGCTATTGAATAGGCGGTTGATGGAATTGTCCACATACAATCCCCCATTGATCACTTGATTTGCAGATCCACTCATCACCATTGTACCATTGATTGCATTTACTGAAATGCCAGAAATGGAACCTTTAGATTCAGCGGTAGACAGATTGACATTCATCAATCCAGAACCACTAACATTTTCCCCTGTATAAAGAAGCGCACTATTGACGACATGAACTTCTTGGCCCGATCCGATAAAAAATTGGGCCTTTAATGTTGTTACCAACAACAATAAAATACTTAAAACTAAAATTCTCTTCATGTTTTCTTGTGCTTATTTCTTCTTCTGATTTTCATTTTCAAGACGATCCAAACGCTTGATCAACTCATTAATTTGCGCTTGTTGATTGTCTATAGTCTTTTGTTGTTCTTGAATCATCTTGACATTCATAGAATGAAACGCCTGATAATTCATTGATTTAATCTTCATCTCGGAATCCTCAGTAAATACCAATTCTGGAAAAACGGATTCAACTTCTTGAGCGATGAAACCATACTGCAAACCTCTGTCTTCACTTCTACCTTCGTTCCAGAAGTAGTTTACAGGACGCAATTGCATGTATTTATTAATAAAATCTTGGTTGTATTCTGTGACAGTATTTTTTAAGCGACTGTCTGACTGACTCACCAAACTTGCGTAATAGATGGATTGGCAACTGATATCAAATGTTCTTAGACCACCACCCCAGCCACTCGGCCATCCAGTAGACAAAGCTCCGCCATTGCTATATATACTCACACGATCGGGACTTGAACCTTTCAAAGCCATCAATTTATAGTTGTTATCCGGCATATTGAAATTCCAGTTGTTGGCGATAATCAATTCATCATCCACAGATCCATTCTGAATACCCATAGAGTAACCCTTTACACCACCAATATCCCAAGAGAAATAAGGATTTCCTCCAGAAGCCCCGCCTGTTCTTACAGACATGATCGAATGTGCTGTATTGGATGCATTGTTGCTATTGTACAAGTATACATTGGGAACATTGTTATCCGCAGGATTAGTTCCATTTGTACCATTATTTTCAATGTGCAACGTAGTAACTGGAGCTGATGTACCAATTCCCACTTTTCCGTTGTTGTATAGAACACCTTCATTGGTTAGCATTCCAGAACCAGAAAAAGTTACTGTGTTCGTTCCCTTTGCAATTGTTGTATTTTCTGTCAAAGAACCACCCAACTTGACATTTGAAGGAGTTCCTGTCAAACCATTGCTAGCAGTTGTAATTCCAGTAACGTTGTTGATGGTGATATTTCCCGCAGCTGCTGTAGGCTTTACCTTCAAACACCAAACGATAGACGTATTGATAGGTCTAGTTTCCGCGTCACCTCCAGTAATTGTATGTGTATGTGCACCATTACTCGCTGAATTAAAACCTGGAACATCCAAAGAGTGCGCATGATCGCCCGCCCAATAGATATCTAATGCAGCAGTGTAAATCTCATTCAACTCTCCCCATGTGTTATCATACCCTGTAGTTGTGTTCCAACCGTTGTTATAAGCCAATCCAGGATTCCATTGTCCACCTGTTGCATTATGTCCATGTGTATGGTTACCGTTGGTACTTGTCCAAGTTAAAGGAGGATCTACCCAGTGATCATGAGATCCAGCTGACCCAGTTATAAACGGACTCAAAGGCATTGCAGTTGCTGCAGCCTGATCAACACCAGCTGTAGAACCACCACGCAAAAAGCGTCCAGAAGAGTTGATGTCTTTCAATGTAAAAGTTGTAGCATTGCTTGATGCAATAAACTGCGAAGCATACGTTCCATTGAAAGTTTGGAACTCTGGATAATCAGCCCAGTTGTACGTACCACCAGAAAGCGGAAGTAAAAAACCAGGAGGCGTTGCATTGCTCGGCCATCCTACTACATATCCCAAATCTTGAACATTACTCACTTGAGACATTTTGGTCCAAGCAGAGCTATTCCAGTAATAAAATCCCTCTGCCAATCCAGCTGTTCCTGTGCAATACACCATCAAACCCGTTGCTGGTGATGCAATAGTTGTATTATCGGTCAAAGAGGTTAAAGCCACACGTGGAGGCAAGAAACCTTTGTCCGTTGCATCAATCTGAAATTTAGCAGATGCATCCGGTGTGTTAGTACCTATCGCCACCTGCGCATTGATCTGGCTCATGGCGCCAATCAATGAAATAATTAATAGAATCTTTTTCATATTCATATTTATTTTCATTTGCTTTTAATACTTTAATCTAATTTTTCGATTTTCAATTCAGCGCCTACATTAAGGCCCCAAGAAATGTCCGTTTTGAACAATAAAGTCTGACTTGCCGAGGTTGCATCAATCACTGCGTAACGTCTCGTATTACCTCCCCACTGGCTACCTCCCCCATTCTCAGCGCGAGCGTATGCGCCACCACCTCTGTAAAGAGTAGAATTTAAATACAAATCAATTCCTGCATAATCATTTTGAACACGAGTAATACCCCATTCAACCAAATATTTTCCGTTTGACAATGTACAAGCAGGTCCAGTCCAAAGCATATTATTGATGGATATCGAGTTGTATCGCACATCGCCCCAAGCAATATTTGAATTGGCATTTGTATATGTTGAAGAATTGTAAAGTGCTACTTGCTTAACCGGCATCATCTCACTCCAAGCAGAACCATTATAAAAACGGAATCCCACCGGTGCGCAATCTGTACAGAACAACAACAAACCTGTTGCTGGAGAAGCGATAGCATTCATTTGTGTCTGAGTCATTCTAGGCAACAAAACTCCTTTATCGGTAGAAGAGATATCTACAGTAGCGCTCGCAGCTGGTGTAGTTGTTCCCACTCCAACTTTGCCAGTACCCGTAATATTTAGATTGTTACCTCCATTATCGATTATTGTATTCTCAGACAAAGCACCACCCAATTTTACGTTAGAAGGTGAACCTGTCAAACCATTGCTAGCAGAAGCAATTCCGGTTACGTTGTTGATGGTGATGTTACCTGCAGCAGCTGTAGGCTTCACTTTCAAACACCAAACCAAAGAAGTATTAATGGGACGAGTCTCCGCGTCACCTCCGCTGATGGTGTGGGTATGACTTCCTGCAGATGAAGAAGTTGTAGATGGGATATCTACCGAATGAGCATGGTCACCGGCACTACTCGTTGTTGTAGTGGCTGAACTGGTATATCCAGCAGCTCCGGATGTATTAACAGCCCATCCATAAATCAAAGCAACTGTATTAAAATTAATGGTATGCGTGTGAGCACCTGCTGTATTTGTATTCACAGAAGCTGGATCCACTGTATGCGTATGCGCCCCGTCACTCGACAATGAAAATGGTACAGTAGGCAATTTGGTAGAACCCGCTTGTTCGGTACCTGCAGTTGTTCCTCCGCGTAAAAATCTTCCTGTAGAGTTGATGTCCTTCAAAGTGAAAGTTGTAGCATTGCTAGATGCAATGAACTGCGAAGCATAAGTTCCATTGAAAGACTGAAATTCTGGATAGTCTGCCCAGTTGTATGTTCCACCAGACAAAGGCAACAAAAATCCAGGAGGGTTAGAGTTGCTTGGCCATCCCAATACATAACCCAAATCTTGGGTATTGCTCACTTGTGACATCTTGGTCCAAGCACTTCCATTCCAATAATAAAAGCCTTCTTCCAAACCTGCGGTTCCGTTACAATAAACCATCAATCCGGTAGCAGGGGAAGCGATGGTTGTATTATCTGTCAAAGAAGTCAACGCCACCCTTGGTGCCAAGAATCCCTTGTCCGTTGCATCAATCTGAAATTTAGCAGATGCATCTGGAGTGTTCGTTCCAATGGCTACCTGTGCATTGACATGACAAATGGCGCCAATCAATGAAATAATTAATAAAACCTTTCTCATGTTCATATAATGACTCATTACTATTATTTCCAAATCTCAAATTCCAATGAGATCATCATATTGTTCACCAAAGCGAAATAACCTGATCCCCAAGCTGAATAAGTTGATCCTGCATTCCATGTGGACATTACTCGGAAAGAATTTGAATTATATGGGACAATATATACATCATTACTCCAAGCACCACTATATACAACCCCACCCACAGCTGGGATTAGGTAGGGCGCCATCTGCCCAACTCCTGGAGACCATACCGCTGTTGTTAAAACTGGATTGCGATTAGCTGCTGTATTAAATACAACACCAGTTGGCAATTGGAAAAGATAATCTCCATTACCGGCAGATCCACCTACTGTATAACCTAAAACATATTTCAGTTTGATTTTGTTTCCAACTTCTTCCCAATAGATGTTCTGCGTGCCTCTAGTCCCTCCAGAAGGACTGGTTGTAGTGGCGGTGACAGTAATGCTATTCTGGGTATTCAATGTTGGTGTACCACCCATTGCAGTCCAAGCGCTTCCATTGTAATAGCTAAAACCAACAGGATTACAATCTGTGCAAAAAACCAAGAGCCCTGCGGAAGGTGAAGAAATGGCATTGCGCTGGGCTTGTGTCATTCGAGGCATCAAAACGCCCTTCTCGGTTGAAGAAACATCCAATGCTGCATTTGAGGATGGCGATGAAATTCCTATACCTACGCTACCTGTTCCTGTTACACTCAAGCTATTTCCACCATTTGCGATGGTTGTATTTTCAGACAAAGTACCTCCCAACTTAACATTGGAGGGAGTGCCCGTCAAACCATTGCTAGCCGATGTAATTCCAGTTACATTGTTGATGGTGATGTTACCCGCAGCGGCTGTGGGCTTCACTTTCAAACACCAAACAATTGAAGTATTAATTGGACGAGTCTCAGCGTCACCACCGCTAATGGTATGGGTGTGATCTCCATTGCTTGCAGAGTTAAAAGCGGCAATATCAATAGTGTGAGTGTGGGCACCTGTATTGGAAGTAGAAACCGCGTTGTATCCAATACTTCTATCCGTCGTTGCACAAGAACCCTCCCACCAACGACCATTACCTGGATCATAAGCACCAGCATCCTCATTACCTCGTCGGTGCAAAGTATGGGCATGTGCCCCATCTGTTGATGTACCAGTGCTCGGTGGATCAACAGAGTGAACGTGCGCTCCCGCAGTAGATAGCGCAAAAGGAACAGTTGGCAATTTGGTTGAGCCTGCTTGCTCTGTTCCAGCGGTTGTTCCACCACGCAAGAAACGACCTGTTGAATTGATGTCCTTCAACGTAAATGTCGTTGCATTACTTGAGGCAATGAACTGCGAAGCGTACGTACCATTGAAAGTTTGAAACTCAGGGTAATCTGCCCAGTTGTATGTTCCTCCAGACAAAGGCAACAAAAATCCAGGAGGGTTAGAGTTGCTTGGCCATCCCAATACATAACCCAAATCTTGGGTATTGCTCACTTGTGACATTTTGGTCCAAGCGCTTCCATTCCAATAATAAAAGCCTTCTTCCAAACCTCCGGTTCCGTTGCAATACACCATCAATCCCGTTGCCGGAGAGGCAATCGTTGTATTATCTGTCAATGAAGTCAATGCAATTCTAGGCGCCAAAAATCCCTTGTCCGTTGCATCAATCTGAAATTTAGCAGATGCATCTGGAGTATTAGTTCCAATGGCTACCTGCGCACTTGCCAACCACGTTGTAGCGCAGAGCAAGATTATTAATCCAAGTTTTTTCATTAGTTTAAGCGTTCTATTTTAATCAAATTGTTATTGTAAATATTTCCTACAATCATGCTTATACGATAAGTTATCCCATTGGTTACATCTGTTAACATAACACGCTGCAAATTTCCTTGATAAGGAAAGCTGTACCCCGTAAATTGGGTCCAAGATGTACCTAAAGTTGTATTTATTGCATACTGCGCATATGAACCAGTTCCCCCAGAACCCCAGACGCCTTCGTCCGCACCAATAACATTGATACTGCCGGAAACAGTTGCGAATTGTAAACTCCTGCTTCCACCTGTTGATACTTGAACTTTCAAATTTCCCAATTGCACGGGAACACCTGCGTTAACTCTTTGCGTAATGTATGTAGGTGTCGTAGAATACAAATCTCCAGAAGCATTGGTTCCCAAATTATCCGAATTGACTACCTGTGTGGTTCTGATCCCAGACTGACCTGTAGTTCCTGAAGCAACTTCCAATTTATTGGCAGGATTTGCAGTACCTATTCCTACCTCTCCACCGGTAAATCCCAAATCAAAAGCAGACTCTGCAATGGTTGTGTTTTGAGTCAATGTTCCTCCAAGAGATTGCTTTGCACCCGAATGAGCAAGCCCATTGGTAGCCCCTGTCAAACCTCCTGTCTGATTTACGATGGTGATATTACCTGACGTGCTGGTAGATTTGACTTTGATGCACCATACTACAGATGTATTAATTGATCTGGTCTCAACATCCCCACCGGTTATTACATGCGTATGGTCACCTGATGAGGCACTTGTAAAGGCAGCAACATCCATTGTGTGAGCATGAGCCCCTCCCCAATCCGTCAAACGCGCATACCAACCACCGGCATCATCATCCAAACTCTGGTTTCCACCACCCCAATTGTTGTAATCGTCATTGTGAAATGACAAATTATGTTGGTGATTTCCTGTGACATTGGATGCAGTTGACGGAGGGTCTATGGAATGTAGGTGACCACCAGCAGAAGATGTACCCCAAGCTGAATTTGGCATTGCTGTACTTCCTGCTTGTACCACTCCAGAAATTGTTCCTCCTCTTAAAAATCTATTAGCACCATTTACATTCACCAAAGTAAAAGTTGTTGCCGTTGAACTCGAAATATATTGACTTGGATTTGCAATGTGAAAATCTTGAAATTCAGGGAAATTGGACCATGAATAAGTACCTCCGTTCAAAGGCAAAAGAAAATCCGGTGCATTCACGTTACTGGTCCAACCCACGACATAACCCAAATCTTGGTTATTGGTCACCTGAGAAAATGGTTGCCATTTGGTTCCGTTATAAACATAGTAGCCATTGCTCAAGACTGCAGATCCCGAACAAAAAACAAGCAAACCTGTAGCTGGGGTAGGAATTGTAGTGACATCTGTTAAACTTGTCAATGCAACGCGAGGAGCCAAAAATCCTTGATTCAGAGCTTCTACCTGAAATGCCGCTGAGGCATCCGGAGTTGAAACTCCCACTCCAACTTGAGCAATTGTAAGCGTGCAAACTATTTGCACCAACATCAGTGAAAATATCTTTTTCATATTGATTCTCCGAAAAAGATTAAATGCGTTCAATGGTGATGTAATTCGTTACATAACCGTTACCAATCACCAAGGTGATGATATATCCTCTTCCGTTGGTGGTGTCTTGGAATGTGAATCGCTGCACATTACCAGCATATCCCAATCCCCATCCTGGAGTTGTATACGCCATTGTAGTATTTACCGTTCTTGCCGCTATGTTGTTGTTGGTGTAATTACTTGCGGAATACAATGCCTCATCCATTCCATCCATCACAAAAGAGCCAGAAACTGCAGCAATCATTAAACTTCTTGCACCGCTTGGAGCCAACTGAGCACGAACATTGTCCAAAACTACCTCAACCCCTCCACCTACTGCGGCAGATACTCGTCTTGTAATTGGAATGATATCTCCACTTGCATTGGTACCCAATTGATTGGCGTTGGTTACTTGCGTCAACCTAACGCCACTTGCACCCGATGTACCGCTGTTTACTTCCAATTTATTGGCTGGAGTAGCCGTTCCAATTCCAATCTCACCTCCAGTGAATCCCAAATCAAAACCAGCCTGAGCAATGGTTGTATTTTGAGATAAAGTCCCACCCAACTGCACATTGGAACCAGACACCGATAAACCATTATTGGCATTGCTCACCGCAGCACTTTGATTGACTATGGTTACGTTTGCCGCCGTGCCTGTAGGTTTCACTTTAATGCACCAAACAACTGAGGTATTCACAGGACGCGTTTCCGCATCTCCACCTGTAATAGTATGGGTATGATCGCCGTTGGAAGAGCTATTAAAAGCACCAATATCAATGGTGTGAGAATGGTTACCCGCCCAATCAGTAGCGCGTGTATACCAGCCTCCTCCATCATCTTCCAAACTTTGATTTCCTCCTCCTCCTCCGTTCCAATCATCATTGTGAAACCACATATTGTGCTGGTGATTACCATCGGTGGTTGTAGCAGTATTCGGGGGATCAATGGAATGGGTATGGGCTCCACCAGAAACTATCGCAAAAGGTATCACCGGCATTGCTGTAGATTGGGCTTGATCAACCCCAGCAGAAGTACCCCCACGAAGGAAACGACCAGCGGTGTTTAAATTTTTCAAAGTAAAAGTTGTCGCTGTGCTTGAAGAAATAAACTGTGAAGGATAAGTGGAATTAAATGATTGAAAATCCGGGTAATCTGCCCAATTGTAAGTTCCCCCTGTCAAAGGCAACATGAAAGATGGCGGTGTGGAATTTGAAGTCCAGGCCAAAACATATCCCAAATCCAATGTGTTGGGAACATTATTCATCAATACCCATTGAGAACCACTCCAAAAGTAATATCCAGCCGCAAGTCCTGCACTACCGTTGCAATACACCATCAATCCGGTCGCAGGTGAGGCTATTGTAGAAATATCTGTCGTTGAAGTTAAAGCAACACGTGGAGGCAAAAAACCTTTGTCCGTTGCATCAATCTGAAATTTAGCAGAAGCATCTGGCGTGTTTGTACCTACAGCAACTTGACCAAAAGTGTCCGTAGACATCATTAATCCCATCAACAAAATGAGTGAAGTAAAACCTAATTTCATTACGCTATAATTTTTGTAGTCTCTCTACGACAAAATTATAGAAAGGTTTCCTCAGGGTTGGATAAAGTTCAACCGTTTAGGGTAAACGAGCGTTATTTAGGGTGCAAATAATTCGTCTAATTCACTCAATTCCAATTCCTAACTAAGGAAATACACTTCATTTCAGAACCCTATTTTAGGGATTGATTTATAACATTTAAACCAATTATATATGATGATTGATGAAACTCATAATGGTTTCTTCCTTTGGAATTTCCAATTTTTTTCTAATCTGAGACCTATAATACTCGATATTTTTCTCGGTACATGTAAGCAGAAGCGCCATCTCTTTACTCGTATAATTTTGAGAAATGAGTAGCAACACCCTAAGCTCATTTTCACTCAATAACGCATGAGATTTTTTCAATTCTTCCATTTTCTTCGCAGCCGCTCCCTCTAAATTGGCTAAAACAGCCAAGTCTTGATAGTTGTTAAAAAACAACGTAAAGTCAAATTTCAATTGTTTCAATTTAAGCCTTTGCGCTTTTTCATCTAGAGATTCAGAATCAATTAACTGGAAATATGATTCTATCTGCTTCTTGAGAATCGCAATTTTACTCACCGTTAATAATATACTTTGGAGCTTTTGATTTTTGAAAATCAGATCTTTTTCTAAATCTAACTGGCGCTGTTCAGATAAATTGAGTTGAAGATTTTTCTTTTCTAAATCCTCTTGAGCCAATTTGTTTTTGGTTCTGTACTGGTAGTATATAAATATTCCACCAATGACCAGAAGGAGTAAAAGTAGCACCAAGACCAAAATAAAATAAATCTGAGCCTTAAGTCGATTGGCTTGAAGCTCATTTTCTTTTATTTTTCCTTTGAGCTGTTGCTCGATTTCCTTTCTTTGAGCCAGTAATCCATAGTCTAACAAGTCCGTCTCTTCCCTACTTTCATCCAATAATTTCTGATGCACAGCAACCTTTTTAAGAGCAGTAAAAGCCGATTCAAAATCGCCCTTTCCCCTTTTAAACTCGGCTAAAGACTTGTAATACATGAGCCATGTAACATTATCATCCATTTCAATTTCCGGCAAGACTGTATTCCAATAAGTTTCCGGATAGGGAGATCCCTGGCCAATTTTGGCCGCAGTATTAATCAATAATAAATCAAAAAACACCCCACGCTTGCCCTTATCAAGTATACATAAATCAAATACCTCAGACAATTCTGAAACATTGCCAAATTCCAAATTAAACTCCAATGATACTTCATTAAATACTGACTGATAAAAAGATGCCTTGGTTAAGTCGTCAGCCGAAAGATTCATCAATCTTTGAAACTCTTTTTCGTTACCTTGAAGCGCTTTTAGTTTGGCTAAATTAATGTGAATGAGTACATCTAAATTCTCTGATAACCCTAAAGGAATTTCATTAAAAAATCTATTGGCCAAAAATAAATTTCGACTTTCCATGTATGCCACACCAATGTTGAGATGATTAATCCAAAAATTCTCCGATCTCACGGTATCCAATTCAAATGCTCTTTTGGCTTCTAAAAAAAAACTTATGGACGTTTGAAAGAAACCTTTACCCATGTACGCCGAACCCAAATTGGTCAATATGGATGCCTTCTGGTCTGGTTCCATGAAGTAATTGAAATGAGTATTTACCAAATCCCAATACTTAATGGCATCATCAACTTGGGCCATCTGATAATGAACGACTCCCAATTGGTTCAATACAAAAAACTGAAGGGCGCTATCTTGGTCACTCAGCTGAGATAGACCTTTCTCATAATTCCGCTGAGCAAGAAGATAATTGCCTCGCTTAAATTGCAATAAGGCTGAATCTAGGATTGGATGTGCTTTTAGGGCCGTATCTAATCCCTCTTTGCTTTCAATTCTCGGACTTTTGGGGGAACTGCATGCAACCCCTAAAAACGCCACTAAAACCCAGCTCCATAAACAAAAGTCTAAATAGGATTTTTGCATTTTCATTTTGTAAATCTAATCCAAAAAAAAAGGGGCCGAAATTGGCCCCTTTCATCAGTCGGAAATTTTATTTATTAACCACCATTCTCATGGTCTTCATTTGTCCGTTTTGGATCATTTCTACCATGTAAACTCCGCCAGCCAATGTCTGACCAAAGTCGATTGTAGTATTCAATGAACCTTCTACGATGTAACGATTTGCATATACCATACGGCCTGTTGCATCTGCGATACGCACGTTCATCTCTCCTTCCATGCCAGACACTGCAAAGTTCACAGACTGTCCGTTATTTGGATTAGGATAGATTGATGTCGTAACGCCGTTCTCAGAACGCTCTGCAATTACTCCGCCATCTTCTACTGTTGGCATACCAGCAGCTCCAATAGTCTGTACACATGCACTGTTACTGAATCCAGAATTAGAAACATTGTCAAAATGATTAGAACGAATACGCACACCATATTGCTGACCGTTAGCTATTCCATCTACTTGAGACAATGATAAAATACGTGAAGCTCCCAAAGCACCCTCCTCATTGAAAGGCAGTGAATTGGTCAAAGTGAATTCCCAAGTGTAATTCTTAGTTCCACAAACAGAACGATTGGTAGCTATTGAACCTGTCAATGTTTTGTATACAGGACAAGTATCTGTAGCGCGAACAACAACCGGTGCTTCAGGACTCATGGTAATCGTAGCAACTACTGCTCCGTTAGCCGTTAAAGTGTTTGCATTACCAAAAGCATCAGGCAAACTGTAAACAGCATCAACAGAAACATAAACCATTTGGTTGGATGACGATAAATTAGCAGGAGTTATTTTTCCCATTTGACAAACCGTTCCAGAAGGTATCTGATAAGTAAACACTGGAGAACCCGATATTGAAGCACTGCTCCATTTCTTCACAATATAATTTACAGCTCCAGAGCGGAAGGCTGCTTTGAAATTTTGACAAGTAGAAGAGTAAGTGTTCGTGTAATTGGTGTAAGCACCTATGTCAGCTGCAGAACCACGCAAGTACGACGTGCGCATTGTGCAAGTTCCTGGAGTGGCATTGGTATTTCTGATACATACATAATATTGCTGACCCACTGTCAATTGATCAAATAACAATGTCTCATTACCACCATCTGTCGCTGCACCCGTAGTACCAGGATGCACGTCATTCTCTGTCGCCAATGCAATCATTGCACCCGTGCTCAATGAAGAAGCATTGTACAATGCAATCTCGTTATCATCATTACCTGTTGAACCAGTCAATGCAATTCTCACAGCATTGAAAGAAGCCGTGAAAGTGAACCAACGGTCATTTCCAACACCTGGATTTTGTGGAGAGTCTGTACCTGATGCTAAGTTAACGCTCATTGCATTTTGCACACCCGCACCATATTGACCGATACCTACAATATCAGCGGCATCAGTTGGACCTGAACAAACAGCGTCACCATCAACGCAATCATCGTCAATTCCGTTTTCGCACTCTTCTGTTCCTTCTGGATTCACATTCTCATCTGAATCCAAACAATCCAAACCATTCATTACATATCCAGGTCCAGGACTTGTACAAGCCACAACTGCTGTTCCTGCTCCGTATCCATCCCCATCAGCATCTGAGTAATATGAGTTTTGAGCAAAACCCTCATCGTTCTGTCCGCTACAATTGTCATCCAATCCATTACAGATCTCAGTTCCGTTTGTATTAACAGAAGCAGAAGCGTCATTACAATCAGTATTATCAGTTACATAACCTACTGGTTGAACAGCTGCCAAAAGTGGGCTGTTTGGATTACCAAAACCATCGCCATCATTATCCGCATAATATGTATTTTGAGCGAAAGCGAATGCACCGGTTAAACGATTAAATGAAATATTGTAAGATCCAGCAATCGTTTGGAAATCACCACCGTTGGGAACTGCTATTCCTGAGGCTCCAAAAACTCCACCCCAATTTAAAACCCAAGCATTATTCGCACGGAATTTCAAACCTCCACTCTGCAAAGTATAGTTATCCAAAGTCCAAGTAACACCACCATCAGTAGAGTTCATTGCAACATCGGTAGACCAACCTTCAGCACCTGAACCGATCATAGAGACAGGAGTTTGAGTAAAGGTGTAAGTTTTAGGATTGGTATTGTTTACAAAAGTTACTGTGTAATATCCAGGAGTCATTGTGAAGTTACCTCCGTTAGAAATTGCATCTCCTGATGGGAAAGTAGCACCGCCGTAGGAAACATCCCAAGCATCATTCAATCTGAATTTAGCTTCACCACCTGAAAAGTAATAATCTGTCAAAGTGTATATGTTACCATCTGGTGTTACCAATGGAACACTAGCCGACCAGTTATTGAAAGCTCCAATAATTCCGATATTGTCAAATGCAGTTGCTACAGCCGTAAAAGTATAAGCACCGGTATTTCTGTTGAAAGTGATGTCATACGTACCCGCCGAAGTTGGAATATTATCTCCCCCTTGGATTCCTGTTCCAGTTGGCCATGCCGCACTTCCCCAGTTGGTAGACCATGAAGAGTTAGCACGGAATTTTACAAAACCAGTTTGCATAAAATAACCTGTTAAGGTATATGTATTTCCACCATCTGTTGAAGTCAATGGAACATCAGTAGTCCACCCACCTGCTCCATCACCAATCAAAGAAATTGGAGTTGGAGTAAAAGTGTAAGCCAAAGTTGAAGAGTTAAAAGAAATATTGTAATGACCAGCAAGAGCGGGAACTCCTGTTGATGCACCTCCTACAGCTGTTCCTGTTGGGAAAGCTGCATCAGCATAAACTGTATTGCCATTGGCATTGAAAAACACACCACCAGCAACCAATGTTTGATCTACTAAAGTGTAAGTTGTTCCATCCGCACTTGCCATCTCTATTGGAGAAGCTGAACCAGTGCCTGTACCAGACAATGTTGCTGTTGAAAATGCTGCGTCTTGGAACGCAAATGCACCTGTAACACGATTGAATGAAATATTATAAACCCCAGCTACAGTCGAAATATTGGCACCTCCATTGGAAGCTACCCCAGAAGGCCATGATGATGAACCCCAGTTGGTTCCCCACTCACCTGTCTTTCTAAATTTCACAGATCCATTCACAAGGGTCACGTTACTCAAAGAATAATTTACGCCGTTGGTAGTTGTCATAGTAACATCTGTTCCCCAACCTTGAGCGCCATCTCCAATAATGGAGATAGACATAGTAGAAAAGGCATACGCCAAAGTGTTGTAATTAAATGAAACGTCGAATCTTCCCGCCGGAACAGGAATATTAGAGCCGCCTGGCGTTGCTGTTCCCGTAGGGAAAGACGCTGAACCCCAACTATTAGTCCATGAATTGTCCTGACGGAATTTTACATCTCCAGCTGGAAAAGTATAATCCAAAAGCGTATATATTACTCCATCTGTTGATGTCATCGCAATGTCCGATGTCCCACCCCAACTGGTCAATTCACCAACCAAGCCGATGTTTAGAACAGCTGCTGTTGTATTAAACGAAAAAGCCAATGTACTTAGGTTAAAGGAAATATTATAAGTCCCTGCTGGAACAGAAATATTACTACCGCCTGAAACACCAGTACCACTTGGAAAGGTCCCTCCCCAATTGGTTGCCCAATTGGAGTCTTGACGGAATTTCAATCCCGTACCAGAAGTAAAAGTGTAATTGTTCAACGTGTAATTCACGTTATCCGTCGTGGTCATCGCCACATCAGGACTACCGCCCCAACTGGTGAAGTCGCCCACCAATCCGATGCTTTGTGCATCTAGCCCTGCCGAAAAAAGCATGGCCAATAAAAATCCCCAAAACCGGGTAAGTTTACTGTAGTTCATATTCAATAGGTTTTTGTTAAGTTTTGACGAATATAGTAAAAAGTGTAATTCACACACTAACAAAGTGTTAAAATTACACTATCAAAAAAAAGAGGGGTCAAAGCCCCTCTTTTAAACATAATCATGAGATTATTTAGCTACCACCCATGGAATCCTGAAATCACCAATTTGAAGAACGTACACCCCATCGGCCAAATTAGCCAATGAAACTTGTGCTTGATTTCCTGAAATCGTTAATTGCGCTGAAACAATAAGCTTTCCTGTTAAATCTAAAACTCTCATTTCTTGAACACCCTCCGTATCCTGATTCCAAACCAAATTCAACATTCCATCTGAACTTGGATTGGGATAAGCCATAACCTTAGCGTTATTGCTCTCCAAACGAACACTTGAATGATTAGACTCAAATTCTTGAATCATTCCAGATGCTGTTGTTTTCAGACATTGAACAGTTCCCCAAGACCCAACAGCACCAGAAGCATGAATGGGGCGTACACGAACATTGTATGTCTTACCATTGCCCATGCCAGGAACGTTATTCAAGAAAAGTACATTGGAATTTAATCCTCCCAATACAGTAACCGCAGATTGTGCCGTTGGCAATATTTGTGTGAACTCCCACTCATATCTTGAAGTACCACAAACTGTTCTGTCAGGAGCAATACTACTTGCAACTGACTTTAATGTTGGGCATCGATCAGAAGAACGCAACGCTATCGTCGTTTCAGGATTTAAAGTCAATGTACATGGAGATGTTCCATTGGCCATGAAGTAATTCAAGTTTCCGGCGGCATCGGCTAATACATAAGTTACACCTACTGTTAATCCGTATGTTATTGGACTAGCTCCCATATTCACTGGAACTAAGGTTCCCAGACGAGCGATGATTGAGCTTGAAGATGGTGTTGTATAGGTCCATGGTGTAATATTTTGATTTACACCACTTATCGAAGCTGAATTTACATTGAAGACATAATTGGATGCATTTCCTTTGTAAACCGCTTTAAACGCAGTACATACGTTCGAATACACTCCTGTATTATTGCTGTAATAATGATCACATGTAGAACCATCAAAGTGATTGAAGCAAATCTTAGCACTCGCATTCATCGGACCTGATAAATTTCTACAAACTACATAGTACGTATTTCCTGGAACTAAATCATCCGTAAACAAAGTTTGATTGCTTACGCCTGTCTCATGCTCAGTTGCAATTAAAGTCAAACAGTTTCCTTGAGCCCAATACAACTCTAGTTGATTATCCCCAGTAGCTGCAGACAAACCAGCTCGAAGTGCATTTTTCGTGGGAATCAACTTAAACCAAAGGTCCATTCCATCTCCCTCTGTTACTGGAGAATTGTATCCCAAGTTCATGTTGGCTGAGAATAGATTGGTTCCAGAACAAGTTGGATACAATTTGGTAGATACCAAAGTAGAGACAACACTGCTAACCGTTACGCCTTCATCTATTTGTCCGTTACAGTTATCATCTATGGTATTGCAGCTTTCTGACATAGCAGGTGAAATGGCATTATCGTCGTCGTTGCAATCTCCATTCAGTAATGACACATTTCCTTCTGGAGCAGAACAGAAATTACCCAACAAGGTAGTTCCATATCCATCTTGATCTGCATCAGCATAGTAATTCAAGAATTCCAATCCATCATCTACCAAATCATTGCAGTTGTCATCTAAACCATTACAAATTTCTACTTGTGGTAAAACACAGCTTCCGTCATCATTGGTTGCCAATGAATCAAAATTACAAGCATCTGGATTGGTACACCCACCTACTTCAATTTCATCACAAACTCCATCTTGATCTAGGTCATTGATACAGCTTCCATCACAATTCAAATAGGTTTGAGTTGGATATTGACATGAACCATCATTTTGTGTAGCTGATTCATTGTAATTACAAGCATTTAAGTCTGTACAACCATTGATGAAACAATTCTCATCTACCTGACCAGAACAATTGTCATCTATGGAATTGTCACAAACCTCAGTTGTACTTGGATTAACATTGAAGTCTAAATCATTACAATCGGAAGAATTGGTTGTATAACCAACTGGAGCAATACAATTCTGCTGGGTCATTTGAGGATTTCCAAAACCGTCACCGTCTTCGTCAGCATAATAAGTAACATTTGAACTTACAATTATACTTACGGCATTGCTTGTTGCTGTTGCCGTTGAAGCACATGTTGCGTTGCTCGTCATTACAACTGTAATCACATCACCATTGGCGGGTGAAGTCAATGCATACGTTGCAGAGGTTGCACCTGTGATGTTCACTCCGTTTTTCTTCCACTGGTACGTTGGCGTTGTGCCACCGTTAGTAGGAGTTGCGATGAAGTTCACTGCAGTGCCCGAACATACTGTTGTGTTGTTTGCAGCGATGCTCACACTTGGAGTTACAGCAGTTGTAACCGTGATCGTTACTGCATTGCTTGTTGCTGTTGCCGTTGAAGCACATGTTGCGTTACTCGTCATCACCACAGTGATTGCATCACCATTCACAGGTGAGGTCAAGGTGTAAGTTGCAGAAGTTGCACCTGTGATGTTTACTCCGTTTTTCTTCCACTGATACGTTGGTGTTGTACCACCGTTCGTGGGAGTTGAAGTAAAGTTGACCGGTGTACCCGCGCATACTGTTGTGTTATTTGCAGCAATACTAACCGCTGGGGTTACAGCAGTTGTAACAGTCATTGTAACAGGATTACTATTCACAACGGTAGCCGATGGACAAACCGCATTACTGGTCAATTGCAATGTGATGATATCACCATTGACCAAAGTATTTGAAGTATAAGTGGCGGAAGTTGCGCCGCTGATAATAGAACCATTCTTCTTCCACTGATAAGCAGGAGCAGTTCCACCGTTAGTAATCGAAGAAGTAAATTGAACAGAAGTTCCTGCGCAAAAAGTACTACTTGAAGCAGTGATTGTAGCCGTAGGCGTGATCAAACTGGTAACGGAAAGTGTTATCGCGTTGCTGGTTGCAGTTGGTGTGGACACACAACCTGAGTTACTTGTCATGACAACCGTAAGAACATCACCATTGGCTGGAGAAGTCAATGCATAGGTAGCTGAAGTCGCTCCAGTAATGTTCACACCATTCTTCTTCCACTGGTAAGTTGGAACAGTTCCACCATTGGTTGGCGTAGCATTAAAATTCACTGTAGTTCCTGAACAAACCGTGGTTGCATCTGCTGTGATGCTTACTGAAGGCGTAACACTTGAAGTCACTGCAATTGTAATAGTATTGCTTGTAGCAACAGTCGTTGAAGTACAAGCAGCATTGCTGGTCATCACCAAAGAAATGGCATCATTGTTTGCAGGAGAAGTCAAGGTATAAGTTGATGACGTTGCGCCTGTAATGTTCACACCATTCTTCTTCCATTGGTAGGTTGGTGTCGTTCCGCCGTTGGTTGGCGTTGCAGTGAAGCTCACCTCTGTTCCGGCACAAACCGTTGTGTTATTGGCCGCTATAACTACTGAAGGAGTTACCGCAGAACTTACTGACATCGTTACCGCATTGCTGATGACCGTTGACGCGGTCGCACATGATACATTACTCGTCAATTGCAAAGAAATGATATCACCATTCACCAAAGTGGTAGATGTATATGTAGCGCTTGTCGCTCCGCTGATATTCACTCCATTTTTCTTCCATTGGAATACGGGAGTAGTTCCTCCGTTGGTAATGGATGAGGTAAATTGCACCGAGCTTCCTGAACAAATGTTATTGGTCCCCGCGGTTATTGAAACCGTTGGTGTTACAGATGCATTCACCACCAAAGTTACCGAGTTACTAGAGGCAGTACTGGTTGACTGACAAGCGTTATTGCTTGTCATAACCACAGAAATTACATCGCTATTTACAGGAGTGCTTAAAGTATAGGTTGCCGAAGTTGCGCCTGAAATATTCACTCCATTCTTCTTCCACTGATAACTTGGTGATGCGCCACCATTGTTTGGTGTCGCAGTAAAGATTACAGCAGTGCCTGAACATACCGCGGTATTATTTGCTTCTATAGAAACCGAAGGCGTAACGGGAGTACCCAAAACAACATTGGTTGCACTAGAGGTCAAAGAACATCCGGTTGCAGTTACTGTTACAGTGTAGGCACCGGAAGTTGTTGCGGTATAAGTTCCGGCTGTTGCACCTGAAATAGCCACTCCATCTTTGTTCCATTGGTAGGTGTAACCTGAACCAGTTGAGGCCGTCAATACAACTGAACCACCATCACAAATAGATTGTGTTCCGCTAGGGGAGATGGTAGAAACAACCGTTGATCCCGAAGTGGTAACTGTGGTATTGGGTGAAGTTGAAATACACTGCCCATTGGTCACCGTTACCTGGTAGTTACCTGCCGTAGTTGCCAAGTATGTTCCACTAGTTGCTCCAGAAATAGCAGCGCCATTCTTTTTCCATTGGTAGCTGTTGCCCGAACCAACAGGGCCTGTCAACAATACCCCATTTGGATTACAGGCAGTAGTGACCGTTCCTGTTGGGAATATGGGTGAGGTTAAATAAAAAGTTGTAGGTTGTGAAGTTTGCTGACATGTCGTGGTATTGTCTGTAACACGAACTTTATACGCACCCACCTGAGTAGGTAAGTAATTGATCATCGTCTCTCCTGGAATCACGGCATCGTTGTAATACCAAACATAGCTGTAATTGGTACCAGTATTGGCAGTCAACATTACGTTACTGGAGGCACAAACCAAGATATCGCCACTAGGGGTAATATTTGCTGGAGGTAACTCATAAACGTTGACATAGATACTGTCATACAAATATTCATTTCCCAAATTGGCCATAACAGTGAAATAGCCACTTCCCTCAGGGACAAAGGTTACTTCATTTCCTGTTGCTCCATTTTCCCAGGTTACATTGAATCCTTGTGGACCTGAGTAATTTAAAGTCACAGGAAACGTTGGGCATCGCGATACACTTTCACCTTGGGTAATCAAATTAACCGCTGGGTTAGCTCCATTAAAGAAAATGGTACGCTTGAAAACAGGTCCCCATTTGTTGGTCTCGTCTTTTACACGAATATTGAAAAGGGTAGATCCGCTCTGATTCTCCCATGTCAAATGATTGCGAAGCAAGACCTCCATAGCTGAATCAAAGTTGCCATCAAATGCAACAATGATATTTCCTGTTCCAGCTCCTGGATCAAAAACTCCAAAATAATATTCGGCAAAAGTGATGTTCAATCCGCGAGCAGTAGGTAACTCATCTCGGAATACTGTCTTTTTGAAAACAGGTCCCCATTGGTTGGCTTCATCCTTAAATCGAATATTGAATAAAGTTGAAGCACCTTCAAATGCCCAAGCATAATTGTCAGAAAAAGCTTGCTCTAACGCATCATTATATTCACCATCAAATGCAAGGATCGTTGTTCCAGAACCTTGGCCTGGATCGAACACTCCAAAATAAAATTCTCCAGCTGTAACCTTAACTAATCGGAAACTTGGCGTAGATTGAACAGACAATGTTTTCTTGAACAAAGGTCCCCAATTGTTGGACTCATCTTTCACGCGAACATTGAACAACGTTAGACCATTGGACAAAGTCCAAGTCACGTTAGAGTTTAAAGCTGATTCAACGGCATCTGACCAGTTGCCATCCAAAACCAATAAGGCAGAACCACTGCCTTGTCCTGGATCAGTTGTACCGAAGAAAAACTCGCCCGTTTGGATTTTACACAATCTTGGGTTTGCATTAGGAGACTGAACTGAAATCGTCTTCCTAAATACCGGACCCCACAAATTGTTGCCATCCTTAGCACGAATATTAAATAAATGCAATCCAGAACCCAAGCTCCAAGTTGCATTCAGTGCACTGGCACTTTCAATTGCTTCATTCCAGTTGCCATCAAAGACAACCAGCTGTGTACCGTTTCCTTGGCCCGGATCTGAGCTACCAAAAAAGTATTCTCCTTGAGAAACCTTTACCTCATTGGCAGTTGGCAGATTGGTAGTCAAAAAAACTACTTTCTTGTATGTCGGTCCCCAATTGTTTGAAATATCCTTTACTCGGACATTAAATCGAATAGGGCTAGTAATGTTGGGAACTGTCTGACCAGATGCAATTAGTGATTCAATAACATCACTAAATGTTCCATCCGTGGCTGTAAAAGCCGTTCCATTTCCACTACCAGGATCTAGGGTTCCCCAGAAAAACTCACCAGCAATAATGCGTGATTGAGCCTCACTGACCAAAGATCCCAACAACAAGAAAAGAACGAAAAATATTCTTTTCTTCATGATGGATTAGTTTCTGTGGTATGCTTTTGCTTTGATATCAACGTTTTGTCCAGGAAACAAATCCGCAGGAATCG
>JACCDM010724721.1_pt1 | contig 43706 bp, 27 predicted proteins | sample 7445851 | NCBI WGS metagenome assembly JACCDM01 (sample SAMN15323438, study PRJNA562643) | freshwater metagenome | isolation source: river surface water | place: USA:Blue River Watershed | collected 2017-08-16
GAGACATCGCAAGACAAATCCTTAGACACAGAAGCTTCAGCTTCCAAGAGTTCAGTCAGCGATATGCTGACCCTACTCAAGACCTCGATTTCGTTCTTAGAGAAGCAAGGCTACAAGACAATAAAAACAGACAAAACTCAATAGAAACTAGTGATGTAGAGTTAAAAGCATGGTGGGATGCCCAACAAAAATTTATCATCGAAAATGTTCGAAGAATCTATTCTGAGGCAATCGGAAAGGGTATTGCTAAAGAACAAGCTCGTGCTATTTTACCTGAAGGTAATACTGTAAGTCGCTTGTATATGAACGGAACACTACGTTCATGGATTCACTTTATTGAACTTCGATCCGGTAACGGCACACAACTAGAACATCAAGAAATAGCCAAAGCATGCGCTAGTGTTATTTCTAAAATCTATCCTATGGCTGTGAGTCAATGAAATTCTATGTTGAATTTAAGAATGATCAGCATGAGCTAACTCTTGAATTCGAAACGTACGAAACGCCCATTGCAAAAAAATGGTCTGCTGAATTAGAATCTCAACTGATTAGAAATTCCACGCTTAAAGAAAATAACAGGCTGTATCAATTTCCTAATCAAAATTCTCTAACTGATATTGTACAAGAATTAAAAAATAGAGCTGATAAGATCAATTCTTATCAGTTTTATATTCCCGACACAATTGACAGCTCTATAAATCAAGACACGCTTAATCAATTACACAAATATTTTGAGGAGATGCGTGGTGGTATACTGAGCCCAGGTGAATACTATACGGGTGCGCCAGAAGATATTAAAACTGCCATCGAAGACTATAATGTCTTGATTCACAAAATTGAAGACAAGCTAAACGCAGATCGCAGAGGAATCTCAAGACCTCGAATAGTAATGACCTTTAAAGATAGACAAAGACACGAACTGCAAGACGAAGACTATGATCAGTTTAGCTTAGATATAAAATTTGGAGAGGTATATGTTAATTACTGCGAAGTTGGAAAACCTCTTTGGGACGTATTTAAAGATCAAGATCAAGTAGTTGGAGATCAAAATATTCGTCCCTTAAAATGGTATTCTGCGGATATGATGATTTATTTTTTTAACGGAGGTTATCGAAATAGATTAAATGAATTTTGGTCGTGGTGGGATCGTAATAGCAATCATCTTTCAACTTTAGGTTTTGAAAAATATAATAAAAAACTATCAATCGGTCATATTCCTGTAGCAAAATTAAATACTACAATGTCGCCTAGGGACGTAATCAACGAAATATCTAAATTTAATTCAATCAATAGAGTGTACATATGAAATTTAAAGGCATTGATATTATTAATATTAAAAATACAGGACACACTACTATCGATTGGATCTTAGGAAATTACTGTAATTTTAAATGTTCTTATTGTTTCGGTGATCTAAATACAGGCACGTTTAGAGTGCCAAAAATAAATTCTGTCATCGAGAATAATATTAAACACCTAGTATCTGAATTGCATTCTATAGGCAAGAAAAAAATATCTTTCACGCTAGCCGGCGGCGAACCGACTATGTATCACGATTTTAATCAGCTAACTACATTATTAAAATCGTTTGGCCCTGTTGGAATAATTACTAACGGTGCTAGAACTTTAGATTGGTGGAAAAATAATCACAAAACATTAGATAAAGTCAGTATATCATATCATGTAGAGTTTGCTGATTTATCGCATACATTAGATCTAATAGAACTGCTCTTAAATAACTCTGATCTTTTTGTGGCTGTACATGTTATGATGCACGATAAAATGTTTGAAAAATCTATCGAGGCTGCTGAAACTTTTTCTGAAAAATTTCAAAATAGAGATAACGTAAAAATAGAATTAAAATTACTTAGGAAAGCTGATGGATCAGTAGTTGACTATACATCCGAACAACTAGAAAAAATTAATTCTTTTAAGTTTCTTTTCGGGATAAAAACAACCCCCCATCACGGACATATCTCGACTTATCTTTTAGAAGACAATACAACACATAGGCTTTCTCCTAGAGATATTAAAGATCTTTCCGGTTCTTTTAAAGGCTATGATTGCTTTGCACCACAAGAGTTTTTACAGATAAATCAATATGGTAATATTGGCGAGATGTCCTGCGGTCAATCATATAATACAACATGCAATATATATTCTGAAGATTTTTTAGAAAAGTTTAAAATTCCTAAAAATTCAGTAATTTGCGAAAAAGATATTTGTGGATGTTTAGGATTACTATATTCGTCAAAGAATAAAACTACCAATAAGGTTTAAATTCTGGCAATATATCCAAAACGTTTGAATTAAAATGATTGTCCATTGACGTAATATAATTTTGAAATAGAACCCATTCTGTATCAAATAAATCTTTAGAATTCATAAAATTTATAATTTTCGATCCTTCAATTATATCTGTAGTATACGCAGGATCTGATCTATGTTTATTTTCAAACGCATTCCATTTTTCTGTAATCTGTTCTTTAATAGATTTAGGTAACAGTTGGCAATTCATCGGTCTAGGATATTGAACTATCGCCGGCTGAAATCTATTAAAATCAAATTGATGAAAATATTCTAATATTTCTGGTAGATAAAGAATATTTAAAATACTCACAGTTACATTAGAATTTAGCGTGATGTTTGGATAACGTTTTAATCTTAGGATATTCTTTTCGACGTCCTTGAGATTTCCAGTTGTTCTTACATATTGATATAATTCAGGAGTGTGACCGTCAATGCTAGCACGTAACTCAATTCTTTTAAATTTCTTCCAAATGTCTAATAAATCATTGCCCTTATAATCTAACATGGTTAGGTTGGTAGCATAAAAAATAGTGATATGATCTGCTTCCGGAAGTAATCGTGTTAAAAAATCATAGTGCTTAGGGCTGTACATCGGCTCTCCTCCGGAGATCCATAATCTTTTTATATTTGGACTAAGCCTAACTATCTCGTCTAGCATTTCATCTGAAACTGATCCTCTGCCGGTAGTTAGATCAATTTTGTCGGCTGCACCATACAATTTCATTTCATTGTACAGAGATTCGTCTTTCTTAACCGCATGTGCCCACTTATGACTAGAATGTGCTCCGCACATCTTGCAGGCTAGATTACAAATAGTATCGAACCTTATTTCAAGAAATGCTAAGTTTTCAATTGATAATTTTTTATGTTCTTTGTAAAAATTAACTATTTGATATAGTTCTTGTTTATCAGTGTTAGCAAGCTCTCGAATTCTAAGACTACTTGCACCACTAGATTCAAAATCCCAGCACTTCTTGCATCTATCAGGTTGTTCGCCGTTGAGTAACGAATCTCGTAAATCATTAACTTCCTTAGAATTCCAAATTTCTTCTAAACTCTTATTTCTATCGTTTGAATAAAAATCAACATCCATACAACATGCAGAAACTTTTCCTGCTGATTTTAAATTTAAGTGTTTAAAGGGCAGTGGACAAAAACTATTTGAGATCATTTTATTCCAATTCGCATGAATCTCTTATACTTAACAAGGTCTAATTCTCCTTCGTATATAATCCTCGACATAGGAGTTTGTTGAGCGAACTCGCTTAAAGAGTTAGAACAGTTGATATGTGTGTTATGTGAAAAATAATCATTTGTCTGTAGAACTATAGTTTTTCCCGATGGTAGTTGATCATACCATCTATTGAAGTCAATTATATGCTCACAGCTAGTGTTAATAATCGTGTCAGGTATCTCTTTAATTTCTTTAATAGTTCCGTCAGATTTAAAAGTTTTAAATTTTGTTGGGTACTGCATATTCAAGATATCCATTGTTGCGGCTTTAAATTTCCAATTGTCGATAACATAGGATCTGTTTAATTCGTCTGCAACAAATTCGCATGAGGGGTCTATATCAAAACTACGTATGTTTTTAAATTTTTCAGGACACTTTTCAAACATTAAATTTGCTAATGTTCCGTACCAGCCAGCACAAATAAAAATTTTTCCCAGATTATTCGGTAGATGTTCAATTAACCATAGTTTACTCTTAACTTGACCGAGACTATATGCATCAAATAATTGCTCTTCGATCTCCGGAAATTTTTGTATTACTTTGGTAATATTTGAAGTCACTGAGTTCTTAGGATATATTAAATCTAAACTAGAAAAAACACTACGAAGTTTGCTCATTTAATTTTTCTCCTTCGTAGTAGCCAATAGGCCTTGAGCCAGTTAAAATTGTTTATTTTAGCTAGTTTGGATCTATTACTAGCGTGTTTTATTCCGTAGGCTTTGCCAGCCAGAGCCCCATCGAGAACAAACTTACCATAGGCAATGTCGTTAGTAACTGTACACCAAGTGTTCAGTCTATCTTCTGTTTCTTGAGTATTTTGATTATTAATAATCTTACTCGATAACTTTACGCACTCTCTAAATGCCGATCGCCATGCACTATACGGATCAGTGTTAAATGCAGTGATGTTGCTTACTTGCTCCATTGCTTTAAACTTAGGACTTATGCTAGTGGTCATATCGGGGCTAGATTCATCCAAGTTCAAAGTTAATGTAGTTGGAAGTAATTTAACACCACCATACCCATATTCTAAATTGTTAATAGGATTACGACTACGCCACACATGAACTACATCTAGATCCCACAAGTTCGTTTCAACATCAAAATTAAAATCTTCTAATATTTCAGCATCAGCATCTACTACCCATAGCATGTCAGTAGTTGATTTAGAAGCCGCAGTTTTATGTGCTCGATGAATTCCTTTAACATTTTTTACCCACTGTGCTCTAGGAAATCTACTTTTTAATTTATTGAAATTAGCTTCAGCACAGGGCTCATGATATGATATAAAAAAGATATCGTGAGTTAATTTTTCTCCAAGCACAATATCAATATTTTTATAACCTTCATAGGTGCAGTCTTTTGTAATTTGATATATGTCATGTTCAAACTTGTGAACATATTTAGAATCCCAAGACGGAATATCGTATTCCATATCTCTTACAATATCAACTGGAGATTTAATGATCCAGAAACTTTTTGTTAAAGCCTTTGTTCTAGCAAATTTAAAAATAATTTCATTTTTTTTACTAGGAACAGATAATGCCCTTGCGTGAGGGTATCGTTCTTTTATCTTTTTAAAAGTTAAAGGAAACAGCTCTGGGTTTACTACAAAGATGTCTTTCATTTTTTAATTGATCGATATGTCCTCGGAGTATTTTGATAGACTGATTTAAAAAATTTTGATCCGCTAGAATCTAATTCTGCTATGTCTAACTTTAACTCATGCCGTAAAGTTTCTCCTAGTCCCATGATTTCATATGGTAGCATATCATCAGAAATTTTACTGTAGTGGTTCTCCCATTCTGATGTTAACCAATCAAAATCCCTAACCTGACTATAGTCCCAATCTGTACAGTTAGTTCTATAACACCCCTCTCTGGCGCCGTAGATACTCCATAGGCCATTTTTAACATCTGCACCCACTGAACACCATATTAAAAGCCTCTGATGATTTTGCCACCAGATTGATTTGATATCTGATGTTTTCGTTCCCTGATTTAGGCTCATTTTTACACCTTCTCTAAAGCCAGCTCTCCAGGCTTGAAAGGGAGTTTCATTAGTGTAACTAACAGAAAAATTATCGTTTAATTGTACATATTTGTCGTCAAAGCAAAACTCTACTTTACTGCGTTCATCGCTTCCGTCTGAGTTTTCATGTGTTTTCATATTATGAACAAAATCTCTAGTCCATAACTTTAATCCGCCATTGCCGTACATCAATCCATTAACATGAACCTTTCCGCACCAACTAAAAACATAGCTATGATCTAAGCCCATCTCGTCAAGATTTAATTCAACTTCAAGAAATTTTGGATCAACGATATTATCAGCATCTACCGTTACAAAGTGTTCGGTGTCACTTAGATCTGCACAGGCCTTGTGTGCCGCATCACTACCTTTAACTCCGTGTACTCGTTTAGCCCACGGAATGCTTTTACACAGGTCAGCATAATTTTTTTCAGCATTTGGTTCATCATAACTTAAAAAGATTATGTCTTGATCAACTATTTTTAATATATTACTCATAAAATGATTAATCCTGAAGATGTAAAAAATCGTTTCATATATACCTTTATTTTCTCAGGTGAAGATTCTACTCGATGCTCATGCGGAACAATAAATTTTTCGTTGAGTGTTAAATTTTTCATCTTAATAGGAATTTGCCTAATAAGACTGTTGTCAGATTTTTTGTCAACAATAAACATATTGATTGTGTAATCTAAATTAAATGGTTGCAAAATACTTTTGTAGTCAGGTTGAACTTGGAAGACCCACTGTTTATAATATAAATGATTCTCTACCATGAACACGCTTTTCCAATCTTTAACTAATGGTATCTCAACTAGTGCATTAGGAATTATCTTGTCGTCGGATAGTTTAGAAACAATAACAGGTTTATTTTGATTAGACAAACTAATCCTGTATCTATTGATATTTTTAAAACCGTTTAAAAAATCCGATACATCTGATAGGTCAAACTCAACTACATTCTTACTGTTATTAACATACTCATTACTCACTGAGAGTATATTACCGGTTTCTTCTTCAAAATATACAAAATATTTTTGATTTAGATCGCTAAGAGCCAGGGCTTGCCTGATCAGTTCTTCAGGGACGATATCTTCTTGATCAACTGACATACTCAATTACCTTATCTGTTAGGAAAGCATCGTCAATGTAATGCAAAATTCCCGTTTGTTTAAAGTTATTCAACCATAGGCCCGACGAAGTAGATACCAATAAATTATCTAAACTCGTTTCTGGAATAGGTTCCCAATTTTGGATTCCAGGTTTAAGGTGAGTAAATGTAAATCTAGAATTTTTATTTACTACTTGATCTTCTATACCCATTAGCATAACTGCTATCGCCGCAGATACATCAACGCTATAAAATTTTTGCGAAGATTCTGGGGCTACCTCATAATAGCATCGTTGCCAATTAAAAGTTATAAACTTTAGTACATTAAAAAACAACGAAGACATTTCAGATTTTTTAAAATAATAAAGCCCTGTATAGATGTTAGGCAAACTATTTTCTACAAACATCTTTCTATAAAATGTATCTTTGACCACACGCTCGCCTCTAAAATCTTTTACGTGTGATGTAAAAAATAGATCTCTATCTTTAGCAAAGTCCCATAGATATTCGATATCGTCTAGGACCAACATATCGCTGTCTAATACTATTGTTTCATGATAAGGACTAGCATGATAAACTTTCCAACGATTTTCAATCTTCCACTGACTTGACTCTGCATGATCTCGAAATGGAATCGGAATTATTTTGTCAAATGCTGAAATATATTCTTCCGGAATAACATCATTAGTTACGATGCTAAGTTTGTTGTAAGTTGGTTGTGTTTTCTTAATCGACATCGCTAGAACATACGCTTGCCTAACGTAATCAATATTTTCACTATTCTGCGCTACTACAATAAATCCTCGATTATGCATTATCTAAACTTCCCTCGATGATTCTCATCAAACTATATTTGTTCATAACGTGTACATCAAGTCCTGAAGTTTTTATCAAAGTAAATTCGCCTGCGTAATTTTCTTTCTCAATAAGAAACTTCATAGACACATCGTTAGTTTCAAGTAACACATCTCTATCAAGAATATAATTTAACTTTCCGGGAAGAGTAGTAAAAAAATCCTCACCAAACGCATGTAAGGCTATGCTAAAAGCAAAATCATTCCTGTATATCGACGAATCTATGCAATACAAATTTTTATAATACAACCAATTTTGTTTAATGTGTTCTACAAATCTAAAAAACGAATCTGTGGTCTGTGTCTTTTTAAAATAAAATGCCGTAGCCCAATAAAAGGGTATCGAAAACTGATTAATAAATTTAAAACTAGAATCGTCTCTCCAGCCTGCTAGATCATTACCGATCTTATAAATTAAGAATTCTGTATCTGATCCCCATGCTGAACTAAGGATATCCGAATTGATAATATAGTCGCTGTCTATCACAATCGTCTCGTCATATGGTGATAGTTCGTAACATTTGGATCTACTAAAATTTTTCCATTCTAGTTGCTTAGATGATAGTGTGCCGTCGTGAAACGTTTTATACTGATGCTCAGGTGTCCAAATAGAAATTATTTGATCAAAAACTTCCTTGGCGTCGGGTTGGCTGGTTAATAACCATTCTGTGCTATCGGTGATTAACGACACTGGAACATCTAAAAACTTTTTTGCACGTTTTGCGGCAAAGATACTCATCTTGGCATAGTCTATATCAGAATTGTTCTGTGCAAAAATTACTATACCTCGGCTCATAGATCAACTAAATCCTGAATTTTTCTTTTCTTTTTAATTTCTGCAATCTTAGTCATATATGCGTTTGATGATTCAAAATAGATCGCCAGGATATCATCTAAAAATAATTTTAAATCTTTAACTTCAAAGGGTATTGAGTTATCATCTAACAATACGATAGTATCAACTTTGAGGTCGATAAGATTTTTAACGAATGATATTAATTCTCTATTGACTGAGAAAGAACATCCGTTAGTATAAAAAATACACGATTGTGTATATTCTTCTAGGGCTAATCGCTTCTGATTAGCCAATGTTGTCATTAAATTAACTGTTTGAAACGCTTTTTCTAATCGTTCGTCCATAGAGGGCCTCCAGCATTACTATACTGTATAGTAATTAGCTTGTCAAGAGGCTTTGGAGTTATAGTCCTGACTGACCAGCAGTAGGAGTAGGAATTGATACGTTTGAGCCCGAAGGTCTATATTGACTAATTTGACTAGTCAATGTACCGTCAACGTTTTCGTCAATATTTGGATCACCTGCATCATTGTCAACAAATTGAATAGTAAAGATCAACTGTGACGAGTCTGAAGATTTTCTAGCATAAATGTAATATCTATTTTCTGCATAAGAACCAGACGGTGAATTTTTCTGGAATATTAGTTGATCACTAGTAGTGATATCATACCAACCATAAGATGAACCAATACCTGAAGATCCAGTGTAAGTTGTTGAGTCGTAGTCAAACACGATTTCGCCCATTTGACTGAACATTAGATCCCATGTGGTGTTTTTAGAACTCGAAGATCCTCCAGCTCTACTAGCGGCAATCCTAAATTTTCCGCCCGAATTGAAGAAAAATCTCATGTTTTCTGCTGAACCTGCACCACTAGTTGCACCAGTAATGGTCACTATGTGTTGTAATGTTCCATTCCAAGAAGTGGTTCTAGTACCTGTGATTAAAATTTCATTCGATAGTTGACTAGAAGCTACTAGATATTTGTCTGTAGTAATAGTATTTGCAAAAGTATTAAACTGATTTCTTAATTCCTCAGTGATCGAGCTACCGCTTGCTGGCACTAATAAATTTTGTCCATCTAGCGAGTTACTTGTACTCACCGAAACACCAGTCTGGTGTTGACGAACTTTGACCATATCGCTTCTTAAACTTAGCCACTGAGCGGCTGTAATAGCAGATCCAGTAGCAACGGCAGGTGAAGTAACTGTTTGGCCGTAGCCGTTACCTGCCGCGCCGGTGCCAAAAATTAAATCTACTTTTGCTTTAATGGTAGTGTAATCACTAGCCTCAATTGTTGACCCTACGCCAGCTGCCATTTGATTCCCTTACTTTATAGTATAACTGATTCAACTAATTTAACGCCAGTATCGGCGTTAGTTTCTAATGCGATAGCAAAAACATCTGGGTGCTGATGGAATGTTGCGGCTACCGCAGTTCCGTTTTGTGATGCAACCAAACGATCACCTTTCTTAACTGAACCAACTACCTTGACAGGAACTCGGCCCTTTAATGCTATATATGTTCCGCCATCTTGATCTTTGTTCATCATGAACGCAGGATTAGCTGAAACTGCGCCAAGTGCTCGATCTCCAAATTTACAAGCAGTAACTTCTCGATCGCCGCCAACTGAAACAACTGTTCCTACTTCGTATTCTGCATCTGTAAGATATTTTTCAGCTAAGTCAGCATATCTAGCACTAGTAGCAGTACCCTGGAATAGATTTGCATATAGGTCACCGCTGGAATCTCTAGCGGCTATAGTGTTTACACCAGCTGTTGCACTAGCTGATCGATAAGTTCCACCAACGTTTAATGTGTCTGCTTGAGTAGCAGTACCATTAAATGAACCTGCATAAATTGTAGCATACTTATAAGTTGACGAACCAATGTTTGAAATACCATCAGTTCCTGGTAAAATATCGTCACCGACTAGTTTCATCGGTGTTTTAACTGTTGAAGAAACTGTTGTTTGGAAAGTAATAGTGTTGCTGATAGCGTTTCTGATAACAGGATCTGTTCCACTGTTAATAAAAACCGCTAGATCATTATCATCGCCCACAGTATAGCCGTCATCGGCAAATCGTACCACACCAGTAAATGAAGGAGATGTGGATGAAATAAAATCTGATGCGCCAAGACCTTCTAACTTTAATGCGTTACTAGCTGTTCCCCAATATCTGTGAGAAGTTGACGTAACTCCTGTGTCCCCAGTATAAGTTAAAGTTAGCCCTTGCTTAATTTTACTAAATCCAGTAATAGCATTAACTGAATTATCTAGAGTAAATTCGTCTGGGGAAATAATGTAGATAGCTTCACCATCTACTAGGGCTTCAATAATAGCGTGTGATGATCCTGATGTATCTCTTACACTTCTCGATCTCATCTGTGTAGTACCAGATCCAGCAACACCCTGTGGACCAACTAGTACATATTCTGTTCCAGTCCATGCATACAATTGATTGTTTGCATTATCAAACCAAAAATCACCAATAGTTAAACCTGTAGGAGCAGTAACAGAAACTTCGGCGCCGCCGGTTGTGCGCCACTTGCTGTTGTCATAAAATTTTAATTTTTTGCTAGAGCTATCGTACCAAACTTGACCGCTAATAGGTCTCGGTGGCGCAGAAGTTCCAGAGAAATTTTCTAGAAGATGTACGAAATTTTCGTTCTGAACCTCGCCATAACCAGCATAATTCTTACCAATTAGCTTGATATCGAGGGAGCTGTCGATCGTGCCGTCTTCGACTACTGTTATTGTTGTACCGTTATATCTGTCAATGCTGTATGGCATTTAGTCTACCCCTTAACTCTATGTATTTAGCTTCAAACGCTACTTGTTAAATTCTCAACCCAGCCCCAAACACCACTAGTAATTCTAAAACGCTTTAGCGATCTCTGTACAGTTACAGTTGCGTTTCCAAAATCTAATGTGTTAATGTCAAAATCTTCTAAAACGGGTTGATTTTCAGTGCCAGCGGCTTTGTTTACTGATACATAATGTTTGACAAAATCGCCTGAAACATCTGGGCTTGTTGAATTAGTTAACGAAACACTAGGATATGTAATTACTTGTTCAGTACAATGTACAAGTGCTTCAGTTCCTTGATCTGTAGAACTGTCATAATATTCAGCCGCAGGAGCAATATCTTCTAAAACTAACGCGATATCGGCATCGCTTAACCCTGTGATATCAAGGCTCAGCGGAATAGTTCTACGTTTAACAAATGTTTCTGTGTAGAGTTTAGTTGACGCATCTTGGTCATCTGTTGGATCTGCTAGATTTGATATTCTAGCACTACTTAGGTCAACTGTACCTGTTCCGTCAGGATCTAAAACTATATTGCCGTTGGTGTCTGTACTGCTAATTGTGTTGCCGTCTAAGTATAGATTGTCAACAGTAATGTTATTTTGAGGGCCAAAACTAGTTAAGCCTGGCGCACTGGTTACTGAGCTAGCTAATGTTGTTTCAGATAAAATCTGATTTCCGCCGATATAAAATGATTTTCCTGCGGCTAGATTAACATTTTCACTAACGTCAAAACTAGTATAAGTTGTATGGTCACTCCATACTATTGTTTTATCGGACCCGCCCTTAATTGTTATACCTGCACCTTCTGCTGTGATGTCAGTCGGTGCTTCAACGTTTGCAAGGATAATATTTTTATCCTCAATGGTCATTTGCGTTGTAGAAATAGTAGTATGTGTACCTTCTACAGTTAGATCACCAGTGATTCGAACATCTCCGCCAACGTCTAGAGTGTACTCAGGCGACACATTAAAGATACCAACACGCTGATTAATACTCTTGATTGTTAGGGCATCAACTAATCCCGAAGAATTCTTAACCTTAAACAGATAATCCTGTCCAGAAATATTGCTCACTACCTGCATCGATTCTGTGCTGACACGAACTTCGTTATTTTGATTCGCGCCGAGGATAAGCGGAAGTTCATTCTGTATAGTAACCGTACCAACTGTGCTGGTATTTTCTTCCGAACTCATAAAACTTTCAGTTGTTTTTGCAGTGCCTGTAGGATCGATTAAAGTGTCAGCCGCAGAAGCAGTTACATTAAATTTAATCCCACTAAGAGTTCCAGCATTGAAGCCAGGTTTAATTTCACCTGTATAGCCTGCAACTGCATCCCTAGGTGTAAAAGGCACAGATTCTTTGCTAAAAATTCCTAAAAGAGTTTGTGCTACCCATAGTTTTACTATAACCCTCGATACAGAATTAGTATCAAAAATATTTTCAACAGTAAAGCCAGATATACCTTGAGTATTTTTATAGATAGGTCCAGCTAGCTGTAAGTCTGTACCGTCATAAAAGTATAATTGATTTTCTGCAGAGTCAATCCATATATCACCTTGTACTAGATCTAAAGGTTGTGTTCCGCGAACAACTGGACCTGAACCATTTTTAAATCCAGTGCCGTCATAGACTTTTAATCTATTCTCTGCGGTGTCAAACCAAACTTGTCCGATTATCGGGTTGTTAGGCTGACTAGTATTGGCAAAATTTTCAAGGATCTTAACGAAGTTTTCGTTAATATATTCACCGTAACCAGCAACGTTTTTACCAATTAAAGTAATATCAGTTGCTGTTTGATCTATAGCACTGTCAATTACTTCTGCTAGTAGAGTACCGTCTGTTTTATTGATCTTATAAGTCATTACACAATCCTACCAGTAAAAATAATATAATTAATTGTTAAGTAAGGGTTCATAACATTAATCGGAAGTCCGAGACTACTTGTTGTGTCGATTCCACCTGAATTAGATAGATACTGCCCTGTGGCAGCTCCTGAAGGACCGTTTCCACCGATAGCATCTGTATCTGCTGGTTCTCCCGGAACGTTTCTAAATGCATAATATTGATTTCCGGCATTGCCCTTTAAATCATGTGTATGGTCAGGTAAATTATTAACTGCCACATCAACTTCTTCTTGACCGTTACCCAATCCTACCGTATCGGCTGTAACGTCAGTGACTCTGTCAGCTGATGAAGAAATTGTTGTTATTAAAGAACCATCTGCTATACTTGTAACAAACGTTCCCATGTTCATTGAATCTCTGCCTAGAGGGAATCGTCCTCTAAGATCAGGTAAGGCAAAAGTTGAAACACCTTGTAAAAGTCCAAGTGCTTTGTACGTATATTGAATAACTGCAAATAATTCTGGATAGTTTGCAATTAATTGTTCGCTTCCGTCACATAACAAATATCCATTTGGCACAGTTGTTCCAGCAAACGGAAAAATTGCTCCTGCTGGCACAGTAGCAACGTTGGCTAATAAGTTGGTTTTGTTAATTCTTCTAAGGCCAGAACCAATACGATTAATAATAAATTCGTCTGTAGGATATGAATCAGTTACATTTGACTTATTACTAATAAAATCTGTACTCAGGATAGTAGTAAATGTAGCTAGTCCGTCTACTTGCTGACCATTAAAGTCAACAGCATTACTAGCAACGTCTCCAGTTAACTGAAATCTAGTAGGACTAGTTAATCTGCTTGCAGAACCTGTTACTGAACCAACTAGTTGTCCAGAAAATGTTCCAAAAAATGTATCGGCTGTGACTTGGTTAGCATAAACATTTCTCCAAGATAATTCTGAAGAACCTAAATCGTTAGTGCTGTCAACTTTAGGAAGTATAGTTCCAACTTCTAAGGATCCGCCAACTACTAAATTTTCTCCTACTTGAAGATTTTTTGTAACACTTGCACCGCCAGCAGTTTTAAAACTACCAGTGTTTAAGTCTGTAGCATTTGCAGTTCCTGTGATTGTCAACGACGTATCAGTATAAATTTGACCAACTACATCTAATGCTTGTGTTGGATTTGTTTTATTAATACCGATATTGGTTCCGGATACTGTTAATACATCTTTCGCCGTACCGCCTTGATTTACTCTAACAAAAATACTCGAACCTTCGGTCTTATTATAAATTACTGCCTCGCCCGCTGAGGTATTTGTAATCGATGTAGCGAGATCGGTTCCTAGGGTAATTCCAGAATTACTACGAACATTTAATCCATAGTTTGTTGTGCTGGCTTTATCGCCTCTTAAAAAGTTTGAGGCTGCAACTGTTTCGCTACCTACTATTAGAGCGTCTGCTTTTTCTGCGACTCCCCATATTTTGTTAAGCACAGTTCCGTCACCGTCAAAATCTTTAGTAGAAATATTAATGCCCTGACGAATAACTTCAAAGCCTTCAATTGCCAGCTTTGGTGTAAAAGTATCCTTGCTTATAATTGCAACAATTTGATCTTGAACCACTAGTTCAATAATCGAATGAGCCGCATTAAGTGTATCGTAGACTTGTTCAACTTTAGGGCCTGACTGAGAACCTTCGCTAAACTGCGGACCTACTAAGATCCAGTTTGAACCAGACCACAGATATAACTGCTGATTTGCTGTGTCAGTCCATAGATCGCCCGTGACTGCTCGGCTTGCATCCGGTCTGCTCGGAGCTTTATGTACATTACCAGACGGTACCCATGCGTTACCGTCCCAAATTTTTAATTGTGGTTGTGCTGGATCGCTGGTAACATTAGTGTCGTACCATAGCTGTCCAATTACTGGAGAGCTAGGTGCAGTTGCTCTAGCAAAATTTTCCAGTAAGTGTAAAAAATTCTCAGCTAGTGTTTTAGCGTAACCTGTGTAGTTCTTTCCAACAAAACTTAAACTAGTTTCATTGTTAATAGTCTGATCTTCTACAGTAATACTACCGTAGTTTGCTCTGTCGGTATGATCAATTTGATATGACATTAGGCTACCTCGCTAAGACCAGTTAAACTTTGAATACGTACAGTATAGTCAATTTGAATCAAACGATTTAAACTTTTTTGTACAGGATGGAAAATTACGTGTGTTAATAACTTACCAGTGCCATTAGGGCTATAAGATCTTAATCCCAACTCATCAAACACATAGTCAGATTTATTATTAGAAGTATTATCAAACGCCAATTGATCACTTGGTTCACCGTAGTCTAATAAGCAGGTTACAAATACGTCAGTATAGTTTGTTCCGGTTACGTGTCTAGTCTCAATCTTATTTCTAGTAGGATCTAAGTTAGTCACTGAACGATCGTCAACTACTTTAGAATAAGTTTCAGAATACAAGCTAGCATTTGTGCCAGTGCTGTTTGGGGTTAAGTAGGTGATAATCCCGGTAGGATCTATAGTAGTTCCGCCGTTGCCAAACGCCATTTCGTAGATAAATCCCTGTCCGGAATTAGCGATACTCTCTGCTAGAGCAACGCTCATATTTTCGTAATGAATGGCATTACGTTTATTAATCGCAATTTCACCTGTTTCTGGGTACCATATTTTAATATGTCCCTCAACATGAATTCCTGAAAAGTCTTTACCTTGCATATTGATCTCTCTTTGTTCAGTATTTATCCGTACTCATTAAGTGCTAGTTTAATCGTCCGCTCACGGTATGTAATCTTCAACTACAGGAGCTGATTTTAAGAAGTTAGCTATTTGGTTATCCGAATCTATCAGTCTTTCCTCAAATGGACTCCAAAGTTTTCCTATCTTTTTAATCACAACAATTTTAACGTTTTCGGGAACTATGTCTCTTAGCGTTAAAGTAGTTGTTCCAGTATTTACTGTAAACTCAGCTTCAAAAGTTGAGTCACCTTCTGGACTATAAGGATAACCGTTAGACTCTAAGAATAAACTGTAATCAGCTTTCTTTAATCTATAGCCGCCAACAAATACATCGACCTCGTTCTGACTGCTGAGTGTATAGTTAAGTGAGATAGTCTTGGTGCTTCCGTCGCTGATGAATGTTTCAACTACGTGTTGATCTTGATAAGGAATAGTTTCTGTTACTCCGATATCTTGAACTACTGTTCCCGATGAGTGAACCACAGGAATACCAGTTCCTAGCGTTCCTCTTCTTAGTTGGCCTAATCTATTTCCATTCTTAGTAAAGAACTCAATACGCTCACCGTTTATTTCGATAATGCCGGGTAAGTTCTTGCTACGATTCGGATTAGTAATCGTGTTAGGATTTTCAACTACAATTTCTATATCTGATTGAGTTAGATCAGTTAATAGGATGGTAGATTTGTTAGTGTGAATTCTCTTATAATGAACACGATTTAACATGTCTTTAAACTGCATGAATCCAATCTTATCTTTTACGGAAGGGCTGGTAAACGCTAAAACTTGTATTACATCAGAATCTACAAGACTGTCAGATAGTTTAACTGTTAGTTTGTCAGAGTCTAAGAAATAGTCAACGCTGTGTGTTAACAGCTGACCGTTCTTTAATATCCACACTCTGTCATCTGATTCTACTACCTTTCTTAAGGCAAATTTACTGCCTCGCTTGTTAGTAAACGCAAAATAATCAGAAGTATCTGCTGTTAGTGTCACCGCAGGAATCATCTTATCTGTTGTTCTATCCAATCCTAAAATCGAATGATTATAGAAAGTAATAACTTCTATTTCAGTACCTTCTGGATAACTAGTGTTCAATTCAATAGTACCGCTGTCAGTTATAGTGTAGTCGTTTTCAACATCGGCTACGATAGCCAATACTGCGCCTTCTACATATTTTATTCTAGAAATTTCAACGGTCATTATTGCTAAATCAAGGACATATTCGCGTCCAGGTAGTAGCTGTTCGCCGTTGATAAACAATCTAATGTTATTAGAATCTATACCATATTCTGCAAATTTATGCAACGGTATGCTATAACTTAGATTATCATTTTCTAATGTATAGTACATAACTGTTGGCGGTCTTAAGAATGTTTGATCTACACGAACTAAGACATTTGTTTCGTATGGTTTTAAATTCACGCCCGGTAACATCGCTGATGTTAGGTTTTCTAATTGATGTGTTAGTGTTGAGCCGTCAGCAATGATAGTCTGTGATTGTACGATACTTGAAGTTTCATAGATCGACGAGTCACCGTATTGTAGATCAATAATATAATTAATCACTGATCCTTCAGCTATTGGTTCACCAAATCTTATGCCGACTTGATTTGCTGTACCATAGCTAGCATCTGTTCTAAATAATTCGTAATCTATAACTTCGCCATTAACTAGTACAGTTGATGATATCGCATCTTCGATCCAAGTAGCCTTAGTTAGATATTCAACTGTGCTACCATCAGATACAAAATAATCTAAATCAAGTATTGTTTCAGCGTTAAAGCTAAAACTAATAATACTCACTATAGATTTCTCAGCTGGTGCAACTTCAAAAATTATTTGATTATTTTGCCAATCGATAGTATATGCTGTCTGTTCGATAAACTGATCGTCAACCTTAACCATTACAGATCTAGCTGTTGGGAAATTTTGACCTATTGTAAATGCAAGGTCGCTTCCTGATGCTACATAATTTTTAAATAAGATCTTAGGAGCACCACCAGTTGGACTGTGGAAGACTTTAATTGCTACCGCATCAACTACTTGACCAGGAACTACTTCTTCAGGGGCATGGCTAGTCATTGGAGTAACAAATCCATCACCGTCAATGTTGATATCATCTGGTGCTAGTCCTGTTGCAGAACTATAGGTTAAATCTCCGCCGCTAATTTGAGAATCATATTCATCAGCACGTGGTAAGAAACTACCATCACTCGTACTCTTACGGAATATAACTTTGTCGCCTTCGTTGATGTCTAAAGGATATTCGCTAGTAAGATTTGGTAGAGTAACTGCGGCCAGCACACCATCACCGATTATTGTATTCATTACAATACCGTCGGCAGGAATCGTTCTTCCGTTAGGTTGAACTGTTACTCCGTCGTATAAATCAAAGTATGGATCATCAATTCTTCGTCCGTTCACATAAACGTTAATCTCTTCACCGACTGCTGGCACGTATGGTAATTCAAATGTATAACTGCTGTCGCCAACAGTTACGATATAATCATCGAATGCCGCATCAAATCCGTCCCATGCATCTGAGAACCAAGGCAAAGCGTCCCAACCGCCACTAACTCCAAATCCAAGTCCTGTGATATTGACACCGCCGTAATCAACTCCGGTCATTAACTGAGATAAATCTTTACCTAATCTGCCTGTTCCTGAGTTATAGTAGAAATTGATTCTGTCAGTAGCAGACAGATGATTGAAATCTTTTTCATATGTAATTTCTACAGTTGCGCCGGCTGCTGGAGCAGTTGCTAGTGTAAGAGTACCTGAATAGCTAACAAATCCTTTTGACGTAGATTTTTTAGTTGCTAATGTGTAATCGTCTCGTAAAACTTCAACACCGTCGACAGTTACCAATGATGATCCTGTTTTAATATTAGGACTCCATTTTAAAGGCCACTGAAGTCTAGAACCAGTTCCAGTAAATGTTTCTGTATCAGTTAATTCAGTAAGAATATAGTTTTTAGAAATTCTGTCAAATTTAACTGAAATTTTGTTTGATCTGATTAAAGATTCCTCAATAATCGCTATAGCAGTTGCAGGAGTTCCGCCATCAACAAGCCCACCTGATATAGTAACTATAGGCGCTTTAAGATATCCAGATCCCTGGCTAACTAATTCAATTCTGTTAACCTTTCCGTTAGATATAAATGCCTTAGCCGATGCGCCAGAGCCAAATCCCCCGGTTATTGTAACAACTGGGGTTCCAATGTAGCCGGCTCCGCCGTCGACTATGTCAATTAATGTAACCTTAAATCCAACATTGTCTTGCCAATGTTTCCATGGGTAATTATCAATACCGGCATAATCAGTTACGATAGAGCCATCTTCTGCTACTTCAGATGATATAGTCGAAACAACTCTATCTGACGAAACTATTGGCATTAGATCAAAATCAGTTACTGAACTAGAAGCATTATCTAATTTAGAATAAGAGCTTACGTATTCTCTAACTTTTGTTCTATAAGGTTTGACTTCGTTTACATACGATTCAAAATCTTCTAAGTTGTCATTGTTATAAGTCACTTTCTGTGTTAAGTTTCCAGCATTATGAGTTGCTTTAACAAAACTAGTTTTAAAGATCCAATCAACAAATGTTTGCTCGTGTAATGCGTATCTTGCACTAGCAAAGAATAATTTTAGATATTCTGTTCTTAAATTATCAACTAAGATATAGTCTCTTATTGTTTCTAAAATAATTCTTAATTCCACTGATGCTGAGTTGTCATAAGTGTCAGCATCAAATAATGGGCCATCGAAACCTAAAACATTATTTTTAAAACTGTATAATTTATTTGAAAATTGTATTGTTCCGTTTTGACGACCTACTACTTTAAAACTCTGTGTATAGTCGATAGAGGCAACATCGGCATATTTTTCTAATAACAGCCAACCGCCAGTACCAACGTTTTTAACCTGTACTATATTTCCAATTTGAGAATTTAAAACCACTAGCTGATATGTGTTATCAACCACATGATCAATTTTTGTAAACTGATTATAGCCAGTTGCATACCAATCCTGATATTGCCAGAACTTGGTCACATCATACGCTTGGCTTCTTGTCCTTGACCAAGTTCTTGTAGGTTTATCCCAAGAATAGATGCTCCACTTGTCAAAAGTTGAAGAATCGCTTTTTACTAGGACTGCAAACGGCCTAATAGATATCGTAGTATCCTGATCTCGATAACCTGTGCCTGCTTCTAAAATATCAACTCCAACAATTTGTCCTTGATCATTAATTATTGCTTTGATCACTGCACCGCTGCCAGCACCTGCAATCTTTAGATAAGGAGCATTAACATAACCGTAACCAGAATCAACAATGTTAATATCAACGATTTGTCCTTCTTCGACTACTGCCGTTAATCGAGCCTGTCGTAACTGTGCAGTACCGATGAAGCGTAATTCAGCTTCAGTATCAATTGATACGTCCCATATACCAGATACTAGTGTTGGTTCAGGATCGAATCTATCTAAATTACTTAGATTAAAATCATCAACTATTAAGTTTTCAGCTAAGACACTGTTTGTTCTTTCAATAAATTGCTTCACTGCTTCAATACGATTAACAAACATGCTCTGTCTTGGTCTGAATTCAACTCCGTATCTAAGTTTAATTGGTAGATTTAAATCAGGAACAGTCCTGTCATTTATATCCTTTCCTACTAAACTATCAAACCATTTTTGTTCAATTTTTGTAGGAATCACAGTGTTAGGATGTTCGCTGATAACCTTCCATTGACTATGAGCATTAATTTCTTGATCATCTATTAACCAATACTGTACATTTAGTTTTGTATTTTTACCAACAACGAGATTAGTTAAATTTACAAGGCTGAATGAATTAGATCCAGTTAATGCCAAGCACGGATATCCATAGGCGATTGGATCTGCTATTAATGAAGCAAGATTAAATGCAGAATTAATTCTACCCGGAACAGATGGAATAGTTGTTTTATCTTTTACCCAGTAGTAATATGTGTTAGTAAATGTTCTGCTGACAGAATCATACTTTTTCTTAACACTATATACAGCATCTCCGTATTTGCTCTTACCAGTTATACCCTGAGCGATACCCTTATCTGTAGTCGATAGTTTATCCCATTCTGATGGAAGATACTTAGTTTCGACCCACTCGTATAAATCAATACTTGCAGACTCATATAATCTGTTCCAAGTTGTTGAACGATAAACCACAGACCCAGCTTGGTTTTCTAAGAATTTAGCTCTTGTTAGATCCCACCATAAAGACCCAACTTGATTTTTAGTCCAGTTCATTCCCTCGTCAACTGTGACTGCGTCCGTTCCAACACTGTAGGTTGCAGGATCAAAGAATGTCTTATATTTGATTTCTTGATCTGCTGGTCCAGGAATTTTGCCTTGGACTGGATCAACTATATCTAAGTAACTGATTAGTTCGTTAGTTATAGAATCATATATAAAGGCTTTTTTAATTTTTTTCAAGTTAGGCTTTTCGGTCTTTTCATACAGGACTGTCCAAGATTTTTCACCGATAGGCTTAGAATAAGAATAAACTATTCCAACATCGATGTCTTCTGAAACAGTTGAATCATCTCGTCTTGGTGCTCCAACTAGGATGGTTCTATTGCTGACTGCTATAGAATTTCCATAGTTTTCGTAGATAGTTGCATCAGTGTCTAAACTTTCACCATATACAAATGTATTGCTGTATCTATCAAAGATATCAATTCGACCAGCATCGATTGCTTTATCAATTACAGCCAATGTTTCATTATCAAAAGATGTTGTTAAATCATCAAATGTAGTTCTTCTAAAAATATCGCCGTTGGCTGAAAATACCGCTAGGCCCTCGTCGTTATCTAAGAAAAACACACTAGCACCAAAGTTTTCATTAATTTCATTCTTCGGACTATAGATAGTCTGTAATGCTGAATAAGTACCCGAGTAAGATTCAAATATCGATACCTTGCCCTGGTCTACTTTCTTAGAATCACTTAAAATACTGCCGATAGCAAGATAGGATCCGCTGTCTGAAAGATCCACGCTTTCACCAAAACGTTCTTGACTATCGATCAAGATATTTTGTGATCCTAGTGTATCCACTAAATCATATCCTTCGCCATTAAAGCTGTAAACAAAAACTTTTCCGGTATTTGTAATTCTCGATTCAGACAATGTTACCCAGTCGCTATAATTAATTGGGCCCGGTGTAGTTTCTTCTACAGCGCATTGACGATAAGCACCGTAGGCATAAACTACTTGTCCTCCTGAGTAAACAATATTCTCTCTGAAGCGACCTTTGTAATTGTTATACGATGTTTGATCTGCGCCAGGCGCAGAAATAACTAGTGTAGATCCGTTCGCTGTTAAGTCGAAGTCATATCCAAAATAATCTCCGGCAAACACAGATTCAACAGACTGCGATGCTGTTGGAGAATAAGAAACATCTGCATCAGCTTCGCTGGTCACAATGTCGTGTGGAAAGTAACCTAGAATATTCTGGTCATACAATAATTCCCAACAACTAGTGTTTTCTTCAAACGTGCCTTGAACTTCTGATACGCATCTATGTAGATCTTGATTATAAAATACAATGTCTCCCGGGTAATAATACGAGCCGGCATCGAACATTCCGAGATAATTTCTATTATAATCCATATGCCATGCGATGCCACTGTCGTCAACAGTTGCCCCATATCTAAACATATAAACTCGACCTTGGTTTGAATCAAAACCTGCACTTGAAACTGCTAATACATATTCACTATCGTTCTTAGCGAATTTCATTTTAGATCCAAACTTCTCATTAGAGGCCGGTAGAGGACTTACAAAAGATTCTACTAGTTCGTAGGCTCCGGTAATTTGTCTTTGATATATTTCTACAAGGCCTTGACTTTCGTACGTGCTAGCTACTGCGGTTTCATCTGTATTAATTAACGAAACACTTTCCCAATCTTGAGTAAATCTGTTTACTGTTGATCCGTCACCGAGGATATCTTTTGTTGGTTTCCAGTGAGTGGTTCCAACTTTAACTATCGAGCCCGAAGGGTATGTACTAGTAGGTTCGTAAATACCTTCCCAGCGAGTTTTAACATAGGACGCAGTAGGCGATGCTATTGCTAGCCACACACCGTCTTCAGACACTGCTGTTGAAGTTCCGTACTCATCACTTTCGATCGTAGCAACATCTTGCTCTGAGAAAATTGTCTGGGTCTCAATCCATTCGTCCTTGTCGGCTCCTCTAGTATAAACTAAAACTGAATTATTAGTTGATACTAAGGCAGTCTTTCCGTCTTTACTAACAGATACTGCCTTTCCAAAATTTAAATTTTCTGTAATATTAGAAGATGCTAATTGATTTCTAGTATAAACTGGTAAGTTTTGATAAACAGACCATTTACCTTGACCGTTGTCATCAACCCATACTAGTTCGTTAGGCTTAATTTCTCTAGGAAGGATGCTGTTTAACGAATCAATGTGAGAGACCCTAGCCTCATTAAATTTGTAAGTTAATATCTCTGAGCTATCGCTAAATGGTTCCCAGTTAGTGATTTTCTTTTTAATATTGATTGTTCTTAGTGTAATAGAATCAATTACGTGGAACCCTTTGATTAATTCTGAATTCTCAATACCAATGATATCCCCAGCACGAAGCTCCGGAAGAGCACTACAAGTTAATGATAGTGTACCATTAGAATATTCAACGTCTTCAATCTTAAAATCTGTTCTAGTAAATCTATAAACATTCCAATCTCTGCCCTCGAATGCGCACCAAACATAATCGCCTTCAACAAAAGTTGAGATGTCATAGTTTGCCGCATCGGCTAATACATCAACATTTAATTTAACATTTTCATATTTGACATATCCGGGAGTTCTTAAGAATTCTGTTGTTCCTGTAACAGACCATGGATTATTATTATAACCCACTGGTTTAATATAGATATCCGACGGACGCTGTCTATAAACAAAGTCTACTACATTAGGATCGATAGTTGATGTTAGTTCTACAGGCTGAGGATTAATCTTAAATTGTGCCTCATCTAAACTAAATTCTATTTCATTAAATGCATCCACTGATCCGTACTGGCCAACACGTACTGCCCACTCTTCATTAAATGTCAAACTTTCTTGATCGTCGGCACTTAGTACATCAAATAACTTGTTAAAGACGTTTTGTGTACCTTTTTCAATAATCATACCTTGATAAAATTTGTATTGGCTTACATCGTCTTTAACGATATTCTCAAGGTACTGTCTCTTTTGATATCCGATTAAGTGTTGAGCTAATCTTTGCTGTTCAGCATCAAAATTATCTGTATCTAGATCGTAGAAGTCAGTAAATTGTTCTGCTCTATAATCCCAGTTTGAATATAATGTTGGCACTGGTTTATCAGTTTGGATGATCCAGTCGTCACTGTTAAATTCAGCCGCGCCTGGAAGGAACTTAGACGCTGTATAATAAAACTCTTTGTATTTTACAATATCGCCGAGATTATAATCAGTCCATGATGTCCAGTCAACTATCCTAGCTTGGTCAAAGATAAATCCTGGAATGTTAAAACCGCCAGACCAATCTTTAGACATGTAACCTAATACTTTTACTCTATCTTGTCTGTATCCTGGCTCAACATCATAGATTGTGTCATTAAACAATGTTGTGTTGTCAAGCAATAATACATGTTCTTTCTGAATTAGATATAAAGTAGCTCCGTATATACCGTGATTACTGTTAGTCACAGATAGAGAGAAAGATCCTTGATCTCTAAACAAGTTTGTAAAGTCAGGCTCTAATTTTTGTCCGTCTACTCTAAAAATTTTGTATCCGTAAAATGGATCTAATATATTATCTACAGCTTCATTAGTAAGTGTTGCTACTAGAGTACTAGCGGCCGGGCTCAATGATAGAACGGATCCTTCGGCCCAATTTTGGGTCGTCCAGAATAAAAATTCTTTAATTGAAGTTTCCCAGTTGTTGACCGTTTTAGTATTAGTATTAAACTCATCAAAAACAAATCCTTGCTTTTCTAAATAAGTTCCGTACCCTTGTAAGAAATCAACAACATCTTGAATCTTTTCAAATTTAGTACCGTAGCCGATGGTGATTTCTGTGTTTAGGTCCCACTGCTTTCTTAATTCTGCTTCTCTTCCGCCGATAACCGGTAGTTCGGGTAATCTAGTAAAGAGATCAGAATCAAATGTTGCGCCGCTCTGATGGCTTACTTTGACTCTAAAATATTGATTGTTAACGCTGACCACTTTGCCAACAACATAATATCTATCAGGCGTCCATTCAACAAACGTTTCAGAGATTCCTCCAATACGAATCGTTCTGCCTGTTAGAACCCAAGGGTAGTAAGTAAAGAACGGCTCATCAAGATTGTAGCCTCTAACTTCAAAGCCGTCGGCAAACTTTGTAATCATAACACCACTGTAAACTAATTTTCTAGTTGGCGATGATGTGTTTAAGAAAATATTATAGTTTTCTTCAGGTACAAATACTCCTCCAGAGCTTGTCGGAGATTTACTGTCAAGTAAAATTTTAAATTTTGCCTTAGATGTAAACCCACCTAGTTTAGAACCGATACGATTTGTTAAAGTAGCTAGTTCTTCTTTGTACTGGTCTATTAAAGCAGTTGTATCTGATGTTAAGTATTCAACTACGTAGTTGATCAATCCAGCAGTCTGAACTCTAGTGTCACTAAGTGCAGTCGATGGTACTGCTAAATCTTTAAGTTTTAATCTTAACCCGGTGTCACTATAAACTAGCTGATTGGTTAGATTCTTTACGATTCTACTTCTGTCAAGACATGTACCTAAAACCATATTTGGTTTTAATAACAATGCAGTTTGAATTAATGCAAATGGGTAATAGCTAGAACGTCTCCAAGCTGTTTCGACAGGTGCTTGATCTCCAAACACATAATAGCCGCCTTCGGTGGGTCTAATATAACCATTGACTGCATTTGCATATACTGGATCTAATAAATTTCCATCTTCATCGACAGGAATCGATTTTTCTAAGATCGGTCTTATAAATTGTTCTAGGGTCCTAGCTGGCTTTCCTGGTTCTTTTAACAGCCCTTTAGAAAGATCTTCCCATAGAATTTTATTATCACTAGTGTATGGAGCAGGTCCGTAGACATCTTGCCACCACGACGGTTCAATGCTTAGACCCAGGCATTCCCAAGGTCTTAAATGAGGTTGGTCGGTATCGAATAACCACTTATAGATGCCTCTCCAGTACGCAGGAACTGCGCTACCATCATCTGCATAATTTCCTCTATAGTTAAAGGTAAACGGATTTAATCTGTCATATCCTGTTTGTTTTGTAAAATCTTGATTGATCGTTGCGGTCCACTGATAGAAGAACCTTCCTAAAATTTGATCTGTTTCTTCTTTTGAAAAATCCGTAGATCTATTATATCCAGTAATAAAATTAAAAATATCAAAAATATCTTTATTGTATTCTACTTTAATGTTATTAAAAATACGCTTCTCTAGCTCAAGAATAAGGTCGTCTCTAAAGTCTCCAAATGCCACAGTTATGCTACCGTCGTGCCCTAGTATAACATTGGTCGGTTCCTGGTAACTAGTGTCTAGATAAATCGCAGGTTCAAACTTAGGATATAGGCCCAACTTAGTCGGTGTTGGTGGACAGAAAGATCCATCAGTAGATTTATATTCATATACTTCAATTAAGTCATCTACTGTTAGGTCTGTTAAAATTTCAAAGAAGATATCATCACCGAACACATAATCTTTACCATGTACAAGTTGTGTACCATTTAGGTAGACATTTATTGCCTTGTTAGACAACGATGCTAAAGTAAAGGAGTCGGATAACGGATATGTTTTAATTCTAGAATCTAATACAGTATATTCTAATCTGTCGTATCCAGTATATCCAAACATGTCCGAAAGATAGTAGGGTGTTGTTTTAGGTTTGTCTTTAGACATTTCCTTTAAAACAAAATCTACGTGTTCTTTTGTGTCAGCATCAATACCTAATGACGCGGCAGTTACTAAGAACGCTCTCTTAAATTTACCGTAATCTTCTCTAGCTTTATCAAGTGCTTTAAACACATTAGATGTTTTAGATCCAAGATGATATAAACTTAGATTTAATGAGCCGCTGTGTTGAACAAACTTAACACCGTAAGGAGTTACATTACCTAAATCTCGAAGATTTCCAGTTCCTGGAAAAACTCCATTAAAATCATTTAAATTATCAATAATACTATCAACATGATCAATTACTTGACCTAGAGTAAATTCTGTTAGATTATCGTTCAACGGATTATTTTGGAAATTAATAGGTAGCTCATAATGTCCGTTGTTATTTTTTTCCTGAGCAGTGTATAATTTTAAAGTAACTACATCTGTTGTTGCGGATGGTGTAGCTAGCACTACTTTCATCTTAGATGATGTAGTCACTATAGAATATTTAGATTTGTCTACTCTTAGGCCATTGATATAAACTTTAACTACTAGGTCTGTTAGATCTGTTATATTATCAAAACAATCAATTACAAAATTATTTGTTGTTTCTGTTCCGTTAAAGATCCTAATAACTGGTTGATAATTTTCAACCAGTGAAGTTTTCCACCCGTTCTCATAGCTGAATACATTTAAATCACTAATTTTTCTAACATACCCAACGTCTGTGGTTTCACTTTTCACTAGAGTGATTTCTTTGTATTCAAATGTGTCGTTTAATAAATTAAACTCAAAAGTGATATCACCTATGTTATTGATATTTTTATAGGTTAGAGGAAATTTTAATTCAGTGTCGGCTGTTCCAGTTCCTCTCTTATAAGAAAATATTTTATTTCCTTTAAAAGTTGAGCTATCGTATGCAGTACTATCAGAGAAACTTAATTCGTCTGAATTAAAAAGATCAAAAAGAGGCTCTTGATTAACTTCAGTCTTAGTCTGTCCTAGTATCCAATCTGATCCATTATACCAGTACATCAACCCCTGGTTAATTAATCCTTGATTAATTAATACGGTTTCAAATTCTAAAGGAGTTGTGTCGGCTTCTTCTGTTAAATTTATTTGACGGCGAATTCCAGAAAATACTTCTAGCTTATGTACTCCCGAGCCTATTTCAAAAATTTCTGTTTCAACGTAGAAGTTTTTATCATTGAATAATTTAATTGTAACGTCATCAATTACAGAAACATAATATGCTTTACGATTTATTAGGCCGTTTACATTTAAGTTTCCGTTGTTAAGATATAAGACTTGGTTACCAGTTGTTAATCCGTGATTAGTGTCAAATCTAATAGTATTGTTTTCTACATCAATATTAGTTAGAGCTAAAAATTCTAACTGTCTACCTGGATTAATTACATCAATAAAATTAACTTTAAAAATTTTACCGTTCACTAATCTGTCTTTGTCTGCAACAAACAACACTCTCATTCCGTTGGCTAGATCAATGCCGTCAACGTTATAGCCAAGGCTTCCTTCGATTGTCGAGAATACATCTGTGGTAAAGGTGTCAATTAAATCAACATTAGACTTAGCCTTGTGGCCAAAATTAAATAATTTTAAATTTGGTTTAAATTCGATGATTGGTCTAATTGCTCGCTGTGCTTGATCGAGCTCAGGAGATTGGCCGCTTAACTCGGCTGAAGCCGTAATAACATCTTGATGGAACCAACGATTATATCGACTCCATTGGTTTCTATCAATACTTCCTCTGCTGATTAAAACATAATCTTTATCTCGAGGAAATGCTGTTGCTGTACTAAAAGGATTTTGATCAAACGGCTCATCGTCAAATAACAGATTTTGTTCTTGACTGTATCCACTGATAATTTCAAGATCGCTTTCAGAAATTAGCTTGATCGAATCTCCTACTCCTTCGACATACCAATAGCCAGTACTATAAACTTCAGGAGTTATGTTTCCTGAAAAATATAGCTTCATGCCGTTTGAAAGAGCAACACCGTTGCTCATTGTGTAAGTTTTCTTACCTAAAATTTCAGTTTCTACATCTAGATATGTGTTTTCATCTATGTCTAAAATGTGAAATACGCCGCCGGTGTTTGCATCTGTTTCACTGATATAGAACAGCACATCGGGCGTATTAACACCGACTGTAAAGGTAATCGTTCCGGATTGTACTGACGATGCTGACACTCCGTCAGAGTACTTTTCTAAATCTCCTGCTACTCTAGAAGTTTTAATTGTAAATGGATTATTCGGCGAGTTAATTTCAAACTCGTAGGTTTGTCCTCTATACAATGTCAATGTTGGGTTTCTAGTCAATCCATCTGGGCTGAATAAAAATGCATAGTTGTCTACTTCGTCAACTACAGAAACTGTGTATCTACTAACAACATCTTGCTGTTGCCCTAAGACTTCTATCGGTGCTGGGCCGTAGGGTAACCAATAGTAATTTTGGTAGTTTACAAACTTATCCCATTCAATGTGTGGGTCCCAAGAATAAAATTCTTGCGAATTTAATTTTTGATGATTTTTAGTCGTACCACCAAGGACACTAATTTGATTAATATGATCGATGTAATCTTTGTAAAAATTTACATTACCTAAGTAATCAATTACTACTGCTGAAGGTTCTAGCTGATAATCTTGTCTGGTTTTGTCAGATGCTTGCAAGAAAATATCTGAAGACGTAACAGCCTTGGCATTCTTTCTACCAATGTATCCGTTTACTTTTTTAACAGTACCCGGCTGAGTAAGTTGATCTAATGTTGAACCTAAGAACTTTTTGTTACCATCTGTTCTATAAAATCTCGGTAATAGGTCGGATGTAGACCTTTTTTCATTTTTTGAGATTGGTAGATTTGGCTCTGATTGATTTTTGTTTGCCATTAACTATTCCCCGAACTTGTTACATCTTGCTGGCTTATAACTGTGATTTCTGCTTCGATCGCACCAGCACTTTTAATTTTGCTAGCAGTAATAGCAGAAATTATTTCAACGTCATCGATGCTTGCACCGTTGATAAAAATTTGATCTTTTTCAGCTCTAATTTCATACAGACTACCGAATGTTAAATTATTTTGTTTAGGAACTATGATAAAGTTAACGATGTTCGGTGCTAGTCTATTCATAACATACGTAGATAGCTCACTAAAATAAAAGCTATCACCAAAGTCCCAATTTTCTAAACTAAAAAATTCATTGATTGCTGAAAGAACTCTAGACTTTACATCGTTATCACTGATTACAACTTCATCATTTTTAATAACTTTAAACGTGGCCTGTACATCTGAACTTGCTTTTTCTCCGAACAGCACTTTATATTTTACTGGATGATATATGATCTCATCGCTGATAGATTTAATCTTATTAAGCTGACCCGACATAAGATTATACAAATAATCAGTGCTTGGAGGCAGTGGCTCAGTCGCTAACGATCCTTTGATCCATTGTCTAAAAGTTCTATCGTATTGCTTAGTCAATAAAAATACATCGATTAAGTTTGTAAGACCTGGGTCAATTCTTGATTCGTAATCAGCGTTATGTATGTACTGAAATTTTAAATTTTGTCTACCAACATATACTTTATAATCTAACGAAACAGTTAGTTCAGCAGTAGTTGTGTTCAACTGTTTAACAGTATCTGTATCGACAAAATAAAAATATTGTCCGTTAGTATATAAAGATAGTGCCGATAAATCGCTTTCAGAATTTAATATTAAAACAGTTTGTGCTGAGTTACTAACCCATCGATAATCTTCTTGTCCTGTCTGTACTTCATATCTTTCAAGTATCACATACTTGTTAAGTGGATCAGTAATAGGGTCAACAATGTCTTCAAATAAATTTGGATCATCGACTATGCTGTCGTCATCTGTGTCGCTAAATGTAATTTGAATTTTCTTAGTATCTACATAGCCGTCAAGGCCTTTAAATTCTTCAGTAATTTCCCAATCACGATCAAAGGTAAAGGGGCTTGTAGAATCAGGCTGTGTATTAATATTTAAAATTTTAATTTTGTCTTTTACCACAGTGTTAGTTCTTGTATCATAGATTTTATCACTAGCATCATAGAAGAATCTAATCTGTGCATCACTTTCAAAAATATATCTTAATCGTCTTGATTTAACAGTATAAAACTCAGTATCAGTTGTAAACAAAACTAACCAGCTTGAATCAAGCTGTTGATTAGAGTTGTCGCCCTGTTTACCTAAACTAAAATTATTTGAAGTGTTTAGATTCACTTCAAATATAATTTTCCATGTTTTAGTTTCAATGTCGTAGCGTAGACCAAATGGCTTATTTGCAAAAATTAAATCAACCATTGTTGCTATGGTATTTGATTCAATAGTTGTTCTCCAGACCGGGATAATTTGAGACAATAGTGCAGAACTAGGAATAATATCATTAAGTACAACCGGTCCTGATCCGTCACTTAGAATACCTGTACCGCTGTTTGTTCCGTCGCCGGCTACTGACACAACCTTACACCATAGTGTTTTTGTAGAATGCTTTTCAGTTGGTGTTCCTGTGACTAACTGATTATTGTTTTTCTTATCAAAATATTTTCCTTCTGGTGCAACAAATTTTAATAAGGCACCGGCGGTAATAAATCGAAGATTTGTTCCAGTGTTAGACCCAGTTTTATAAGGCGTGGCATCTAAAGTATCACCAATATATCCAGTCGACATATTTGTCTCGGATGTCCTTGCATACCAACTTACATTTAAAGAATCTGTTGCAATTTTAAAGAATTTTGAATAATAAAAATCTCTAAGACTATTTGATTCTAACACCTCTGATAACTGATTATAGATCACTGCTTCAATATCAGATCTAGATAGGTACTGAAATCTAAAACTGTCAAAAAATTCTTCTCTGTAAAGGGCACCGTCATCACCAAATAAGTTTGTCTTTGAATATTTGCCTGTTGGATCGACTAGATCGAAATATCTACTAATTCCACTTGAAGATCTATTAATCGCTTTTACCTTAACTATTTCTTGATTTACTGCTAGCGGACTAATATTATAATCCTCTCCAGTAATCATTCTATTTTGTGTGTAATAGGTTGCAGGAGCATTTGCCTTAATGCTAGTATTACTTTCTGTTTCGCTGGCATTTGCTACAGAACTCTGCAGAGCTAGAGAAACAGTAAGTGTTTGTGCTTGACCTGTATTAGAAACATACGGTATCTCTAACGAAACGTTTCTAATATCTCTAGGATTAATCACATAAGAGATACCATTACTGGTTCTATAATAAACTCTAAACGAACCTTTTGGTAAATTTCCAAATGTGCCGTCACTGAAGATAAGGCTTATTCTATCACCGGCTCTGGTAATCACTCCGTAGATATTTCTAATGGTTTTCTTAAGGCTGTTATAGATAACATTGTTACCTTCCAATGCAGGCACTTTATCCCAATATTCAGTTTCTAATCCGTTTTGATCTAAACGATACAACCATACGTCGTCGTTGTTAATATTAATTGCATCAATGTCTATTGATTCATTAGTAGCTGGTTGATCAATAGTGAAGACGCCTTGGTTTAAAAGGCCTTGTCTAAAGTGAAGGAAGAATCCTGTATTGCTAGAACCGTTGCCTTTACCGTCGTTTCTATATAAGAATGCCAAACGGTTACCGACCAATGGAGGTTCTTCTACTATTGTTCCATCGCTCAATCCAGTCGAAACAACCTCAAAGGTCATATTTCGTCCGTCAACTGTCTTGCTAAATCCATATACTGGAACGTCAGTGTTGTTTGACTGAAAACGATATTGTTCGGTAGGAATTCCATAGACGGTATCTTTGTCGTCTGGATTTCCAAATTGTCTGCTTGACGGTAGGGCCGCATTGACAACTTTAATAAATTGATCGTACCAGTTTGAATTAGCAGGATCGTTCCACCCTACTACTTGCCCTGATAGATTTCTGCCGTTGGAGTCATAGACGTTTTCTGTGGTGGATACTGTGGTAAATTTTAAAAGTCCCGATCCTGCTAGGTTTCGTTTAGCATTGTAACTTAGAAGTCTTGCAAGACGAAGAATGCTTTCTCGTCTTTCTGATAATTCTAAAAAGTTATCTCTAGCATTTAGGTCAGTTCTAAAAGCTAGACTCTGTCCAAGGAAGGCAATTAAATCAATTAAGGCTAGATATTCAGAGCTCTCAATGTAATCATTAAAGTCTTCTGGGTAATTTTCTCTAATATATTGGATCATTACCCTACGTAAATTTTCAAAGTCGTAGCTTTGGAAATCCGCATTTCTGAAACTTTGATATATGCGTTTCCAATCTTCTGCTACGAGTAATCTATTTTGTCTATCAGTTGCTGACATACGCTCTTCCCGTTTATATGGTATTTAGCGTAATTTATTATGTGCGTACTTAATTTAATAAGCCGTTAGCTTGATCGAATTTAAATTGCAGTGCTTCTTGTATGTTGTAGGGCAAGTAAGTTAACACACATTCTACTTGGATTCCGCTTTCGTAGGTTGTTATAATAATCTGATCAACCTTAACCCTAGGGTCGTAATTGATGATCGTTTCTACGTTCTGTTTAACAAGATTTTTAAGTTCTTCGGTTAGTGGTTCAAACAAAATATCCCAGATTATTGTACCAAATGTGGGATTTTCTAGTCGCTCGCCTTGTCTAATGTGAAAGTGATTAATAATGTCCTGCTTAATTAATGCAAGATCATACAAAGAAAAACTTTCCGAATCAGCAGAAACTGTGCTAAAACCTTTATATGTTTTAGTCCCGGGCATAGTTTGAGCCTGAGAAGGACCCTTCACAGTAATTTTATCGTATAGTTTTGAATTAGCTGACATAGTATAGTATTTACTCTTGCTGTTCTTCCTCTTCTGGACCCTTTAATTTTTCGAAGGTATCAGTGTTAGTAGTATAGAACGCCCAGTAATCAGGTACTGCTATTGCTTCCGACGTTTCTCTATCTGTTTTTTCTGGTTTTACTGCCAACGGATCTAGGTTTTCATGGTGTGGCCAAGGTTCGTGAGTTGGCATGCGTTTTACTATTGTTTTAATAGGTTCTTCTGCAATTATATAAGAAAGTGTTTCTGATTCTGCATCTTCTACAATATCTTCAAGATCGTGTGTGAATAAGAAAACAGCAGGCGTTGCAGTGGCTGCGGCAGGCCCATTCATGTCAATCCTAGAAGCTGTTTCAACATGATTACCACCACTCTTAATGTTAGTGTCGCCGCCGGCAGTTAGGTTATTATCACCTCCAGTTGCAACATCAAGGTCTCCGACTGTGGTTATTTTTCCGTCGCCTTTAACTACTAGATTATAATCTGCGCCAACGTCAGTTTGAAATCTTTCTGCTGATTTTAAGTTGATATTTCTGCCGGCTTCAAAATTAATATCTCTATCAGCATAAAAATTAAAATCTTGTTTAGTTCTTATGCTTATACTATCTTCGGCATAGATATCAATTTTTCCATCGCTGGATAATTCAATCCAAGACGTTCCTCGGCTGTTTCCAATATAGATCAAATCTTCGCTGTTATGTAACAGTATTTGATGGCCAGTCCTTGTTCTTAAACGAATCAATTCGTTATGTGGAATAGTAACATCGCCGTCATCTTGATCTTGCTCAACTGCCGCATAATCTGGCGGGCCTTCAGTAGCGGGTGTTTTTCTTAAGAATTTGTCATCACCGTCATCCATAACGAAACTAGATCCACCTAGTCTACTTACAAAAGCATTAGCAATTTTATGTTCTGATTTACCGATCTTACCTTTTTTAGATTCAGGTTGTTTATCTACCGGTCCGGGAGTACTAATTCCAAATACTGCACTAGGAACTTCTCGCCTTGCGCTTGAGCTAGTAATCCCTCTAATATCATCTTCTAACAGTCCTTGCTGATCTAAGACTTTAGTGAACGGATGTTCTGGCTTAGGCAGCTTGGTAGGATCAAGAGCAACGTCTTGTATAACTTTATTATATTCCCCTACAGGAATACGTTCTTTTAAAGATTCTTTTGTATCTTCAACTACAAATTTTGTTGCCGCATATCCAGGCATCATAAAATTCATATTTGTATCAGGAACACAGCCTATCCAGTATCCTTTCTTAGGATCACCGTCAACAAATAGACAAAGAACAATGGTTCCTACATCGGGTGGTACCATCCACATGCCATATGATTTTTGTGTATTATTATAATCGTCAGTTTCTGAGCCGACATAGTCAACACTGGTTACACCGTAGAATGGACTAAGGTATTTTACAACACGTAATTGACCTTCTTTGTCTTCGTCATTACCTACTTCACGCAGTAGTTGAACTTCTAAGGAACCCATGTATGTAGGGTCGAGGTGGCTTACTACTTTTGCTAAGAATGGACCAGGGCGGCTATCGCCTGCGGCATCTGCTGATAATCTTTGTTCTACTGGCATATTATATGTCCGACCAATATGTATCGCCGGTTTCGTCGTTGATCTTCCAACCCGGCATTAGATTACCTTCATCGTCGTAGGCTACACCGAATCCTGCTGGTGCTTCAACTGGCGCGGCAAATGTTGGCTGTGCTTCAGCGTCTGGATTATCCTGGCCCGGTATTCTAACTAGACTTAACGTCTGTTTGAATGTTCCCTTATTGAAAATGCTTTCGATTTGAAGGACTCTAAATAGACCGCTGAATTGCTGTACAGGTCGTGTGTCTCCAAAATTATAAAATCCAGTTTGTTGATTAATATCTATTGGTGTTCTAAAATTAACCGTGATATAAACTTCCCCGCTTTGATAATCAACTTCTCCGTCTGAAGTCATATTTTGAAAGTTAGTTGCAGTTGCAGAATAATTGCCCATCCCGCTTGTAGCAATATAATATGGATCACCAAGTATCGTTAAATTTAAATTAATCATGTCAACGCCGTTGGTTGCAAGATCGTGGAACTGTCTGGCTGCAATAGAGGCTGCATCGTCATAGCCGCCGCCACCAAGACTATAGTTGCTAGATTCTATTTTATCTTTTCTAACTACTGACGGTGTTTGTTGAGTGTCTGGAGATTGTCCTTCAGGAGGTTCTTGATTAGCAGTTTCTCCTGAGGTTGCGGCAGCGCCAGTTTTTTTCTCAAGCTCTTTACCTTCGTTATTATCTCCGCTGTCAGCATGTAACGCTCTATAGAAACCCGCTTTAAATTCAATAGAAAAGTCAAGAATGTCTAAATTTTTTCCTGTATAGATATAATTGTATTCTTTTAAACTTTGTTTTTTAGCATTTTCTAAACCGGGTTTTGGTGCGTTAGGAGGTAAAAATATTGATGCGTCAACTAGATAAGGTACTACCCTATACACAACAATTTTAGGTTTAAGACCGGTCTTTTTAAGATTTTCTTCAGTTGGAGTGTTGAACACCTGTGTTTCTACTCTCCACCAAACTACTTGTCCTTCTGGCGTTAACTGTGCTTCTTTAAGTGCATTTCTTCCATAGTCACTCATTAGAATGACCTGATTAATAACGTTAACTACGCTGACGCCTTGGTTAAATTTAAAATCGCTCTTGCTAGGATCGATAGTGATATTTCCACGTTTGTATGTTCCAGTTTTTTCATCGTAAGAAACATTATCCTTAGCGAACGGAGTGTCGCCTTTTCTGTACAAGTTGAAGCCCATGCTAGCAAGACCAATCGGATTAACCTGAGATGCATCTGTTCCTTGTACTAATGTCGAATTTTTTCCGCGGCCTACTCCCAACTTTTGGTATACAGATGATGATTCTGCATCTCCTGGATTTACCGTAGCAGATTTGTCGTCTGATTCGCTTTCTGTATTTGTAGCAGGCGATGCGCTGGACGCTAGATCAGTTGGAAATAAGATAATAATTTGATCAGCTACGTTAACATCTTTACGTTTTACTTCTTGTTGTAATTTGTCGTTTAAAACTTTCTGAAGACTCTTTTCTCCAGTTTGTAGCATATCTTGTACGCTTGAGCCTGAAATGTTTACGTCTGTTTTAAGCTGAGAGTATGATGTTGAGAAACCTTGTTCATTCCACGGATATGCTTCAACATCGTATTCGCATCCTTTGCCAGTAACACGCATTCCGATCTCTCTTAATTTCAAAGGAATGTGCTTTGTAGTTTTATCTATCTGTACATTTTGCAATGCGGCGTCAACATGACCTTTAAATTCTATGGTTAGTAAAAGTGGTATGTCTAGATAATTTTGATGTCCTGCTACCAAGGCAGCGGTCTGCACTGATTGGAAGAACAATCCCATACTATAAGGTTCGGTTATTTTAAAAGATACGCCTGTTGCGTTGGTGTTACCTGTAGATTTTTCTAATCCAACGCTTGAACTAATCTTAACGTTATCTAAGAAAAAGTCATACTTGCCATAGGCAGTAGGAACAAGGTCGCTAGTTGGTGCGCCACCGGCCGATCTTAAAATTAACGGACCGTATTGACCTTGTTTATATGTTTCATCTGGAAAATTTAAACTAACATCATCTAATACACTCAGGGTAAAGACATAGTTGTATGTAGAATAATTGTGTAAAATATTTGGAAATGGAGGTTCACCAGGAACGCTTACCTTGTTTTTAAAAGCATCTAAGGCTTTTAATAAATCTAAATCTTTTAATGCACTCAGAGCTTGTTGTGCCCCTGACAACACACCGGCTGGTGCGCCGGGAACTAGAGATCCAACGTTAGTCAATCCGCTGGCTGCGCTTTTTAAAACCGAATCTGCGCTACTGGCTAATGAGCTGATTCCTGACGCCGCTCCGATATCGGAAACAACTTTCCTAACCTGCGTAGTGGCGGTTGTGGCAGCAGAACTTATCTCGTCAAAAAACCCCATTTTACAATCCTAACACTTTTTTAAGGCTATCGCCTTTAGGTATGTATATTTGCACACCTGGAACAAAATCATAAATTGGATCTTGTATAACATCTAGATTTCGCTGAGTGAATACCCACCAAAGTTTTGAATCTCCGTAAAGGTCAAATGCTAGCAGATCTGGTCTATAGGTATACTGCGATTCGATCGTATAAAGATAATCATCAGATTCGGCGCTGACAGGACGAATCTTTAAAAACGATAGATAATCTTTTACTGTTTGTGTATTGGCCCAGGGACTAGAATTTTTATAGACTGCCATTATAGATATCCTACATTGTTGTTAAGATAACCGCCTTGAACGAATGTCTGTAGATTAAAATTACGCACACTTTCTCTACTGTAGACAGGCTGTACTGTTACTGATATCGTGCTCTTAGTTGGTACATGGCTTGGTCCGGAAGTTACTGAACCAAAAATTCCTGATGTTCCTCCACCTAATAATGATGACACACCATTAATAACGCCCGATGCCGCAGAGATAGCCCCAAGTGTTTGTGCGGCTTTAGCTGATCCGATCGCTCCAGCGATTCCGGCCAATTGTCCAGCAGTAGAAGAAATCCCCGCCAGTGATATGCCGCCGCCAGTTCCGCCACCATATCCAGATAATGCTCCAGAACCTGCTGTGGTTGAAATATAATTTGCATCCTGGGGTAATTCAAGATCAAAACTCTTTACTACTACAGGAATATTTTTAAACACATAATCACCGTATCCATTCAATAAAACAATAGGAGGCGGGTTACCAGAAACTGCATCGTCACCGGTAAACATTTTAGTCACAGATCTTAGATAATGAACTACACCTAACCAGTATTGTGCTTGAACCGCGTCCTCTACGTGGAAGGGGCCGCTGATAGTTATTGAATCTACACGACTGTTCTGATAGGCTAAAAATTGATAGTTTTGATGTGTAATTGGAATATCTTCATAACTAGCAGTACTGGCAATTCTCATCGAAGGAGTATAAGGGAAAACTAGTCCGCCGGCCTGCACAAGTGGCTGAAGTACCGGGCTTGACGAAAACGAAGAAATAGTAGGAATACTTAATCTAACTCTCCAATCATTGTTAGCATCAGCACCAACAAACTGTGCTCCTGCACTGGCTATCTGGCTAGCTATGTTTCCGCCAGTAGGAAGGCTTGCGCTTCGTAATGCACTGATCAGTGCTCCAGGATTGGATAAATTATTAAGTGCTCCAGCAACCCTACTTACTGTGCCGGCAACAGATCCAAAGGCACCTAAGGCCTGCCCGGCTGCAGAACCAACAGTTTTTGCGGCTGAAGCGATTGAACTTAATCCTGTACCAGCGTCAAATAATGCCATATGGACTCCTTAATATGTTTATTTAGTTGACAAAATTAAGTGCATAGTTTATAATTCTGAAAAGAGGTTTGACTAATGACAAAAACAAATTACCTAAACAACAAAGACTTACTAGACGAAATACACAAATCAAAGAACACTTACTGTTCATTTACTAAGCCCGAATATCATCAATACGATATTATCCTGCCAAACGTAGATAAAATCAATATTCGAACTATTGCAGAAGCCAAGAGAAATCAAGCAAAACGGCTTAGCCAAGCGGCCTACGAAGCAAGAAAAGCCGCAGGCGAAAAGGTAAAACAAGCCGATTGTGAAATCGATTACAAAAAAATTAATAAACAGGATCTAGTTTTTAGAATTATGACTTTTGATCATATTCCCCTAAATTCGACTAGAAAGAAAAACCCAAAGACCATAGCAGATGGTAGGGATAAAGTAAATTTCCCCCCTTTCCAACATTGGAAATTTAATGACGACGACATCCTAGAGTGTGTGGGCAAGAGTCATTGGAAGGGTTCTATAGAAAAGGGAAAGTTTTCTAAGGATCACGGGCAAATTACAAACACTCTAGCTCGCATGTATATCAAATTATGTGAACGCTATGCTACCCGTGGTAACGTTCGTGGGTACACTTATAATGACGAAATGCGTGGACAAGCAATCTTACAGTTAACGCAGATTGGTCTTCAGTTTGACGAATCAAAATCTAATAATCCATTTGCGTATTTTACTGCGGCAGTGACTAACAGCTTTGTTCGAATTATCAATCTAGAAAAGCGCAATCAGATCATCAGAGACGATCTACTAGAAATGAACGGAATGAATCCAAGTTACACTAGAACTAGCCAAGGCGAATACGAAGCGGCAGTCAAGAGGTTTGAAAGCCAAGATGATTGACCATTTTTGGTTTAATATCTATACTGTAGAGATGGAGATTTATCAGTGAATAATCTATTTAAAAAAGCCGCATGCTTCACAGATATACACTTTGGATTGAAATCCAATAGTTCTGTACACAACCAAGACTGCGAAGACTTTGTAGATTGGTATATTGCAAAAGCTAAGGAGGAAGGTTGTGACACAGGAATTTTTCTTGGGGATTGGCACCACAATCGTAATAGTCTTAACATCACTACTATGGACTATAGCCTTAGGGCCTTGGAAAAGCTCGGTAAGGCGTTTGATCAATTTTTCTTTTTCCCTGGCAATCATGATTTATATTACAAAGACAAACGAGACATTCACAGTGTTGAGTTTGGGAAGTATATTCCTGGTATTACTGTTGTACATCATCCGATTACAGAAGGAGATGTTACACTTTGCCCGTGGCTTGTCGGAGATGAATGGAAGCAAATAGGTAAGAAAAAGGCCAGATATATATTTGGCCACTTTGAACTTCCGCACTTCTATATGAACGCTATGGTACAAATGCCAGACCACGGCGAAATACAATTAGATACATTCGATGGGTACGAGCTAGGATTTAGTGGGCATTTCCATAAACGCCAGCAAAAGAAAAACATGGTGTATATCGGCAATGCCTTTCCGCATAATTACGCTGATGCATGGGACGACGACCGTGGCATGATGATTTTAGATTGGGGCGGAACTCCTCAATATCATGCATGGCCAAGTCAACCTACTTTTAGAACTGTTAAGCTGAGTCAACTAATTGATGAAGCTGACAAAATTATCAAACCTAAACAACATCTAAGAGTTACCTTAGATATCGATATTAGTTTCGAAGAAGCTAGTTTTATCAAAGAAAAATTTGTAGAAGACTACGACATTAGAGAACTAACTCTAATACCACAACAAAAAGAAATAGAAATTAACACTGACATTGATGTCAAAGCATTTGAGAGTGTTGATCAAATCGTATCTAATCAAATTGTCAACATACAAAGTGATACATTTGATCCAAAGGTGCTCCTTTCAATTTATAATAACCTATGATAAAAATTAAGGATTTAACTGTAAAAAACTTTATGAGCGTGGGAAACCAAACTCAAGCTGTTGATTTTGAAAAAGAACAACTTACCCTTGTCTTAGGTGAAAACTTAGATCAGGGAGGTGACGATTCTGGTTCTCGCAACGGTACAGGTAAAACAACCATAGTAAATGCTCTTAGCTATGCCTTATACGGACAGGCATTAACTAATATTAAGAAAGACAATCTTATCAACAAAATTAATGGTAAGAATATGTTAGTGACTCTTAGTTTTGAAAAAGACGGACAAGAGTATCGCATTGAGCGAGGCAGAAAACCCACTGTGATGAAGTTCTATATCAATGATGAAGAACAAGCATCGGGAGAATCTGATGATAGTCAAGGCGACATGCGTGAGACGCAGAAGGATCTAGACGACTTGCTGGGCATGAGTCATGAAATGTTTAAAAACATTGTAGCATTGAATACCTACACTGAACCGTTTCTAAGCATGAAGTCAAACGAACAGAGAGAAATTATTGAGCAGTTGCTGGGTATTACTCTGTTAAGCGAAAAAGCAGAACTGCTTAAAGAACAGATCAGAGTTACTAAAGAACAAATTCAGCAGGAAAACGCTGATATTGAAGCGGCTAAAAAATCTAATGACAAAATTCAACAGAGTATCAACGGCTTGATTACAAGGCAAAAGGCATGGTCTAAGCAACAAGAAGAAGACTGTGAAAAACTTGCAAAAAGCATTATTGAACTCCAGGCTGTTGATATTGAAAAAGAACTAGAACAACACGCTAGGTTAAAAACTTATAACGAGTTGTCTGCAAAGATTAAAAGCCTAAACAAAGAAAAGGCTACTTTAGAAACTGCTGTAACACAAGCCGACAAACAGGTTGCAAAATATACTAAAGAAGTTGAAGAACTTAAAAACAATACGTGTCCATCGTGTAAACAAGGATTACACACCCATACTCACGAAGAAATGACTACGATTGCAGAAAAGAATCTAGCTGATGCTAACACATATCTTCAAAGCATCAGTGACAGTTATATCACAGTTATTACTGAATTAGAGTCAATCGGTGACATCAATGGCAGACCTAACACGTATTACGAAACACTAGAAGAAGCTCTTAAACATCAAAACAATCTTACAGGCTTAGAGAATGCTCTAGCAGTTCGACAACAAGAAGTTGATCCGTATCAAGAGCAAATTGATGAGCTACAACACACTGCTATTCAAGAAATATCCTGGGATAACGTTAACACACTTACCAGTCTAAAAGATCATCAAGAATTCTTACTCAAGTTGTTGACTAACAAAGATAGCTTTATTCGTAAAAAGATTATTGATCAGAATCTCGCATATCTCAATAACAGACTAACCTATTATCTAGATAAGATGGGCTTACCTCATCAGGTTGTATTCCAAAACGATCTAACTGTTGAAATTACACAGCTAGGTCAAGATCTCGATTTTGATAACTTATCTCGAGGAGAACGTAACAGATTGATCCTAGGATTAAGTTGGGCATTCCGTGATGTGTGGGAAAGCCTATATCAGAACATTAATCTGTTGTTTATCGATGAGTTGATTGATAACGGTTTAGATTCTAACGGTGTCGAGAACGCACTGAGCGTTCTTAAAAAGATGAGCAGAGAAAGAAACAAAAATGTTTATCTGATCAGCCACAAAGACGAATTGATCGGTAGAGTTAATAACGTCCTTAAAGTTATTAAAGAAAACGGATTTACCAGTTACTCGACAGATTTAGAATTTATAGAATAATGAGCGACATACATGAACAGCTGATGACATTGTTTCGAAAATACTTCGAAGCTAATCAAGATTGGGAAATGCACAGGACCCATGCGGCTGGAAAAAGATGTCGTTCATATCTATTAGAAATTAGAAAAATAGCACATGATAGGCGAATTGAAATACAGGCAATTAGAGAAGAAAAACCAAAATTAAAATCACCAGCTTATAAACAGAAAAAATTACAAGAACTAGCTCAAAAGAAGAAGGCACAAGACGACCCCGACACTAATTAAATGCATGTCGTGGACGTATCAAAATAAAATTGTAGAAGAAATACCCGAAGGCTATATCGGCTTTGTGTATCTCATTACTAATCTACAAACCGGGCAAAAATACATAGGCAAAAAACTAGCACAGTTTAAGAAAACTAAACCACCACTTAAAGGCAAAAAACTTAAAAGAAGATCAGTAGTAGAAAGCGATTGGCGCGATTATTACGGTTCATCTGATAGGTTAAACGCAGACGTCCAGACACTAGGCCCGGAAAACTTCACAAGAGAAATACTTTATCTTTGCAAATCCAAGGCAGAAATGTCTTACTTAGAGGCAAGAGAACAGTTTGAACGCAGAGTTTTAGAAACTGACGACTATTATAATGGTATTATAAACGTCAGAGTAGGCGGATCGAACATACTAAGGCAACGTCTTTTAGAACAAAATCAGGCAAAATAATGCGGTTTATGGCTAGCGCAGGCCTAAGTTCGTGCGCTCTATACCTGGTCAAACATGGTCACAGGGACGAAATTCCACGCCGCAGTGGTACTCAGCAACTACCCATTTGGATGATGATCGCTATCTAAGCCCTGCGATTTTGCTGTTTGAAAAGGATTTTAAAGGCGAAATGAGCAGAGAAAATCTGCACGTTAGTATGTGTGATAGCGTACATTTACTAACCGCCGTCGTAATAAGACGTGGCTCGAGGTACCGGACGACCGCCTCTGTAATGCCATAACGCTGTGTGACTTGCCGTACTCGGATAATGCCATCTTTGCCCGGAAACGGGCTTAGTGTGACCATTAGTATCTGGATAATCTTAAAACTGCTTCGCAGTAATAA
>JACCDM011934696.1_pt1 | contig 43598 bp, 41 predicted proteins | sample 7445851 | NCBI WGS metagenome assembly JACCDM01 (sample SAMN15323438, study PRJNA562643) | freshwater metagenome | isolation source: river surface water | place: USA:Blue River Watershed | collected 2017-08-16
CCCACCCCCATTCAACGGCACTCGGCATCTTTTTCCGGCTCCGCCGGCACTTTTCCGGCGCCGCCGGCGCCAGCAACTAGTCACTAGCTACTTGTTCCTTGTACTTTTGTCCGCTTCGAGTACCCGGTAACCAGAAACACGTAACTGGCAACCAGCAACCAGAAGCAAGAAACCAGAAACAAGCCACTGATTAATGCGCATCATCTACCGCCTCCCGTTCATGCTGCTGATCATGTTCAGCATCGTGTTTGGACTCATGATTCTCAAGCTGCTGGGCGCGTCGATTCGGTTCCGCCACAAGTACCTCGCAGTAGGTAGAAGTCTGTGGCTGAGGATGATGGGCATCAAGGTGGTGGTGCGCGAGGGGGTTCCGCCGCGCGAAGCCGGAATTTTGATGGCCAACCACCGCAGCTACGTCGACGTGATGTTTTTCAGGTCGGCCACGCCCCAAATCTATTTGAGTAAGATTGAGGTAAAAAGTTGGCCCTTAATTGGTTGGGGCGCTAAGGCGCTCGACGTGGTGTTTGTGGACCGCAGCAGCAAAGAGTCGCGCAGCGCCTCACGGGCGGAACTCGCGGAGCGCGTTCGCAACGGATTGAGCCCCGTGGTATTCCCCGAGGGCACGACGGTTGAGCGGGGCCTGCTCGAATTCAACCCCGGAATGTTTTTCACCGCCGCCGAGCTGGGCGTGCCGGTGGTTCCGTTTGTCATGGAATATTCCGACCCCAAAATGGCCTGGGTCGACGACGACACCTTTGTCACGCACCTGCTTAAAATGCTTACCCGCCCGGCCTGGCACGTCGACCTATATATCGGCGAACCGGTGCGGAATTCGGACGGAACCCAACTTTTGCACGAAATACGCGACTGGATGCAACGCCGCGTCAGAAATTAGCGCCACCTTTAACCATACTGCCATCCGGATATAACCGGATTTCAAAAATTCTCCCGCTCCATGACCAAGGGAAGTGCATTACTCTTTGCTTCGGTCGCGCTCGCATCCTGCTCCCGCGACTTACTTACCGTCGACGACCTCGACGTAACCCTTCGCCCCGGAATCGTGGTGCCCATCGGCACCGTCGACCTCACCCTGAGCGATGTATTCAACCCGGATTCCGCTCTGGTAACCGTCGACCCCGACCAAACCTACCGGCTCGTGTACCGGCAACCCAACCTCTTGCAGGTGGGCGTGGCGGAATTCCTCGAGTTGCCCAGCCAGCCCACGGTCACCGAAAGCTTTAAGGCGGGCTACATCGAACTGCCCGACGTCAACGCCAGCGCCAACGTGGGCTTTGGCTTGCTCGCCCGCAACATCACCAGCCCGGCTGGATTCGCGTCCAGCATGGCAGCGGCCCAAGGGGGCACGGCGCCGATTCCGGCATTGCCCACCCAAAACCCCGGAAACCTCGCCACCACCACCATCACCAGCTTCAGCGCGGCCAGCTTCCACAGCGGAACCATGACCCTCAAAGCCGTCAACAACTACCCGGCCCCCATCAACGCCGTGGTTCAGCTTGCCAACGCAGCGGGCCAGCCCCTGCTCACCTACAACCTGGGGACTATCGCTGCTGGAGATTCCGCTACGGTTCCTGCCTCGCTCGCGGGCAAAACCATCCCCAACCAGCTCAAATTCAACCTAACGAACTTTAGCAGTCCGGGCGCCGGAACCCTCGGCGTGCCCAGCACCTACGTGGCCATTGACACCAACGATGCCCTCGAACTCAGCCTTTCGGGCAGCGACCTACTCATCTACAGCGCCACGGCCCAGACTCAGACTCAAACGCTGGTCGATGACACGCTCGACCTCGCGTTTACCGCTCCCGCCGGAATCCGCCTTACCGAACTCGCCCTCAGTCAGGGCCAGCTCAACTATAGTTTGACCTCGGCGGTCCCTGAGCCCTTGAGCATCCTGCTGCAGTTCCCCAGCGGAACCGTGAACGGCCAGCTCATCCAGCAGACCATCAACCTCACCCCGGGCGTCCCGGCGGCCGGAAGCATCTCGTTTCAAGGCGCCCAGCTCTTTTTGGCGTCGAATCCCGCGCACCCCTACAACGAGCTGCCGATCCGCTACGCGGCCACCCTCAACTCGACCGGCCAGCAGGTCACCCTGGATTCCGCCAGCGGCGTGAGCATGAACTTTAGCTTCGCCAACGTCGAATTCGGCCACGCCCTCGGATTCTTTGGGCAGCAGTCGGTGGCGATTCCGGCCGACACCCTCGACCTCGACATTGATTTTGTTAACCGACTGGGCGGATCCGTGAGCTTCGCCGAACCCAAAGTGCAGCTCGCCATCACCAACAGCCTTGGATTGCCCGTGACCCTCGACCTCAACGTGGCCAGCACGGACCCCCAGGGTGGACAGCATCCGCTGGGGATTCCGCCCACGCTCTTGCCGTACCCGCAAACCGCCACTCAGTTTGGCCAGACCGTGCAGGACACCCTCACGTTTGACAAAAACAACACCAACATCGTCGACTTTTTGACGCTGCCGCGCCAGCGCTTCACCTACGGAGGACAGGTGCTGATCAACGCCGATACGCTGGCCACGGGCGTCGAGAATTTCGTCACCGGGACCAGCGCCATCGCGGCAGACGTGCTCATGGAGCTTCCGTTCTATTTCACCGCCCAAGGCCTCGGGTTGACCGACAGCATCGACCTCGGAACCTCTCTGAGCGCCCTCGACACCGTGGTGCGCGCCGTGGGACTGCGGGTTGAGACCACCACGACGCTTCCGCTCAACGCCAACCTTGCGCTCACGCTCTACGACGACGCGGGCCAGGTGGTCTACACCGGCCAGATTCCGCTGCTCGTGTCGGGCGTGCTCGACCCGGCTACCGGGCTGGTGACCGCCCCGAGCACCAGCGACTACGAACTCATCGTCAGCGAAGCCCAAATCCCCGGGTTCGCCCGCGGAAAATGGATGCAGTTCACCGCCGAACTCGGCACCGGGACCGCCCCGGGAGCCGCAACTCACCCCGTCAAGCTTCTGAGCGATGCCACCCTGCAGGTGCGCATTGGCCTTTCGTTGGACGTACATCTCGAACTGTAATGCGCATTTTGCTTCTAGCTACTGGTTTATTGTGCGCCGTGAGCGCGCAGGCCCAAGACCTTTTGTACGCCCAGCGGGGCAACCCCTCGGCGCTGCTTGTCAATCCCGCTGCCGACGTAGACGCGCGGGTGTGGCTGGCGATTCCGGCCGTCAACGCCACTGTTCAGACCAGCTTTGCCGCGGGCGATGTGCTTGGCGCAGACCTCGGCACCCTCTGGCGCCAGTTCCCTAGCGAATCCGCCGGGGCCCTGACCTATGACGACATTCAGCTGTTCAGCCTCGGATTCAAAACCAAAAAATCCACCTACTGGCTCGGCAGCAGCCTCAACGTCGACGCCTCGGGCCTTATCGATCGCGACCTCGTGGGCTTTGCTCTGTGGGGAATGAAAGATGCCAACGGCACCATCGACCTCAACTACGACGGCAACTTCAACCAGACTTCGGCCGTCGCCAGTGCCCGCGCCAACGTACACCTCGGCTGGCAGCGCGAATTCGGCAAAAAACTGCGCCTGGGGGCCACCCTCAACCTCACCCAAATCCTGGCCCACGCCGAGTTGCAGTTTGATTCCCTGGGACTTCGCAGTACCGACATGGGCAACGGGTTCAACGAACTCCTGCTCATCAGCCAGGGATCTGTCGCGGCCTACTCGGGCGCGGGGATCGACTTTTTGAACGGAACCTTCAACTTTGACGCTGACAAGCTATTCGCCACCAGTTTTGCCACCCTTGACCTCGGGGCCACCTATGACCTCGGCAAGCGCTGGCGCCTCGCCGGTAGCATTCAGGGCCTCGGGGTCGGAACCTCACTCACCGCCGACAGCGCCGCGAGCTTCAACGGACGCATCCCCTTTCAGGGCTTCGCCTACAATTCGGGCACCGACACTTCGCTGAGTGCATTGGCATACTTTGACACGCTATCTGTTCAAATACAGAATCTTATACAAACCTCGGCCGGAGGTTTGGCCAGCTTCAGTCCCCTGCAGCGTTTCGACCTCGCCGGGTACTGGCTCAGCCCCAAAAAGACCCACCAGCTGGGCCTACACTACCTCGCGCGCAGCCGTCCGGCCTTGAGCTACATGGCCCTTGCCGCCGAGTACCATGGTTTTTATGGCCGCCGCTGGCAGCTGAGCGCGAGCTACACCCAGCCCTTGGTCGGAACCGTCGCCATGCGCCCCTCAGTTAGCGTCCAAACGACCGTGCGCCTCGCCGCAGGTCTCGCCCTCAACCTCGGAACCTCTTCGGCCAACATGCTCCCTCAGGTGACCTCTACAGGTGGACAGCCGACTATCGGATTCCCCGCCAACATGGACCGAATCAACCTTAATGTGGGCCTGCACTGGATGCTTTACGAGAAATCCTACCGCGAAGCGTCCAAAGCCAAAAAAGCGGCCAAAAAGGCAAATCGGGCAACTCAACGCGCTGCGCGCAAGGCAATTACCATCTTTCCGAGTACTCCAGAACGCGGTCTATATACGGTGTAATCTAGAGCCCCCTAGCGCCGGATTTTCGGGCGAGATTGGGCATCTATCCAACTTTTTTGGTCAATGAAGAATTGCCACTTTGAGGTCAAGAAATCTGCTCGGTTCATCGCGTACATTTGCGGCTTCGCATGAATGCCTATCCGAATAGTGCGCTGAAGCGCCTTCTAGATATTGTTATTAGTCTCATTGCCCTGCCGTTTGCGTTGGTGGCAATGGTGTTTGGCGCTGTGGCCATTTTGCTGACAGACGGAACCAACGTGTTCTACACCCAAAATCGCGTCGGCAAGCAGGGCAAAGAATTCAAGCTCTACAAGCTTCGCACGCTCAAGGCCACGGCCAATGACGACTTGAGTGGAATGCGTCCGAACGACCCAGATGTGTTGTGGGTCGGACGCTTCTTGCGAGTGTGGCGCATCGACGAGCTTCCTCAAATTTGGAACATTCTCAAAGGTGAAATGAGCTGGGTGGGCCCGCGCCCCGAGCGTCCGCACATCGTGGCGCGGTGCGCGCAAGAAATCCCCAACTACCAGATGCGCCACGAAGTGGTGCCTGGAATCACCGGTTGGGCACAGATTCACAATCCGGATGCTACGCCCAACGACAACGCGAAAAAGTTGGACTACGATCTTGAGTACATCCAGATGGCTGGATTACAAAAAGACGTGCTGATCCTATGGAAAACCCTCGTCGCGATCGGGTAACGCGGCGATTCGTCGGACTGTGTTCAGTGTATGCGGGGGATTCTGCCCCCGCGCTCTACCAAAGTTTATGGACTATGCTCCGCAACCAATCGCGGCCGCTCGACAGGGCGGTCGGCGTGATTGAGGGCGACCTCAGCGATGACCTTGAGTCGGTGGTTACGGCGTTTGGTGAGGTCGAGTGGCTTCGGATTCCGAAAGTTCAGAGCAAGCTCGATTTTGGCCTGCCAGTGGCGCTGAACCATGGCCTGAGCGCCATGCAACCCCATGATGTCGTGCTCAAAATCGATACCGATGACCTGTATCCGACGGGACGGGTAGCGCTGACGGCAGAAGCCTTTGAAACCGATCCCGATTTGGGGATTTACGGGGGCCAGATCGATGAATGGACTTCTGATTATAGCACGTTTGTCGGATCACGGAATGTGCCCTTGGCACATGCCGATATTGTGCGCTACGGCAAGCGACGCAACCCCTTCAATGGCCCAACGGTGGCATTTTGCGCGCACACGGCCCGTGAACTGGGCGGGTTTGCTCAAGTAGGGGCCAACGAAGACTACGTCTTGTGGGCGCACATGCTGCATTCTGGGGTTAGAGCGCAGAACAGCCCCGAAGTGCTGACGTACATGCGCGGCGGATCAGAACTCGTGCACCGCCGTAGCACGGCGAGAACGCGCAAGGGGGAACTCGAAGCCCTCAACGCGATACGCAAGCTCGGATTCTTTGCCAATGGGACCTATGTGGCGCATGTCGTGGGCAAGCAAATTGTGCGCAGGCTTCCCCTCAAATTAAATCTTTACCTTTACCAGCGCCTTCGGCAAGGCGGTGAACGCCCTGTTCCTGGGGTGGTTGCACTTGCCCAAAAGGCCTTACACGAATGGCACTCATGAAATCACTCCGCATTTTAACCGCTTTAGCTTTGGTGGCGGTCACAGCTGCCACCACTTCAGCACAGAATGTCTTTGCACGTAAGAGTCTGACTTCAATCAGTGTCGACCAGTTGGGCGAAGACGAGATCCTGCTCTTTAAGCAAGGATTTGAAAACAAAAACATGTCCCCAACCGAGGCCTTGAATCAGCTCAAGGCCAAGGGCATGAAAGAAGAGGAGCTGCGCAAGCTCAAGAACCGATTGAACGCTTCAGAAGTCGAAGACCCCAAAGACAAGCTTCAAATGCTCAGCCTCAAACTGCTCCAAATGCAGGATTCGCTGGCACGCGCCAAGCGCAACAGCGCCGAAATGAGTGCGCTCGAACGCCTGTACTTTTTGGACTCCAACGTCTTTGGTGCCGAGCTGTTTCGCAACGAGCGCATGGACTTTGCGCCCAATGTGAGCATTGCTACTCCGCCCAGCTACCGCATTGGGCCAGGTGACTACTTAGACGTGACCGTGTACGGCTACCAGGAATTTAACCGAACCTTGCTGGTAGAGCCATCGGGCGCCATCAACGTTCCGTACGTGGGCGTGGTGAGCATTAGCGGATTGACCATGAAAGAGGCCCGCGCCAAGTTGTACCAAGTGTTTAGCGGCAACGGCTACCACACACTTAAAAACAACACATCAGAACTCGCGGTCAACCTTAAGGAAGTACGCGGCATCGACGTCACCGTGGTGGGCGCTAAAGTTCCAGGTCGCTACACCGTTCCGGGGGTGGCCTCGCCGTACCACGTGCTTCACCTTGCTGGGGGTCCGGCGGCCAAGGGCAGCTACCGCAACATCCAACTTTTGCGCAATGGCAAGGTGGCCGCGCGCATCGACCTCTATGAACTCTTGGTTTCGGGAACCAAGCACGACGACATTCGCCTCGAGGACGGCGACGTCATTTTTATTCCGACCTACACCGCTCGGGTGAACTTGGGCGGCGAATTCAAACGCGTCTATGCGTACGAAGTGCTTCCAGGCGAAACCCTAGACAAAGTATTTGAGTGGTCGGGCGGCTTTACCGAGCAGGCGTTTAAAGAAAAAGTCTATGTCGAGCGCGTCGGGGCGCACGGATTTTATGCAGACGTGGTCTCGACCCACCAGTTTTCGTCGTTTGCGCTGCAAGGTGGTGACTTTATCGTGGCCGACACGCTTCGCGACCTCGTGCGCAGCCGCGTGGCGGTGGCGGGCGGAGTCCAGTTCCCCGGATACTATGCCACGTCAGAAGGTCTCACGGCCCAAAAGCTGTTGGACTTGGCCGGCGGACTCCGTGAGGGGGGGCGTTGGGACTACATCGTCGTCAGCCAGCGCAGCATTGACGGCAAGCGCGCCTACCGCAGCCTTTCGGGTGATGCCCTCAACTCGGTGACGCTGCTCGAGGGAGACTCGGTACTTGTGCCCATGGATCTGATGTTTCGCAAAGAGTTCGAAATTTCGGTTCGCGGTGAAGTGAATCAGTCTGGCGCAATCGCCTACGGACCGGGAATCACCCTCTACGACGCTCTCATCATGGCAGGCGGCTTTACCGGTGACGCCGACACCTCACAGTTTGAGGTGGCCCGATTGAGAACCGACGACAAGTCGTTTCGCCGCGCCCAGGTGCTCGTTGTGCGCATGGCAGACGCCAAGACCTTTGTGCTCCAGCCGGGTGACGCGGTCAGTGTGCGCTACAGCCGGGTCCGCACCAAAGTGCCCAGTGTGGTGCTTCGCGGTGAATTTGCATCACCTGGGGCCTACGGCTTGAAAGCCCCTTACGAGCCCTTGCGCACCGTGCTCGATCGCTCGGGCGGATTAACCCCCTACGCGGATTTCAACGGCGCCTATCTGGTGCGGCAAACGCCGGTGGCTCCGGGTGACACGGCCCGCGAAGGCGCACAGTTTGAGATGATCAAAGGCTCAGCTTTTTTGCTCGACACCATCGCAATCGGTCGCACGACCCTTTTGGGGCGCCGCAGCTTTACCCTTCAAGATGGCGACGAGCTGCACGTCATGAGTCGTCAGACCACGGTTCGCCTCGAGGGGGCTGTCTTTCAACCATCTACCGTAGCCCACAACGGATCCTGGAGCTTTAACCGCTACCTCAGCCTCGCGGGCGGAGTCTCTGAAGTGGGAAATCCACGTCAAGCATATGTCATCTACCCGAACGGGGCCTCAGGGCGCAGTCGAAACTACGTGCTGTGGATCAAGCGGCCCCGCGTGGTGCCGGGCAGCACCCTGGTCGTGCCCGAAAAGCCAATTAAAATGGGCAAAACGAGCCCCGCAGAACTTGCGGCAATCGGCGGAGTCCTTGCATCAATGACCACGCTGGTGGTCACCCTAATGACCTTACTTCAGTAACCTATGGCTAGTTTGACAGAAGTTGTCGCCGGACAGGCCACCCTTGGGGATTGGATGCTCAATGTGCTCAAGATTGGATCCATCTTTCGCCGCTGGTGGAAGGGGTTGCTGGTGATCGCCATCTTGGGAGCTGCCGCGGGCCTGCTCTATGGCTTGGCCAACCCGCGCAAGTACCAAGCTGAAATGATTATTGCCGTCGAAGACGACGACAGCAACGGATGGCAAAACCTGCTGCAGCAGTTCGGCATCGACGTCGGCGGCAACAACCCGGGCGGAATCTTTAAAGGCGACGCCCTCATTCGCTTGTTCAGCACCCGAAACATGGTCGAGCGTACCCTGCTTCAAGAAGTGGAATTTGGTGACGGAACCAAAAGCTTGCTCGCCAACCGCTTGTGGCCCCAAACCAAAATGGCCAAGGCTGAGGTGTTTAAGGACTTTAGCTTTCCGGCTGACCGCGCCGCCTTTACGCCCCTGCACGACTCGGCCATGATGCTCTTGTATCGATACACGGCCGAAGAAGTCATCAACGCCGACAAGCCCGAGCGCAAGCTCAGCCTCATCATGCTGCGTGCAACCCACACCGACAAGTACTTTGCCCACGCCTACGTGACCACAGCTATTGACCAAACGGCGAACTACTACGTAGAGCTACTCACCAGCAAGGCCAAGAGCAACCTCAGGGTCCTGCGCCGCGAGGCCGACAGCGTTGAGATGCTGATGCAAAAGAACTTGGTGAGCAGTGCCAACAGCAGCGACCTCAACATCAACCCCAACCGGGCCGCCCTGCGCGTTGATCAGAACCGGGCCTTGGTTGAGCTGCAGGTCAGTGTCACCCTGTATGGCGAGATTATAAAAAACCTCAAATTGGCCGAAATCGGTATGCGCAAGCAGACCCCCATTATTCAAATTGTGGACTACCCGCAGTTTCCGCTGAACAGAGTGGGCATGAGTCCCATCGTATGGGCCGCACTCGGATCCCTGATCGCCTCCGGAATCTTTTTGGTGGTTGTTTCGCTGATTCCCGAGTCACCGAACCGATAAGTCATGGCCAGCCTGCTGCTAGCCTATGGCCACAGCGCCGACCAAGACGGCCGTTGGATGCGCTTCGCCCAGCAGCTCGGCCGGTGGGGGCAGCCTAAGATTGTCGTAGACAACCGACCCGACACCGTCTTTGCCGAAGTACAGGGCAGCAACGCCCAGTTCGAATTCAGCGGATACCTCGAGGGCCTCGACGCCCTCATTGCCCAGCATGGCCCGCAGGCCCGCATCTTTGTCTTTAACGACAGTCTCTGGAGCCACCACAGCCCGCGCCGCTGGGCCGAGTTTCTCAAAAACTACGAACCCCGCCGCGGCCCCGGAGTCTACGGAGACCCCCGCCTTGAACCCATCGAGGTCAACGGCCGGCCCCTACGCCACTTGGCGTCGTGGATGTTTCTGCTCGAGGGCAGCACGGGCCAGCAGGCCTTTCGCGACGCCCTTCAGCACGCCCTTCAGCACTTCGGCGAATCGCCCGACTGGCCGGGATATGAGGAGTTTCTTGTGCACTACTACGCGCCGTCGCGCCGCTGGGGCGGCTACACCCAGGCCCTGAATCCAGAAGACCTCGAACGCAAGATGCGCTGCTCTTGGGCAGAGCACCGGCTCTCGCTGCATCTGCAGCACCAGGGTATGATGCACCCCTTTGTGGGACTGCACTACCAAGGGCTGCATGCCGTGGACCGCGCCTTGAGTGCCATAAAACGCCTGAAATCCAAATGATTCAGGCCCTGCTTCAGCACCTCATCTATACCCCGAGCATCAACATTCCGCTGGGGTTGAGTGATATTGAGACCTTTCCGTGGGCGCTGCTCTTTTGCCTGAGCCCCAAGCTCGTCATCGACCGCGCCTACATCTACCTCATGCTGCTCTTTGGCCTGAGTGCGCTAGCCAGCCTCTACGTCTTTGGCTCGCCCGTCGACGTCATTCGCAGCTACTTCGCCATTCTCAACGCCAGCCTCATCTTTTACCGGCTGCTGGGCGCTGACCGTGACGAGTTTCACCAGCTCATCAAGGCCATGGTGGTCATCTTCTTTTTGAACGCCTTCATGAGCTTCATTCAGATGGCGGGCTTGTTCCCGGACTTTCTCGAGCCCATCTACCGGCAGTTCGTCAAGCGCTTCACCCACGAGGGCCTCGACGGCGGCCGCGGGGTAGGGGGCCTCTATGCCGAGCCGGCCTACTCGAGTTACGCCATGCACTTCATGTTTGTGTTCATGGCGCTGTGGTGGCGCCTCGACCCCTTTACGCGGCGCGGAGCCATTGCCTTCACCGCCATGCTGCTCTTTGACGTCTTTATCAACCGCTCAGCCACCGGAACCCTCTTTCTCGTCGTCATCTTCGTCAGCTTCGTGCAGCGCCGCACCCTGCTGCAGCTGAGCCTGAGCATCGGGGGCGGGCTCCTCGGCATCCTGCTGCTGGTACCCTACATGGAAGAGCCGCCGCGCGCCCTCGAGCTGCTGCACAACATCTTCTTCACTTGGGACACCGACGACATCTACATGACCCTCATGAACGAGTCGGGCCACCGGCTCTTTAGCATCATGTCGGCCTACAAGTACGGAATCCTGCACCCCCTCGGCGCCGGAATGGGCAGCTGGCCCGTCAGCAGCGTGTGGGCCATGGAAGACATGGGCATCAACTCATTCGAAATCTACTACTTTCTCGAATTCAACGAGGGCTTCTTTAAGGGCATTCGCCCCACGGCCTTTGCCGCCGGCCTCTTTCTCGAGGTGGGTGTCGTCGGAACCCTCGCCTTTATCGCCGTCCTCTTTCGCCACTGGATCGCCTTGCCCTACCTCACCAACTCGTACTGGCGCGCCACCGTCAACGTATTCTTGTTCAATTTCTTCTTAATCGGAACCATCGGAGACCCCATGCCCTACATCGCGTTGGCGATGGGTTATCTTGCGGTGAAAATCTACCCCAAACCCGAGCCTGATGCGCCCACTCTACCTGCTTAGTGCTGCCCTTTTGAGCTTAACGGCCCACGCCCAGTCAGTTTCACTCCTGAACCAAGGCCTGAACGACGCGGTGCGCCGTGCGCAGTTGTGGGGTAGCGTGCCCGCCACCTCGAGCAGCTTTTGTGTGCGCCCTGTGAATGCCGTACGCGCCCTCGGATTCACCGATCCGTATGGCTTTGATGCCAAATACGACTTCACTAAGCCCGGCGACGATACGATTAATGCGCTCGCCCCCCAGCTCAGGTACAAAGACTTGGCCTTTGTGCGGGCGGTGCCTGTAATCACGCGAGTGCAGTTCAACAGCCACCACGACTACGGATGGCAAGACGGCCCCATGATCCCCAACAAAGGCCTGCAGATGTACGCCAGCGCCGGGGTCTACGGACGACTCTACAAGGGCTTGATCGAGTTTCAGTATGCACCCGAAGTGGTTTATGCACAGAATCAGGACTTGCGTGCTCCGGGTGTTCGACATGATCGCGGTGATTTCCCTGACCGATTTGGCACCGAAACCTACCGTCGTTCAAGCACTGGCCAGAGTTACATTAAACTCAATGTGGACTTTCTTTCGGTTGGATTCTCGAGCGCCAATGTGGCCTGGGGCCCCGGGCGTTTCAGTAGCGTCATCATGAGTGAGAACGCTCCGGGTATGAAGCACTTTAGCGTCGAGAGCAACAAACCTCTTAAAACCAAATGGGGCACACTCGAGGGCCAGTTCTTGACTGGCAAAATGATGCATTCGGGGTTTCGCTACGCGGTGGGACCCACCGGCGACGGCAGCTCGCTTGAGCCAGTCTATGCCGTGCCCGGATTGGATACGACCTTTCGCGTCTTTGCGGGTGCCGTGGGTGTATTTAGCCCAAAAATTTTACCTGGATTTAGCGTGGGTGTAACCCGCATCGTGTTTACCGATGGCCCCGTGACAAACCCCAACTATAGCGACTACATTTCGCTGTTTTTCACGAATCCATTTCGCGGATCGGGCGGTGGTACAACGGTGGGCGTCGACCAGATGGCGAGTGGGTTTGTGCGCTACGTAATGCCAGAATCCCATGTCGAATTCTATGGTGAGTATGCCTTTGATGACAACCGCTACGACCTTGAGGACATGTTGGTAAGCCCCGACCACTCGCGCGGCTACCTGTGGGGAGTGCGCAAGCTGCAGCCGGTGAATGGAATGAAGGAATACTGGGACTTTAACTACGAGATGGGGCAGTACGAAGGGGCTAAAGAAATGCTCAACCGCATTCAGTTTGGTTACCCCGTCTTTTATGATTCAGACTACAGCCACCGCGGCCAGAATCTTGGTGCCGGAATTGGTTCAGGAAGCAACCAGTGGATTTTTAGTCTTGACAAGGTCAAAGAGAACAAGCGCATTGGTTTTTGCTACGAGCGCATTGCGCGCAACAATGATGCACTCTACGCCCGACGCGTGCCCTGGGTCGGCACCTGGTACGGATTTGACTTCACCAAGAAATACGTCGAATCCAGCCTTGGGGTGAACTACAGCGAGCGCCGAGGTCCCGTTCTTTTTTGGGCCAAGGCCTTGCTGACGCAGACCTACAACTGGAACCATTGGTACGACCCCGCTGGCACTTCTAGCCCGATGCGCGCCAATGGGTACAACCTCAAAAGCGTGAACGTCTTTACCGGCGCCACGATCCTGCTGTAGGTCTGTCGAGGTTTTGTACCCGGAATCCGGCATTTTTTGCGCGATGAGGCCCCAAGTCGGGCCCGCAGAAAACCCGTATCTTTGCGGCCAAATGCTCCAAACCATGCGTTTCACACGTCTTTTGGCCGTACTGGCCTTCGCGCTTAGCGCAACCCTCTCTGCCCAAAACCTCAGCAACATCAGCGTAGACCAGCTGAGCGATGCCCAAATTCAGCAAATGATTGCCCGAGGCAAGGCTCAGGGCTTGAATGAGGCCGATGCCGAGGCGATGGCCACGTCGATGGGCCTATCACCTGAAGAGGCTGCGAAGTTTAAAGAGCGCGCGGCCAAACTGACCCCTAAGGCACCCCTGCAAGAAGAAGAGGGCAAGTCCCTAAAAAAGGCCGAGGCTAAAAATGTGCGCCTTGCCCAGCCCAAAGAGGTCACCGACAGCAGCGACGTGTTTGGCATGGAATTCTTTCAGCGCGCCGACTTCAAGCCCTATACCCAAGGCAACGAGGTAGTACAGGCCCCCGCCAACTACTTGATTGGCCCCGGCGATGAACTCACGGTCACTGTCTACGGAACCGCCCTGGTGAGCAAAACCCTCAAGGTCGATGCCCGCGGATTCATTGAATTCTCTGGCTTATGGCGCCTCAACGTATCGGGAATGACCTTTGCCCAAGCAGAGGAAGCGATTCTCAAGCGCCTCGCGTTCAACTTCAACTTGGCCAGCAATCAGGCGCACCTTACCCTGAACTTTGCCCGCAGTATTTCGGTCAACGTAGCGGGTGAAGTTCAAAAGCCAGGTACCTACACGCTACCCGCCACCAACAGCGCGTTCAACTTCATTGCGGCCGCTGGCGGCCCCACCGAGTTTGGTTCGATGCGCCGCGTGCGCGTGGTGCGTGGGGGCAAGACGGTTCAAACCCTCGACCTGTACAGCTACCTCACGCAGCCAGGTACGGCCACACTGATTTACACCCAAGATGGCGACCACCTGGTCGTTGAGCCTGTAGGGCCTCGTTCTAAGGTCGAAGGCGCCGTGCGCCGCCCCATGATGTACGAGGTTGTCGCAGGCGAAAGCGTCCAAAACCTCATTAGCTACGCCGGCGGATTCACCGAAGACGCGAATACTGTCACTGTACAACTCATTCGCCCTTCGGGCGGTCAGCGCAGCCTCGTCGATGTGCCGGTGGCAAACGCAGCACGTATTGAGGTGCAGTCGGGTGACCGATTGAAGGTTGCAGCACTGGACACGTCGTTGGTTGACTATGTAGAGGTGTACGGAGCCGTTCGCTACCCAGGTCAGTTCGCCTACACCGCAGGCCTAAATGCCAGCCAACTTATCGCCCTTGCTGGCGGCTACAGTGACAATGCCCTAAAAAGCCAGGGATACATCCTTCGCGAGCGCGACGACCGCAGCCGCACCAAGGTCTTTGTCAATCCAAGCCAAGCGCCGTTGAGCAACCGTGACCTCCTCTATGTGCTCGAGAACCCTGACCTTGGTGAGGGTCTCGCCATTGCAGTGAGTGGCTCGGTACGCCAGCCCGTCAAGGTAGCGTATGCCGAGGGCTTAACCTTAGGAGACGTACTACGCATGGCGGGCGGTGCCAAGCTCGATGCCGACCTCAGCCGTGTTGAGGTAAGCCGTGTAAATACCGAGGCGACCCGTAAGCGTCGCGCCGAGTTATTCACTATTGACGTACCCGCAGACTTTGCAAAAAATCCTGAAATCCAGGCTGAGGCACTGAATTTTGCCCTTCAGCCGTACGACCAGGTAGTTCTGCGCCAAAAGCCCAACTACAGTATTCAAAAGCTGGTTTATGTGGGTGGCGAGGTGAAGTACCCCGGTTACTATGCTTTGGGCAGCTACGACGAGCGCTTGAGCTCGCTGCTGATTCGCGCAGGCGGCGCCACAAACTTTGCAGACCTCAGCAACACGCAGCTCTACCGCGAGCAAGCCCCTAACGTGGTGGTAGAGCTTCGTCAAGCTATTCTCTCACCCAAAGGCAAGTTCAACTACATCTTGGCTGAGGGAGACTCACTTTTGATACCTGAATTTGACAATTTGGTGCAAATCACGGGCGACGGCCACCGCACCGCCGAGTACGGAGACCGCGATACGCTGAGCGCTCCGTTTGTAGGCGATATGCGTGCAGACCGCTACGTGAAGCAGTATGCCCTTGGCTTTGCTAAGCGAGCCGACCGCGTGGGACTGTATGTCAAGTACCCAAACGGCAAGTTCAGCCGCACCCGCAACTATGGTCTCTTTAAGGTCTATCCAGTGGTTAAGGCCGGTGGCGAAATCGCCGTCACGCTCAAGCCCGAAAAGGTCAAGTCTAAAAAAGAAGTCAAGTTTGATGTCAACCAGGCCATCGGCACGGTGACCGCAGCCCTCACGAGCTTCGCGACGATCTACGTCTTGCTGACGCGCTAACTAGCAACTGGCTACTCGCTACTAGTTTCGTTCCAGTGGAACCTTCACGCACGCTAGAAACGAGCAACCAGCAACTGGTTGAACCAGTAACCAGCAACAAGAAACAACCCGCCGTTGCCGACGGCCGAGCTTGGCTGGTGATTTACACAAAGCCCCGCTGGGAAAAAAAGCTGGCCGACCAGCTCACCGCCAAGGGCTTCACCGTCTACTGCCCCACGCAGCGCGTCAAGCGCCGCTGGAGCGACCGCACCAAGTGGATCGACCAGCCCCTGTTCAGCAGCCACATCTTCATCCACATCGAGACCGAGCGCCGCGACGCGGTCTACTTCACGCCGGGCTTCGTGCGCTTCCTCTTCTGGAACAAACGCCCTGCCCAGGTGCGCGAAACCGAAATCGACACCCTCAAGCGCTGGCTCAATGACTTTGACCACGAATCCATCAGCATAGAGTCACTGGCAACTGGTTCGCACGTAACGGTCAAAAGCGGACCGCTGCAAGGCCGCGACGGCATCGTCCTCGAGCAGCGCGGAACCAAACTCGAACTCTACCTCGAAGACCTTCAGGTCAAGGTCAGTGTGGATCTGAGTAAAACGGAATTAGCCACAGGGCATTAGGCGAAAACCTGCCCAGGTGCGCTGATCTGACGAGAAGCGTGGCAGGTATTATTGCTTCAAAAGTAAAAATTTTGGGCGAAAAAACCTAGCCGTAAGCGCAGTACTTAAGCCGACGCGGGATTTCCCTGCCGCCCGCAAAGTGGTCACGAAACAGCCCATATTGCTCAATAGAATTAGCAAAATCACAAAAAAATGCTAATTCAAGTTATCAGTTTCGAGCTTTTGTCTTTTAGTGGGGTATTTCGGAGCCCTCGGTGCCACTTTTCAAAAGTCGGTCGCCGAACAGAAGAAACAGCGCAGCTAAAACCGGTGTGCGTAGGATTGAATTCTTGAGCACACCTCGTCAAAGCTCGGTTGACCTTTGTAGTAGAGACTCGAGGTTGCTTCATAGCGGGCACGAAAGTCACTTCGAACTTCAGGATTAGCCAAAAACAACGCAGGGTGTTCGTTAAGGGGAATCTCGAGGTCCGCTCCTTTAATCCGGGTCATCTTGTGTGCGATGTACTCGGCACTGCCAATGAACGATTGAATTTCTGGACTATCGAGGAGGCAGTAGACGTCGTAGTACTGCCTCATAAAGTTTTTGGCGTCCGAGGAACCTACCTTGTCCATGTTTCGGAATTTTCGAACGATCGTCTGAAGCTTCTCGACAAGCGTATATCCTGGGTGGTAGCACAAGACCCTAGGGGCAGTGTTGTTGATGTATCGATGAGATGCACCAATTAAAGCGAGGTAATCCCAAATCCAAGATGAGATATCGATTGGTGAATTTGGTGTTACCGTGTCAAAACCAGCCTCTAAAAGGATTCCATCTTTTAATCCTTCCAAAGCAGGGGTGTAGCTCTCATAGAACAATCTAATACCACCACTGCGGTATTTATCGAGGTCATCAAACTCGTAATCACGCTTTATTTCGGTAATTCCATTGATATTCAAGTAATTAGCGAACGTGTCATAGAAGGCCTTTCGCGCGGTTTTGATTTGTGGCTTGTCTTCTTTGCCTTCTACTGTTAAGCCGAAGTAGGTCCTGATGTGAATGTCGATATCCTCAGAGAACCGGTGTATTAAACGATATCCTTTAGATAATGAAGTGCCGCCTTTAAGTTCAAATTCAATGTTCTGTTGCTGTAATGAATACAGCACGTGCATGATCCAATAGTCCTTTTCGATGAGGGTTATGTCAAGACCCTTGTGGTGCGCTGACACAATAGAAATCAGGTCTTTGAATTCAGGGTCGTTGTGAATGAAATCAAGCATTATCTAGAGCTTTACGCACAGTCGCTTTCATTCGCCGCTTCGTCGCTCCCGAGCCGTACTGTTGTGTTGCAGTCATTAAGTCGTCTAAGTTGAAGTCCTTGAGTCGATGGGGTAATTTGTCTAGTGTTTGTTGTTGGTCCTCGGCGAGCTGGTCCAAGTGATTCAAAAGATCAACAAGTAAAAACTCTCGCGTGACTTTTTGGGGAAAGGCAGACTTTTTAAAAAACTCAAATCGCCGTCCGTTGAGTTCAAATTCACCGACCCGTTTGTGGTTGTAGACCCAGGTCGTGTTGTACAATTGAGTGAATCCAAGTCCTAGCGTATTGTAGGCATTGGGTGAGAGTAACAAAAAATCCTGATCTTTTAAAAAAACCTCAACCAAGTCTCGGTCGTTGGGCGGAACCGCACCAAACTTAGATTGCCGCGGCGCGTAGTAGAAGCCTTGCTGGATTTTAGTTAAGGCGCCCTCTTTGGTGAGCTGTGCCAAGTGTCGGTCAATTGCCGTCGAATAGTATTCCAAGTCTGACCTGCGGTAGACCTTTCCTTGTTCGATGTGGGCTAGAAGTCGTTTCATTAGTTGTACAAAGGTAGTACACTGCATGATATAATTGTTAAAATTCATGCAAATGAGGTTGAATTCTTAATCTAATCGGGAGTTCATTCGGTGAAAACCGGATTTTAAAAAATGTGTCGGTACTCTTCCCTAAAGACCAGCGCCTTCTTCAGCACTTTGGTGAGAATTTGAAGCTGGCGCGGCTTCGCCGCAAACTCAGTAGCGAGCAAGTGGCGGAGCGTGCGGGAGTATCACGGGCCACCTTGGTGAAAATGGAGCAAGGACACCCTGGTGTGGGATTGGGTCACGTCCTTAATGTGCTCAAAGTGTTCAATCTTGAGACCGAACTATTGAATGTGGCTAAGGATGATGTGCTGGGTCGAAAGCTTCAAGATCTACGCTTAGCTACCCCCAAACGAGCGCCAAAGCGACCAAAATCTGAGAAATAACCCTGTCGTCTCGGCACTCAGCAAAACTGAACTAGTAACCACCATCTACCAGCCAGTAGCCGCCGCTTAAGCCTTCGGCTTCAGCGCCGCCGCCTGCTTATTCAAATCGCTCAAAAACGCCCGACCGCCCAAAAACAGCAGCGTCAAAAACACGCCCAGCACCCCGCCGATGGCGGCTGACTTCAGCTTGGACTCCCGCACGCGCAGCGGGTAGTGGGGGCGGTCAATGATCGTGATCAGGGGCTCCTCGCGGGCCGACATCGTCTTGCTGAGCTCGAGGTTCTTCACCAACTCACCATACAGCGTCGTCAGCATCGTCACCTTCATCTGCTTCTGCATTGTGGGCACCTTGGCCGTGGTCTGCACCGTGAACGAATTCTGGTCTTGGGCCGCAGAATAACCAACCATCGCCGCCTGCAGCTCGGCCGAAACCGAATCCACCCGCTGCTCCAGCTTCGAAATGTTGGCGTGGGCGTTGGCCATCTTGGTCTGCACATAAAAATCGGTGGACTTGGCGGTCAGGAGCTCGACGAAGGCGCCGGTAAACACGGGATCGGTCCCGGTGTAGCTCACGGTCACAAAACTCAACTTCTTGTCCACTTTAGAAACCGCCAACGAATTCTCTGACACCGCCTTAACCACAACCCCAATGGCGGAATCTTGACTCGGACTGCAGCACTTCAGCGGATCAATGGGGTACAGCCCCAGGGAATCCCACTTGGCCTTGAGTTTTTTGTCTGAGGCCACGTACTGGTTTAACAGAAGCACCGAATCCCCGTCCACCGTAATCGGACTCAGCAGCACGTCCTGCACGATGCGGCGGCTCTTCATCAGCGACAAGAGGTTGTCGCCCCCGAGGCCTTCGCCGCCCCCGCCCATCGAGAACCCAAACTGCGACGCCAAGCCGCTCAAACCTCCACCGCCGCCACCTTGCTCCAGGGCAAAGGTCAGCGAGGCCGTGTAGCTGGGCTTGGCAAGCTTCACCTTAAAGTAGCCACCCACCGCAAAGGCGAGTCCCACGGCGGCAATCAAGAACTTAAACCGCCACAGGTAGGCAACAACAGACTGCACTTTGATCCATAACTCGGCAAGGCTGATTTCGTCGCTGGGGTCGATTTGGGGCTGGTTGGCTTCATTCATAGGGGCAAAATTACGGCTTCTGCCTGAAGGCAAGCAGGGTAGATCAGTCTAATCGGGTCACCTGCTTAAAATGTGGATATATTGAAGTGCTTTGAACTTAATTCATAGTGTTGGGTTAACGTGGCCCGCCGTACTTTGCGTTCAAGTTTGTTACTCACTTGCGGAACCGAGCTTCTGCACCTGTGGGTGACGGGGCGAAGCCGTCCCAACAAGCAACCAGTCACTAGCAACTAGCTACAAATCAACAGCCATACTAGCATCACTGATCACCAGCAAGACCCGCCTCAAGCTCTTGCTCAAGTTCTTCACGCATCCCGATGCCCGGGGTCATTTGCGTGGTTTGGCCGAAGAATTCGGCGATTCCACCAATGCCGTGCGTATCGAGCTCAACAAACTAGAGGAGGCGGGATTGTTAACAAGTGCCAGCGAAGGCCAAAAAGTGGTCTACCATGTGAACAAGACCAATCCATTTTATTCGGACCTGGTATCGATGGTATCAAAGTACCTCGGATTTGACCAGCTCATTGAGAGTGTACTCGAAAAGGTCGGAGACCTTGAAGCCGCGTACGTAGTCGGAGACTATGCTTCAGGCGTCGATTCCGGAACGATTGAATTAGTCCTGGTTGGAAACGTCTTTACCGATGTAATTGACGACCTTGTTGAGCGTGTAGAAAGTCGCATTAATCGCAAGATAAAATATTCATTAATTAGTGAAGATTTGGACGGGCTTGTTCGTCCGAACTTGAAGCTGTTCTGATTAGTGTGGTCCATGCCAAAAACGCTCAATTTTGATGATCTTAGCCAATTTTTTATTCGTAATTAGTCAAGAGTTACGCGTTGTTGGTCAAAATTATCAACAATTTTAGTGAGATCGTAAAAAAGAGCGCAAAACGGTGTGCTAAAATATCAATAGTATTTTTTTGAAGAGTTTGGTCCATGCCAAAAATATTAGTTATACATAATCAAGTAAAATATCAGATAATTTTAAAAAGCTGTAAATAGTTTTCAATAGCTCCAAGAAATGCTGATATTTAATTAACTGTTAATATAAAAATCAGAATTTTTTAAAACAAATCTAATTATGTCAAAAAATGTAATTGTATTAGGTGGCGGTGGATTTATCGGCGGTCATCTGGCTAAAAAACTCAAGTCAATGGGCAATCATGTGCGCGTTGCGGATATTAAGAACCATGAGTACTTTAATCACGATGAAATTTGCCATGAATTTATCAAATGTGATCTTACTGATCCCAAGGCAGTGGAGTTGGTTATTACAGAAGATTGTGATGAAGTGTATCAGCTTGCTGCAGATATGGGTGGAGCAGGATATATTTTTACGGGTAACAACGATGCCAATGTGATGTATAATTCAGCAATGATTAATTTAAACGTTGCACGTGAATGTGTTACCAAACGCGTAAAAAAGATTTTCTATTCATCTTCGGCATGTATGTATCCGGAGCATAACCAACTTGATCCGAATAATCCAAATTGTGTGGAGTCTTCAGCATATCCGGCAAATCCGGATTCGGAATATGGATGGGAGAAATTATTTAGCGAACGTTTATTCCTTGCGTTTAACCGCAATCACAATTTGAACGTGAGGGTAGCAAGATTTCACAATATTTTTGGTCCTCAAGGAACATGGGTTGGTGGGAAAGAAAAAGCTCCAGCTGCAATGTTGCGTAAGGCTGCAGAAACCAAAGAAGGTGAACAATTTGAGGTTTGGGGAGATGGTTTACAAACCAGAAGTTTCTTGTTTATTGATGAGTGTGTTGAAGCGGTACTTCGATTTATGGAATCTGATTTCCAAGGTCCGGTAAATATTGGTTCTGAAGAAATGGTAACCATCAATCAATTGGCACAATTGGCCATTGATATTTCAGGTAAGAAAATTTCTTATTACAATTTGGGTGGGGAAGAATTTGTGAGCAAATACGGATTCAGATGTCCGGTTGGTGTTCGTGGTCGCAACTCCGATAATAAATTGTACAAAGAAAAAGTTGGTTGGGAAGTTAGCCAACCGCTTGCAAAAGGAATGGAAGCAACTTATGCTTGGATTTCGAAGCAAGTTGAGAACAAAAAGCATTCAAAATAAGGTTACCATTAAAGGTTACCATTATTTTAAACATCAATCAAAAGCGTTGAACATGAGCATAGATACATTAAACGGTAAGTCCGTCTTGATTACAGGAGGTACAGGGTCACTTGGTAAAGCACTCACCAAGATAATTTTTGAGCGCTGGCCACAAGTGAAGCGTCTTGTGATTTATTCACGTGATGAACAAAAGCAATTCCAAATGGCACAGGAATATCCTGATACCAAATATCCGGCTATCAGATATTTTATTGGTGATGTACGCGATTTGGAACGCTTGAAACGTGCATTTACAAATGTGGATTATGTGATTCATGCAGCAGCCATGAAACATGTTCATATTGCTGAATACAATCCGGATGAATGTGTGAAAACCAATATTGGTGGGGCTGAGAATGTAATTCAAGCAGCCTTGGCTACCAATATTTCAAGGGTGGTTGCGCTGTCAACCGATAAAGCATGTGCCCCTATAAATTTGTATGGTGCTACTAAACTCACTTCTGATAAATTGTTCATTGCAGCCAATAATATCAGAGGTGCCAGAGACATTAAATTTTCAGTAGTACGTTATGGAAATGTAATGGGTTCAAATGGTTCAGTGATTCCATTTTTTATGGCAAAACGAAAAGAAGGTGTTATTCCCATTACCGATACAACCATGACCCGTTTTAATATTTCGTTAACTGACGGTGTGGAAATGGTATTGCATGCATTGTTTGAAGCATGGGGCGGTGAATTATTCGTGCCTAAAATACCTTCGTATAATATAATGACAGTGGCAAATGCCGTTGCACCATCTTGTGAGCACAGGGTTATAGGTATCAGACCCGGAGAAAAAATCCATGAAGAAATGATTACTTCATCAGATTCATTTACCACCTATGATTTGGGAAAATATTTTGTGATTTTACCTCAAGTAACCAACTGGAATCTGAACGAATATGTATCGCATTTTAATGCCAAACCGGTACCTGTTGGGTTTAATTATACCTCGGGAAATAATACCGAGTGGGAAACTGTTGAAGGTTTGCGTGAACTCATTGTAAAGAATGTAGATCCAGAATTTAAACCGTTATAAATGAATCAAATTATACCTTACGGAAAACAAGAAATCACAGAGCCAGATTTAACTGCTGTTGTCAATATTTTAAAAAGTGATTTTTTAACACAAGGACCGGCTGTTGGAGCTTTTGAGAAAGCATTCAGCGAATATATCGGTTGTAAATATTCAGTAGCAGTAGCCAATGGCACCGCAGCTTTGCATTTATGTGCGATGGCATTAAATGTAAAACCCGGCGATAAGGTGATTGTACCGCCTATTTCATTTGCTGCAAGCGCCAATTGTGTGAAATATTGTGGAGGTGATGTAGTATTTTCTGATATTGATGCATCTACACTTACCTTGGATATCGAAAAAGTAAGAACGCTTTTGAAGTCTGCGCCTATGGGGACCTATCAAGGAATTATTCCGGTAGATTTTGGCGGTCATCCGGTGCAAATGGATGCCTTTAGAACCTTGGCCGAAGAATACGGAATGTGGATCATTGAAGATGCTTGTCATGCACCGGGAGGATACTATACAGATGCAAAAGGCGAAAAGCAAATGGCAGGAAACGGGAAGTATGCTGATTTGGCAATTTTTTCATTTCATCCGGTAAAACATATTGCCGCCGGTGAAGGTGGAATGATTACCACCAATGATGAAGCATTGTACAAACGTTTGCTCACCTTGCGTACTCATGGAATTACCAGAGATCAATCTGTATTTAAAAACAGCATTGCCGAAGTTGGTGGAGATCCTACAACGGGTCAATATCCGGGCTGGTATATGGAAATGCAAGAATTGGGATACAATTATCGATTAACCGATTTTCAAGCGGCACTTGGTCAAAGTCAACTGGAGCGCGCTGATTCCGGAATGGAGAAACGACTTGCCATTGCTGCAAAATATGAAGCTGCATTTTCAACTATCAAAGGCATTCATTCTACCTATGTTAAAAATCCTTCAGGAGAAAAATTCAGAAACGGACATCACCTGTACATTATAGAGGTAGCTGACCGTTTGGGACTTTACAATTACTTGAGATCAAAGAATATTTTAGCGCAAATACATTACTATCCCATTCATTTGATGCCTTATTACCGCGCTTTGGGTTCTAAGCCCGGAGATATGCCGGTGGCAGAAAATTATTATGCGCATTGTATCAGTTTGCCCATGTATCCATCACTCAAAGATGAAGAGCAAGCGTATGTGATTGATTGTATTATTAAATATATCAATGAATAAGGCCATAGAATTAACATCGGACCGATTGGTGCTAAAGCCAATTTCTCTTGATCATGCATCTGATACCTATGTATCATGGATGAATGATGCAGAAGTGAACAAGTACTTAGATGGTTCGGGTAATTATTCAATGGAGAAACTCTTGACTTATTTAAATGAAGTAGTTAAAAAGGATCTCTATTTTTGGGCTATTCATTTAAAGGGTTCAAACAAACATATCGGAAATATAAAAATTGATTCTATTTCTGAGCGTAATGGAATTGGAGTGTATGGAATATTAATGGGAGATCGAGAAGAGTGGGGTAAGGGATATGCCAAAGAAGCTTCACAAATGGTCATCGATTTTTGTTTCAAAAAATTGGGTTTGCGAAAGATCAGTCTTGGTGTAATTGAAGACAATGTTGCAGCAGTTCAATTGTATGATAAACTTGGATTTATTCAAGAAGGATTGTTGTTGAAACACGGATCGTACGATGGAAAATATTGCAATTCTGTGCAGATGTCAATTTTTAATCCTGAATTTAAGTATTGATGATGAAAATTGCACTGGGTAGTGTTCAGTTTGGCATTCAATATGGGATTAATAACCAAACCGGAATTCCGAGTGATACGCAGGTTAGTGAAATACTTGGTGTGGCTGAATCAAACCATATCAGGCTCATTGATACTGCTTCTGCTTATGGAAATGCAGAGGAACGATTGGGCAATCTATCGGGAGGTAAATTTGCTTTTGTTTCTAAATTTCAAGCAGTACACACCACTGCTGATTTAGAAAATGCCTGTTATGCTTCCTTGAGCCATTTAAAGGTTGATTCATTCTATGGATATATGGCGCATCAAGCCAATTTTATCCTGCAACAACCTGATACTTGGAAAGTGCTTGAAGATTTAAAACAACAAGGGAAAATTCAGAAGATAGGTTACTCGCTTTATTATCCGGATCAATTGAAGCAATTGCTTGACTTAAATTGCATACCTGATATTGTGCAGCTGCCTTACAGTATACTCGATCGCAAATTTGAACAATCGTTGCTTGATTTGGCGTCGCTGCAAACTGAAGTACATGTGCGTTCTGTTTTTTTACAAGGATTGTATTTAATGAATCCCAAGAAACTTCCTGAGCGACTTTCACCACTCAGCATTGCCATAGAGCAACTTCACCGGATTTGCGACAAATACCAAATTCAAATGGCGGCTATGGTTTTGAGTTTTGCGGTGCATCACCAAGGAATAGGAAAAGTGGTGATGGGCGTAGATACCGCAAATCAACTCAAACAAAACATTGATGCCATTTTACCCTTTGCGTTAATGGAAGAAGTGCGTGAAGATATTTTGGATATTACCGTTACTCAACCTGAATTATTAAATCCAGCAAATTGGTAAAAGTACTTGGAATTACACAAGCGAGGGTTGGTTCGAGCCGATTGCCGCGAAAGATTTTGCTCACCATCAATGGCAAGACTTTGCTTTCTTATCATTTAGAGCGGATCATGCAATCAAAAGAAGTAAATCAATGGATTGTAGCCACTACGACAGAAGCCGAATCAGGGTGGATTACTGATATTGCAGATCAAATGCACGTGAATGCGTATCGGGGTGATTTAAACAATGTGTTGACCAGATTTTATGAGGCTGCGATGCCCTATCAACCAGAATATATTGTTCGTGTTACATCCGATTGTCCGTTGGCTGATGGAAATTTAATTGATGAAGTGGTAAAATATACCCTTTCGAATCAGTTGGAATATTGCCGTACTTCCGATGATTTTCCGGATGGAGTAGATGTAGAAGTTTTTACTTTTAAACAGTTGAAACTGGCATATGAAAATGCCCAACTTCCTTCAGAAAGAGAACATGTAACTCCATATATACGTAAAACCGTTGGAGAAACTAATTTATATAACAATTCTCCAAATTACGCCCATGTCAGATTTACCGTAGATGAGGCATCCGATCTTGAAACCGTAAATGTATTAATAAATACATTGGGTGCATCAGCAAGCTGGGAAACGTATGCGAAATTTATCTTGAACCATCCGGCTCGTTTTAACAATCAAGCCATCATTCGCAATGAAGGATATTTAAAATCAACACAAAATGATCAGACGAATAACTAATTTCAAAAAATCTGATGAATTCCGTTCACAGATACATCAATTAATTCCGGGTGGTGCGCATACTTATTCAAAAGGCGATGACCAATTTCCGGAACGTTCACCGGCTGCCATTGATTATGGCAAGGGATCTCATGTTTGGGATATTGACGGAAATGAATACTTGGATTGTTCAATGGGCTTAACCAGCGTAAGTTTGGGACATGCTTATGAACCGGTTGTTGAAGCCGTAAAAAAAGAATTGGACCGTGGGGTTAATTTTCAAAGACCGGCATATTTAGAAAAAGAAATGGCAGAAACATTTCTGAGTCTGGTGCCGCAACATGATATGATCAAGTTTGCCAAGAATGGATCAATAGTTACTACTGCAGCGGTAAAATTGGCACGAGCAAAAACCGGACGCAAGTTGGTGGCATTTCCGGGAGATCATCCATTTTACAGTTATGACGATTGGTTTATTGGCTCTACCCCTTGTAATGCAGGTGTTCCTGAAGAATTTACCAAGTTGTCAGTAACCTTTAAATCATGCGATATAAATAGTTTGCGGGAATTGTTTGAGAAACATCCCGGAGAGATAGCCTGTGTGATTACAGAACCGCAACGCAGCATGTGTGGAAACGGATGCAATTGTGCACAAGGTCCGGCCGCATTTTTAAAACAAGCCATTGAACTTGCACACCAGCATGGTGCACTGTTTATCATTGATGAAATGATTACCGGATTTAAAACTGCATTGCCCGGCAGCATGACAGAATTTGGACTCGAACCGGATATGGCAACATGGGGTAAAGGAATTGCGAATGGATTCTCATTTTGTGCTTTAACCGGTAAAAAGGAAGTGATGGAATTGGGAAGTATCTTGAATGAAGGAGAAGATAAAGTGTTTCTGATTTCGACTACACATGGTGGCGAAACGCATGCAATGGCTGCTGCCGTGGCTACCATACACGAATTCAAAACCAAAAATGTAGTAGCGCATAACCACCACATAGGTGATTTGATGATAGCAGCATGTAATAAAGCCATTGAAGCTGCAAATCTCTCTGCATACATTTCAATTCAACCTGCAAATTGGATGCTTGCATTTGTATTTAAAAACGCGGAGGGTGAAATTTCAAGTGGCATGCGTACCTTATTCCTTCAAGATATGATTGCGAGAGGAGTATTGTTTCAAGGAGCATTTATTCCATGCTTCTCACATACCGAAGAAGATGTGACATACTTTACTGAAGCATTCAAAGAATCATTGGAAGTATATGCACACGCATTAAAAGATGGGTATGAAAAATACCTGATTGGCAAACCGGCCAAACCTGTTTTCAGAAAAAAACAATAAACTTATAGCAACATGGATAATTTAAAAAGATGTACCAAATGTCTCTTGCCGGAGACACATGAATCAATTTCATTTGACAGTGAAGGAGTATGCAGTGTTTGCCGTCAAGTAGAATTTAAAGGTGAGAAAATTGATTGGGAAAAACGCAAGAAAGACTTAACCGAATTGATTGAAAGTCATCGTGGGAAGTATGATTATGATTGTATTGTTCCGTTCAGTGGTGGAAAAGACAGCACCTGGACTTTGTATTATTTGATGAAGGAATATAAAATAAAGCCCCTTGTGGTTCGATTTGACCACGGATTCCTTCGTCCAAACCTGAATGAAAATACAATCAAAGTACTTAGAAATTTAGGAGCAGATTTTATTACGTTCACGCCAAACTGGAAAGTAGTTCAGAAACTCATGCTGCAAAGCTTCTTAGAAAAGGGAGATTTTTGCTGGCATTGTCATACTGGTATATTTTCTTATCCGATGCATATAGCATTGAAATTTAAAGTGCCTTTGATCTTTTGGGGTGAACCATCGGCTGAATATACTTCTTATTACAGCTATGATCAGCCTGAAGAAGTAGATGAAAAGCGTTTCAATCGATTTGTAAATCTTGGGATTACCGCATTGGATATGGCTGTTCGTTTGGGTGGCGATTTGGATGAACGTGATTTTAAACCTTACACTTATCCGCCCTTGAAAGAATTACGCGCATTGAATTACCGCAGCGTTTGTTTGGGGTCATATATCCCCTGGGATGTGAAAATGCAATCAAAAGTGATTATGGATGAATTGGGTTGGAAGGGTGATTCGGTAGAGAATGTTCCAGAGCAATACAATTATGAAAAAATTGAATGTCACATGCAAGGTGTGCGTGACTATATCAAGTACATCAAACGTGGGTATACAAGACCAACTGCTTTGGCTTCTATAGATATCAGACATGACCGTTTGGGACGTGAAGAGGGTTTGAAAATGATAGATGCTTATGAGGGTAAAAAGCCTGCTAGTCTTGAAATATTTCTTGAAATGGTAGGTTTAACAGAAGCTGAATTTTTTGAAATCTCTCAATCACATACCGTTTCTCCATGGAAGATGAATGTATTTGAACAAGAAGCCGGTAAGAAGTTAGCCGATTTTGATCAATGGACCCGATCAGGTAAAATGGATCGAGCTGATGCTGAAAAGCAATTGGCAAACTGGAAAAAATCACAATAAAAAAATGATAGGTGTTGTAGATTATGGGATGGGCAATCTGAAATCAGTTTTTAGTGCCTTTGAATACATTGGTTCTCAAGTACGTATTTGCAGTCATCCTGAAGAACTTGCTCAGGTTGACAGAATTGTGATTCCGGGTGTTGGTGCAATTGCACAATGCATTCAAAAGTTAAAAGAATCCGGTTTTGCCGGTGCACTTCATGATCATGTGTTAAAACAAGCGAAACCAACCATGGGAATTTGTTTGGGAATGCAAGTGATGTGCAAGGTGAGTTACGAAGGTGGCACACACGCTTGTTTGGGATGGTTTGATGCAGAAGTGGTTCGGTTGAATCCGGGAAATTCATCCTTAAAGGTTCCTAATATTGGTTGGAATCAAACTGAATACGATAGCAAAAATCCGATGTATAAGGGATTGCCTCAATTACCGGATTTTTATTATGTGCATTCGTATCAAGTAAAAACCGTGAATCCACAAGAAGTTGCTGCGAGTTATCAATATGGTGAAAAAGTTACAGCCTCCATTTTCAGAGACAATATTTTTGCTACACAGTTTCATCCCGAAAAGAGCCAAGATCTAGGATTGAAGATTTTGGAAAACTTTGTTAAATGGAATCCATAACATGTCGAGAAAGCGTTTAATTCCGAAATTACAATTAACCAGAAGCATCAGAAATCCGAAAAAATTGGTGGTGGTTATCACCAAACAATTCGGAGAAAGAAATGAAATTGGAGATCCGGTTTCACAGGCAAAAATTTTTCAAGATCAATCAGCTGACGAATTGATATTTATAAATATCGATGGTTCATCTAATGATATCAATACCTTGAGCGAAGTGATCAATCAGGTTTCCGAAGAGATTTTTATGCCATTAACTGTTGGTGGTGGAGTTACTTCCGAAAGTGATTTTCGCATTTTGCTTGCCAATGGGGCAGATAAAATTTCAATCAATACATCAGCAGTTGAACATCCTGAGTTAATCACAGCCATGTCAAATAAGTTTGGCGCGCAATGTGTGGTGGTGAGCATTGATTACCGCATGGATGCAGATGGTTCAGCCTATGTTTATACCCATTGCGGTAAAGAAAAAACTGAACTCAATCCGGTTTGGTGGGCAAAGGAAGCACAGCGTTTGGGTGCCGGTGAATTGATGGTTTCATGTATTGATCATGACGGACAAGGAAATGGTATTGAACTAGAAATTTCGAAACAAATTGTTGCATCAGTAGATATACCGGTAATTTTAGGTGCCGGCTGTGGCTTGGCCATGCATTTTCCGGAAGCATTTGCAGCAACCGGTGCGGAAGCTGTTTGTGCAGGAACTTTTTTTGCACGCAGAGATCAAAATCTGATTCAAACCCGATCGCAAATAGTGAATGCGGGAGTTGATATCAGGGTTTAAATTTTACGATTGAATACCAACACATACAAAATACTGAAACAACAAGAGTTTGTTTCCGGTCCATATTGCATCATTCCGATTCGTGATGAGGATAAATTGAAAATCATGCGCTGGAGAAATGAACAAATGTATCATTTACGTCAGCACAAGCTTTTAGATGAAGCGCAACAAACTGCCTATTTTACTCAAGTTGTTGCCAAGTTATTCAGTCAAGAACAACCTGATCAGTTGTTGTTTTCATACATGGAAGGCGACCGTTGCATTGGATATGGCGGATTGGTTCACATCAATTGGGTTGACCGCAATGCAGAAATTTCTTTAATAATGGATACAGCTTTGGAACATGATCAATTTGAATTGCATTGGGCGAATTATTTGAATTGTATTGAACAAGTTGCTTTTCATGAATTGGGCTTTCACAAGATTTTTACTTATGCTTTTGATTTGCGACCAAGACTTTATAAGGCTTTGATGGCATCAGGTTTTTATGAAGAAAGTAGATTGAAAGAACATTGCAGATTTAACGGAAACTATATTGATGTGCTCATTCACAGTAAAATTGGATATGGATTGCGACCTGCAACCATAGCCGATACTGAATTAACATTTGGATATGCATCAGACGAAGCAATTCGCCGTTATTCATTCACTGGAAGCAATATCACTTATGAAGGTCATGTGAAATGGTTTCATTCAAAATTGAGTGACCCCAATTGCTATTATTTCATTTTTGAAAAGAATAAAAAACCAATAGGTACAATCCGACTTGATATAAAAGTAGAGGGAATAGCCATGATCAGCTATTTGATTGATTCTGCATTTCATGGATTGGGATATGGAAAATGGATGTTAGCAGGATGTATGGAATATATCAAGGATCAAAAATTACCGATTTCTCAACTAACTGGTGAAGTGCTTAAAGCCAATATTGCATCGGTGAAAGTATTTGAGAAACTAAATTTTAGGGTTTGCGATGAAGATGCGCAGAGTCTTACGTTTATCAAAGAAATTAATTAGTTAAATGAAGATAAATGAAAAGGAGATAGGTTCAGGTTCGGATGTATTCATCATTGCTGAACTCTCTGCAAATCACAATGGAAGTTTAGAAACAGCTTTACAAACCATTCAGGCTGCCAAGCGCGCCGGAGCTGATTGCATCAAATTACAAACGTATACGGCTGACACCATTACCATCGATTCACAGAAAGAAGATTTTGTTATAAAAGGAACAATTTGGGAAGGTAAAAATTTACATCAGTTGTACCAGGATGCTTATACCCCATGGGATTGGCATGCTCAGATTTTTCAGATGGCAAAAGACGAAGGGTTGGTATGTTTTTCTTCGCCATTTGATCCAACTTCAGTAGATTTTCTTGAAAAGTTACATGCACCTGCATATAAGATTGCTTCATTTGAAATTACCGATATTCCACTTATTGAATATGTTGCTTCAAAAGGAAAGCCGGTAATCATTTCAACCGGTATTGCCACAGAAGACGATATTCAATTGGCGTTGGATGCTTGTTATCGAATGAACAACCATGATATCGCATTGTTGAAATGTACTTCCAGTTATCCTGCTCCTTTGGAAGAAGCAAACCTGAGAATGGTAAGCGACATGGCAAAAAAATATGGTGTAATCACCGGATTGTCAGATCATACCATGGGAAGTATTGCACCTGTTGTGGCTACTTGTTTTGGTGCCAAAATCATTGAGAAACATTTTATCTTGGATCGATCCATTGGTGGTCCGGATGCATCCTTTTCCATGAATGAAGCCGAGTTTACGCAAATGGTGAAAGATGTACGCGCAGCTGAAAAGGCTATGGGGGTAATTGATTACCAACTTACCGAAAAGCAAGCGCAGGGTAGGGCATTTTGTCGTTCTTTATATGTAGTTGAAACTATTCAGGCAGGCGAGGAATTAACAACCAAAAACGTTCGTTCCATTAGACCCGGTTATGGAATGCATCCCAAGCATTATTCCACTGTATTGGGAATGAAAGCCAAAACAACACTTGAGAAAGGTGATCGATTGTCATTTGATCAGATAGAGAATTAGGCGTAAAACGAATTTGTGTCTCGCCAATAAAAAATATAGAAAATGAAAGCAATTATACTGGCAGCCGGTTTTGGAAACAGAATGAGTCCATTAACCGACAACAAGCATAAAACATTGATTGAAGTGAATGGTCAAACCATTCTTGACCGCATCATTCAATCATTGCTCTTGAATCAGGTAAATCAAATTGTTATTGTAACAGGATATCGTTCGGAGGATCTGGTAAACTATGTGCAAAATAGATATGCGAATGCAATTTTTGAGTTTGTGCACAATCCCAGATACCGCGAAACAAACAATGTGTATTCATTGGCACTTGCATTTGAACAGATAGAAATAAAGGAAGACATTATATTAATTGAATCAGATTTGATCTATACATCAGATGTGATTGAACAAGTGGTTCATTCCAAGTATGAAAATGTTGCTTTGGTAAGTCCTTATATGACCGGTTTAGATGGTACTGTAGTTAAAATTACTGACAACCGGATTACCAACATTTACCCGCCTCATTTGCAAGACGAACAGTTTAATTTGTTTGACAAATTCAAGACACTGAATATTTATAAGTTTTCAGCGTCTTTCTGCCAAAATGAATTTAAGAAATTGCTCATTTACTACGCCAAAGTAATTGATGACAATTGCTATTATGAATTGATCTTGGGAATACTCATTTACATGCAACGGCAGGATATTTACTGCGAGATTATAGAGAATCACAAATGGGTGGAGGTAGATGATCCAAATGATTTAAAGGGAGCAGAGTTTGTATTTAATGAAAGTGCGCAATTAAGTATTTTGGAAGATGGTTTTGGTGGTTACTGGAATTATGATATTGTAGATTTCTGTTTTATCCGCAATATGTATTTTCCAACCAAATCGATGTTGGCAGAGTTGAAAAACAATTTAAGTTGGTTGCTCGAAAATTACGGGTCAAAACAACAATTGCTTAACGTGAAGCTATCTTATGTATTACAATGTAAATCAGATCATGTTGTTGCTTTAAATGGTGCGGCTCAAGTTTATCCAATATTGCAAAAGCTATTGGCGGGTAAAAAAGTATTGATTCCGGATCCAAGTTTTGGTGAATACAGACGTATTTTCCAACATATAGATACTTATGGTGATTCAGTTGGAATTGATTTAAAAGAAGTGGAACAAAAGATTGCCACAAATGATGTCATCGTGTTGGTTAACCCGAACAACCCTACAGGTACTTTAATTCAATCAGAGGTTATTCTGAAATATATAGATGCTCATACAGATAAGTTTTTTATAGTTGATGAATCATTTATTGAGTTTGCCGATACGCCATCTATTATGAATGCGTTGGAATTAAAGGGTCGCGAAAATGTGCTTGTGATCAGAAGCATGAGTAAGAGTTATGGTTTGCCCGGTGTTCGGTTGGGATTTGTGTACACTACCAATGCGGCTTTCAGAAAAGAAATATTGGCGTCTGTTCCTATTTGGAACATGAATTCAGTAGCTGAATTTTACATGGAAATCATCTTGAAAAACAAGCGCTCCTTATCTGATTCGTTTACAAAAACAAAAGCGGATAGAGAAGTATTTAGAATCCAATTAATGGAAACCGGAGTATGTAATCAAGTTTATCCGTCAGGTGCAAATTTTATTTTGTTCTCGGTTGACCAAACAAAGTACAATACGGATCAATTGGTTGAATGGCTGCTAAAAGAACATGCAACATATATCAAAGATGTGAGCGAAAAATTCAACCAAAATGCGATGAGCTATTTCCGTTTGGCGGTTCGTTTACCTGATGAAAACCGGAAATTGACTGAATTAATTGCCGGATATCTCAAGATGAGATCAAATACTCAGCAAGCTTAAATTATTTTTATCCCACAAATTCTTGAACATGCGTATCATTTTTATTGCAAAACGAATTGTTAAAAAAATACTTTTTGGTATAAATAGGGATGGTTTCAGAGAGTTTAATTCGTTTCCGTTAAACAATAACGGAGTGTTGAGTAGTCATGCAGTAAACGACCTTGTTAAGTGTTGCGGTTTGGTAGAATCACTGAAATTGAATTATCGTTTGGCTGATGGAACTATATTGGGAATTCACCGCGATGGCAGATTGATTCCACACGATAATGATATAGATGTAGATATACTTGTTTCAGCAGATTTAGAGGTGGGTAAAATACACCAATGCTTTGTTTCAAACGGTTTCAGATTGGGTAGAAAAGTATATTACCAGGGTAAAATTCAGCAATTGGCATATTACAATAAAGTAACATACGACATTTTTGATATGATATTTTGGTATCAAGAAGGAGAGCGTGTGGTAAATTATTCGGAACGGAATTTTGAACGTGCACAGGATATGAAGTATTTTCAAGCAAGCAGCGAAGTTCAATTTCAAGGAAGATCATATCCTGCACCTGCACCACTGGAAGAATGGTTGGAAATGCGCTATGGAATGGACTGGCGAATTCCCAAGACATTTAAAAGCGATTGGAAGGAGGAGTGTTTTGACATGCAAATGAAGGAAATGTAATAATTTACAAAGAACCAAGAATCATTTTGATTTCTCGCCCTCGATTTATTCTTTATTTCCCGAGTGCATTAGCCAATTTATTGGTAATAATCATTTCATTGGGAGTTTCTCAATTGCATGTAATTCGATATGGTTTTATTGCCCTCACTGTACTATTATTTGTATTATATTTACGTCAACTTAAATTTAATAAGTTTGTTTTCAGCACCTATTTTCTCTTTATTTTAAATATATATTTTGCTATTGGTGCATTTTTATTCAAAAGCCCATCTTCGTTGTGGTTACTAAAGAATTTCGCTTATCTAATAATTTTTGACTTGTTTATTAAATACAGAATGAAATATTCTAAGACTGTATTTTATATAACTATCATTATGTCTATTCTCACATTGACTTTAAATCAATTGTTCCAAAAGGATGTAATAGGTATGTTTTCACCGGCTTTTGGTATTCCAAGAATATTAAGCGTTTCAACAGTTATACTTCTTTTATTACTCTTATTCAACTATACCAAATGGTATCATAAAATATTTGTTTTATTCTCGACTTTGATATCTTTTTCGCTTGCTAATTATGTGATTTATATATTATACCTAGTTAAGAAAATTCCTATCCTATTTATTACCGGGGCCACACTGTTTTTACTCACATTCAACTTTGAAGAAAATGAGTTGTATCAAATTGTTAAAACACAAAAGGAGAAATCAATTGAAAACAAAATCAATGACAGTAAATCATCAATTAATGCTGAAGGTGAATATGAAATTGCTGAGGTATTGAGTGTAGAATTATATCAAAATTCAGGAATTCTATTTTCTGTTATTGTTACTGCTTTTCTTACCTTTTACTTGTATAGTATATCGGGGAGTTGGATGTTTACCGGCTTCTCTTGGATTATGATTTCTTCTAATCCTACACCCCTTATTTATGTATTTATTATTGCAAACCTTTTAAACATCTCAAACAATGAAAATAAAGAGTATTCTTGATCTGAAAATTTCAGGCATTAAACTGATTACGTATCAGCACTTCCCTGATTCAAGGGGTTATTTTACCGAATCGTACAATTTCACTGAATTTGCCAATTCGGGTTTATTTGACAATTCAAAAATTGTTCAAATCAATGAAAGTTTCAGTAAACAAAATGTGATACGTGGATTGCATTTTCAGTGGAATCCGTTTATGGGAAAATTGGTAAGAACAGTATCCGGACATATGATTGATTTGGTATTGGATTTGCGTCCGTCGAGCAGTACGTTTAAAAAAATATTGGCAGTTGATATGCCATTTGATATTGAGAAGAACGAAAATACTTGGATCTGGGTTCCACCGGGATTTGCTCATGGTAATTTCTTCACAGAGCCTTCACGTATTGAGTATTTATGTACCGGAGAATACAACAAAGATTGTGAAACCGGCGTAAATCCATTTTCAGATGATATTGATTGGTCATTGTGTGATGCTACAACTAAAAAGATGTTTGATGACATGCGCAATGATTTTATCATCAGTGAAAAAGACCAAGCATTGGGAAATATTGACTCATGGCACCAATCAGTAAATGGTTCAATTTTCAATTCATTATAATGACTAAGCGCTATTTAATTACCGGTTCCAAAGGTCAGTTGGGTGGAAGATTAAAGGAGATGTTACCGGGATCTCTAACACCCACACGTAGCGATTTTGATTTGGCCGACTTTTCAGCCATGGAGCAATATTTCGCAAATCACGAGTTTGATACAGTGATACATTGTGCAGCAAGAACATCACCACCAGTAATTAATAAGGATCCCACAGCTGCCATTGCCGATAATATTATTGCAACCGGAAATTTGGCGCTGTTGTGTAACAAGTATCAAAAGCGTTTGATTTACATTTCTACGGATTATGTGTATTCAGGAGTGAAGGGGAATTATAAAGAAACAGATGATTTGAATCCGGTGAATAAGTATGCCATTTCTAAACTTGGCGGTGAATGTGCAGCCCGATTGGTTAAAGAGCATTTGGTTTTGCGCTTGAGTTTTGGTCCGGATGAATTTCCTTATGACAAAGCTTGGATTGATCAATATACATCGCGCGAGCCGTTGACAGCCATTTCAAAGAAAATTGTAGCTTGTCTCGATTTGGATTATACAGGTATTATAAATGTAGGCGGCGACAGGATTTCAGTTTATCAATATGCCAAAAATTTAAAGCCTGAAGTTCAGGGTATGTCTATTAAGGAAGCAAGTTTCAGTTTACCGGAAGACACTTCGCTAGACACCACATTATTTAAAAATTTAACAAAAAAATAAACAATATAACATGAGAAAAATTTTATTACTCGGCGGTGCCGGATACATTGGAAATCGTTTATCGAGGCGATTGTTGGAGCTGGATTATGATGTAACCGTAATTGATGGTTTGTGGTTTGGAAACAATCTGCCATCTGCTGTTAAACTCATTCAAAAAGATATTTTTGAATTGAAGACTGAAGATTACAAAGGCTTTGAGAGCGTAGTGTTTTTAGGTGGTGTGAGCAATGACCCGATGGCTGAATTTAACCCGGCCGAAAATTTTGTGCAAAATGCAGCAGCACCTTCTTTTGCAGCCTTTTTGGCCAAAGCAGCCGGTGTGAAAAAATTTGTGTATGCTTCTTCTTGCAGTGTTTACGGATTTGCCAATGAGAAATTTTTCACGGAAGTAGATGAAATTTCATGTGCTTATCCATATGGAATTTCCAAGCTTCAAGGTGAGCAAGGTGTGCTATCCATTGCTGATGACAACTTCAATGTGATTTCCCTGCGCCAGGGAACAGTATGCGGATTCAGTGAACGCATGCGTTTTGATTTGGTAATCAATTCGATGTTTAAAGATGCAATCACCAAGAAGGTTATTTATATCAGCAACCCAAATATATGGAGACCCATTTTACATATTGAGGATACCTGTTCAGCCTTTATCCGTGCCATTCAAGTAACCGGAGTAAAGAAAGAAATTTTCAATATTGCTACCGAGAATACCGTATTGGGTCAATTGGCAGAAATAGTAAAAACTGAAATTGAGAAACTTGCCGGAATCAGTGTTGTAATTGAAGACAGAAATATCCAAGACTTCCGCAATTATCGTGTATCTATAGACAAAGCTTATCGCATTTTGGGATATAAACCTACGCATACTTTGGTAGATGTTGTAAAGAATATTTATGAAAACATGGATAAGATTGCAGATTTTGAAAATGAGGCATATTACAATATTCAGGTATTTAAAAAGCTGGGAAAATGAACATTTATCAACGAGTAATTAGAAAAATTGGATTGGTAACAGGTCTGTCTTTTGTTGGTAAATACCAAAAAAAGTGGTGGGCAGATGGGGGAGATAATGGTTTGCGATACAATCATGATGGATTATTGAACGAAAATTCAATTGTATTTGATTTGGGAGGATACTTGGGTGAATTTGCGGATCTGATCAATAAGAAGTACAAATCGAAAGTATATGTATTTGAGATTGTTCCTGATTGTTTAAACAAAATGGAACAGCTTTTCAGTGATCGCAAAGACAAGGTCATTATTTGTCCGTTTGGTTTGAGTGCAACTGATGTTACATTGTCATTTCAAGGAAGCGGGCCTGGAGCCAAGCTCGGACCGGAAGTGGAAGGCCAACACAAAGCCTATCTTAAATCGATAAAAAACTTTCTGGAGTCAAATCATATCACCCAAGTTGATTTAATTAAAATCAATATTGAAGGTGCCGAGTATCCATTGTTGGACTACTTATTTGAAACAGGTTTGATTAAAGTGTTCAAAAAGATTCAAGTTCAGTTTCATGATTTTGATGAAGATTGTTTAGAGAAGTTGTTATACATGAATAGAAAATTGGCTGAAACGCATCAGAACACGCTTTGTTATCCATTTGTTTGGGAAGAATGGCAAATCAGAAACTAGCTGTTGTTTATATCACGCATCGTCAAATCAATGAAGAGGAAACAGGATTACTGAAATACTCTTTGCCAAATCTGGCATCCTACGATAAATTTCTTGTTGCACCTGATAAGATGAAGGTGCAACAAGTGTTTGACGATTTTACCTCCTTGCACTTTAATCCGCATTACTTTAGCCATATCAATGGCTACAATGAATTGCTGATGACCGCTGATTTTTATAGGCATTTTGATGCCTATGAAAATATATTGGTCATGCAACCTGATTGTGTTGTATTGAAGCCCGGAATTGATTCGTTTTGTGGTAAGAGCTTGTATCTTGGCGCTTCGTTTATTAAACCCAAATTTATCAACCGCATCTGGTTAATGAAATATCCACGAATCGGGCATTTATTATCTCGTTTCAAGATTGGATTGAAAATTTACGGATTCAATGGAGGTTTCAGTATCCGCAATATTCCTTATTTTATTAAGCATGCACCGGCATTGCGTACCAACAGCAATCTGTTGCTGTATCGTGAAGATATTGTGTATTCCTATATCTACTTAAAGGAACATGCTTATTATCCCGAATTATCGGATCGTTTTTGTTTGGAAGAAAAATTGGCGCATTACCAAAATTTGGATCAAATAGATGCATTTGGTATGCATGATCCACAGAAATACAATCGTGAATTATATCTCGAAATACTTGAGAGATCAAAAGCTCTTTGATTTATTCAATCGGCTAAAACCACTCCTGTTTAATTATTTCACCCAGTTTGTAACCGGGGCTGTAAGCTTGTTTTTAACTAGCCGCATGTCATTTTTGTTTACACCGGGTGATATCAATTATTATGAACAAACCATTTCAATTGCGACCATTTTTGTAACTATTTCCATTTGGGGATATGATGCATCCGCCATATTTGATGAGGCCAAGCGCACCGTTAAAAATTACTTGTCAATATCGATTATGTTATTGATGAACTTCTCCATTTTAGCCATTGGTACAATACTCTTAAACAGTTATTTTCATTGGTTTAAATACTTAAATCTGATTTTGTTGATAACTGTAACCAACCTTACTTTTTCAACTCTTTCGAATATGATGACCTATTCAGGGTTTATCAAATGGGTCAATACGGCAAATATTATCTCAGCATTGGTAAGGGTTAGCACCATTATGTTATGTGTGTTCTTGTTTAATAAAAGCATGGAATTGTGGTTTTATGCACTGGTATTTGCAAATCTTTCAGCCATCTGTTTTATCGGTTGGATGTGTCGTGAAGTGTTGTTTAATGGAATCTATCGCCGACGATTATTTATATTGAAATATGTGAAGTATGCAAAAATTGGATTGTTACTCATTTTGCCGCAGTTACTGAGTATTTTCTCCGAAAGATTTGGCCGTATTTTTGTTTCATATCAGCAAGAATCAGTGGGAGGTGCATCTTATCAGCTCGCTCAAAGTACCTCTTTGATTTTATTAAGTTTGAATGTTGGTTACTCTCGTTTTTTTGCTTCCGACTTTTTTGTTAAAACCAAGCAGATGGGAATTATTGCATATATCAATAGCCATTTGAAGTCGTATTTCTTCATTTGCTTTTTGGGGATTATAGCGTGTGTCATCTTCTGGAAAATATTTATTGGTGAAACCTATTCATCAAGCACATACAATACAATGATTTTGGTGATGCTTTGTATTGGTTATGTCATTGATGGTTTGGTGAAATTTTACTTATTCAGTTTGAACTATTTAAAAAAGTACAAATTGATTACCATATACATGATTGGATTTCTTACCATTTATGTTGTATTGACTTTTATTTTGAATAAACCCCTTGCCACGCTTGGGATTGTAATCTCCTCATTAACTGCGAATGTGGTGTTGTTAACACTCTTATATAAAACAACAATTAGTGAATCAAAGAAATAATTCTCCTGTCGTAATCGAATATTTTAATCAGGGCTCTGAGACTCTGTTTTTCTATAAAGATACGCTCATCAAATATTTGAAAGAGCGTTTAAACATCAAGCACCATCAACTTTTGGAATTCAATTTCTTAAAGGTTTTGGGAGTGATGCTCTTACCATTTCATTTGTTACTAACCAATAAGAAACAAATGAAACTGACATGGGAAATAATCCGTCAGCTTAGTCCGCGACGATATAAAGGAAGTTTGATAAAGAAACTGCTTGCTCTGATGGTTTGGGAGTTTCGTTTCTTGCATTTTCAATTGGTTGTCTTTTTTATTAAACCGGATTATTTTTTATGTGCTGATTCTGCGTTTTTCCTTTTGCGATGGATGGATTTCTGCAAGAAAAAGAAAATTAAAGTGATCAGAGATTTCACTGACTTCAGCTACTGTTTTTCTATAATCAGGGATTCTAATTTTGAAGTACGGTGTGATTATGATTTTAACGAAAATCCGGATGATATTGACCCGGTTAAACTTGAGGTATATCGCGAGGAATTTGATTTGCGTTTGAATGGTATTTCGAAAAATATCGACCATGTGCTCGCATACAACCCCAATAACAATTATTTGCGCATCAAGTCAAATAAGATTAAAGTTTTGCTTGCCGCACATATTTTTGGTGATGCAGCCTCAGCGCACATATCAATGTTTCAAACATTTGAAGATTGGACAAAATTCTTTCTCAATTATTTTGCGGATAAAACCGATGATTTTTTACTCATAATTAAGGAACATCCGGCTGTAGTAAAATATGCCGAAGAAGGTGTCTTACTTAAATTGATGGGTGATTCAAAGGTTGCTCGCAATGTAATTTATGTACCGGGACATACACAATTGTCTCATGAAGACATTGATATTGTTATTACAGGAAATGGATCTATTGGTCATGAATATATTTATAGAAACAAACCTGTTATGAGTACTTCAGGTGGATTTTGTAAGCGTTACAAGGGATGCTATTTTGCCCAAACTGAATCAGATATCATTCGTTTTTTTGATGATCGACTGAATATTGAAAAGTTACGCTTGGAAGCAGAACAACACCATGAGTACAATTTAAAATTGTCTTATATCTTTCACAAATGCCCCAATTTGCTCAATAATGATCGATTTAGAAATGCATTCGAAGCGAGGGATTATCAAGGTATAGCTTCCTTTTTTGATGAAGCCGGATTGATCGATTTTATTATTAAGCCTGAAAACAGGAATCACTATTTTGTATTAGAACCCAAGTTAATTTCATGAAATTAGTAGTTATTACCGTATGTTATAATGATTTGGCAGGACTCAAAAAAACAATTGAGTCATTAGTGCCATATCAAAAGAATATCATCAATCAATTGGTCATTGATGGCAATTCAAAAGACGGAACAAAAGAATATTTGGCTGAAGTATCAAAGGGTTCAACAATTAAATACATTTCTGAGCCCGATGCCGGAATTTTTGATGCCATGAATAAAGGGATGGCTTTGTTGAAACAAACTATTCAGGTGCATGAAGACTATTATGTTTGGTTTCTGAATTCGGGAGATATTGCCAACTATATTGATCTGGATGCCATAGGAAATGATATGGATATTCTGTTCTTCTGTAGCCGTCAAACTTCATTGTACTCCAAACATTTGAATACCATTCGGCCTGATTTTAAAAATGATGATGCTGATTTTGGCGAATGGTTAAAGTACAACGCACCCGTTCATCAGGCTGTTCTTTTTAGCTCTCGGTTAAACGATCAAGTAATTTACAATACTGCTTTTAGAAATCAGGCCGATACCAAATTGATTTATGAAATGGCTGCCACCCATTCATTCTCCTTTTATAACCAAGTACTTTGTTATTTTGAATTGGGAGGGAACTCCGGTAATTATACCAACTATAACAAAGTGATAACACAACTGTGGGAAGATTTATATATCAGAAATCTCTTAACCAAAAGATCATTTGGATTCTTTTATCTGCAGGTGTTTATTTTTCATTCCAAGTTTATACTGAATCGCTTGATGGGAAAGAAACTGTTTCATTATTTCCATTTGATTATTCTTCAGGCAAAGTATTTTGTACAACGTCAATTGTATTCACGTAGTTCAAAGTCATAACGGGTTCATCCTTTCTGTTCATGTTCATTTCAGCTTCAGTAGTAACTTATAAAACATCTTTTGAATCACTTTCAGATTTAATTGATAATCTTGTAAACAGTAAATTAAACCGGGTTTATATTATAGAAAACTCTCCTGAAAATTTACTTCAGTCATTTTTAACACATCCAAAGATTGTTTACCAACACAACCCAGCTAATCCCGGTTTTGGGGCTTCGCATAATATCGGATTGAATAATGCGGTTGAATCAGGTTTCGATTACCACTTTGTTATTAATCCTGATATTCATTTGGTACCTGATGTGATTGAAAGGATGATAAGTATTATGGAAAAAGATACAAGCATTGGAATGATGATGCCACGTGTAGAATATCCGGATGGAAGTGTACAGTACTTGCCAAAACTACTTCCTTCTCCATTTAGTATATTGAGAAGGAAATTGAAAATACCACAAAGGATTCATGAAGCTTTTGTAAATATATATGAATTGCGTTTTGTGGATGAACAATTAACCTATTCGTGTCCGATATTGTCAGGTTGTTTTACTTTGTTTCGATTAAGTGCAGTTAAAGAAATAGGATATTATGATGAACGCTATTTCATGTATTGGGAAGATTGGGATCTGTCTCGCAGAATGCACCGTAAATACAAAACTCTTTATAGTCCGGAGGCCAAGGTGCAACATGAATACCATTCAGGTGCGAATAGAAGCATGAAATTGTTTTTTATTTACATCAAATCAATGATAACCTACTTTAATAAATGGGGATGGTTTTTCGACGATGAACGAAAAAATATCAACAAACGAACGTTATCTTATTTTAAGTGATGCAAAATATTTTCATAACAGGTTCATCTGGTTTTGTTGGATTGTATTCCCCCCGTAATTCGAAAACAATGAAAAGGATAATTTTTGATTTTTGGGGTAATGAAGACAAGTCGATTCAATGAGGGCCAGATCATCAAGGCCATAAAGGAGCATGAGGGCGGCCGCAAAG
>JACCDM010413783.1_pt1 | contig 43550 bp, 43 predicted proteins | sample 7445851 | NCBI WGS metagenome assembly JACCDM01 (sample SAMN15323438, study PRJNA562643) | freshwater metagenome | isolation source: river surface water | place: USA:Blue River Watershed | collected 2017-08-16
GGAGAATCGACCAGGGGGATTTCCTCGCGGACCGGATCGAGTGCGAAGGCCCCTGCTTTCGCGACGGTGACCGGAGTTTTGTAACCTTTGTCTCCGACAATTCCGAGCACGTAGCCATAGCCAGTGCTTGGGTCCATGCTGAGTCCTGCCGGATCGGTCAGAAAAATATCCCAGTCGTCGGGAAGGCTTTCAGTCAGGCCCGCAAAGCGCCGCACTTCGACCGGCTGTCCGGGGCGTTGGAGGGTCACTTCAAAAGTGAGGCGGAGGGGTGCGCTTCGGTAATAGCCCGTCAAGTTTTCCAGGCTTTCGGCTTTCTCGATGAAGTTCCCCCAGCGGCAGCCGGAAAGGGCGGTCGACATCAAGAGAATCGAGGTCAGGGACAGGGCGAAGCGCATGCGCATTGGGAAAGGCCTCCTTGCTCAGGAAGCGTTTCGGTCACTGCCGTGAAATTCTCGATGGGCAGGTTTTGCCGGTGTTTTTACGGAAGGTGAACAGTGTTTTTGGTCTTAATTGAGCGCCGTCAACTCTTCCTCGCTGGCGCAGAGAAACGGCGGACTTTGGCGGAACTCAGCGGCCAGGGTGCTGGCGCATTCCTTTTGGTAGTGGTGTCCGGGAAGAAGGAGGGTTTCGGGCGGAAGCGATTTTAGCTTTTGAAGCGTCGCATACATTTGCGAATCGCTTCCCGTAGGAAGGTCGGTTCTGCCACAGTCGCGAATGAAAACCGTGTCGCCGCTGAAAAGAAGCGGGGGGCACGTGCCGAGGCTTTGCTGCGCCGGTGCAAAGTAGGAGATGGCTCCTGCGCTGTGGCCGGGGGTGGCCAGTGCTTGAACCGAGAGGTTGCCGACTTCCAGTGTTTCGCCGCCCTGAAGGACGTTCAGGCGTGGGCTGGCTTTCAGCTCGGGTGAAAGGCGGTGCAAGTCGCCCTGGCCCACGTATACGGGAATTTCCGGAAATTCCCGTAAAAGCTTCGGAAGACCTGCCACGTGATCGTGGTGGGTGTGGGTCAGCCAAATTCCGGAAAGCCGCAAGGAATGCTGATCCATGGCGGAAAGCACAGGCTCAAGATCGGATTGTGGATCCAGCCAGACGCAATCTTTCGAAGTCCAGTCGATCAGCAAATAGATGAAGTTTTTGTGCATTCCCAGTTCCCATTGAGCGACCGGGTGCCCTGAGTGCAGACCTTGGGCGTAAGCTTGATCGAGGTGGGCGGGAAGGGTGGGTGTCATGATGAGACATCACTCTCCCACCCATCCGGGACTCAGGCAATGCGCTTCCGGGGCATGCTGCGTTCGCTTCGTGAGCTGCCGCGCGCAAGAAGGTAGCCCGCCACGCCGACTGCGGCCAAGATTCCCACCACTGCCAACACGCGGGTGGAGTTCTCATTCATCCATTCCTGAGCGTCTTCGTAATATTCCCCGGCTCGCTCACTCAGGCCCTGGGCCATGGTTTCCGCGCGTTGCCGGATATCTTGAGTCAGATGCTGAACATTGCTCCGGACGTCCTCTACGGATTCGTCGATGCTGTCGCGGATACTGGTCGTTTTGGTGGGGGGCATGGGGGGATTCTCCTCAGGGCTTGTGAGGTGCAATCGCTGTTCCCCTTTCAGGATTCGTGGTAGCCCCGCTTCATGGCGAACGACTTCAAGAACTTGCCCACGGGGTTTGGTTGGTCGCAGGGCCGGGTGGCGCTGCAGCCTCACGTGAAAATTCCTTCGGGAACTTACGAAGAAGAGCACGCGCGAAATGGCTTTTTCGGCCGGACGAGCCACTTGTATCACCGGCACCCGCCGACGGGTTGGCTGCGAATCGAGGGGCCGCTGAAGCCGCACGCTTATCTGGCGACCAAAGTCCCAGGAAAAGCGCAGCACGAGGGCCAGCCCGAGTTTCTTCTTGAAAACTCGGACGTTCGCTTAGGGATTGCCAAGCTCGATTCTGCGATGCCGTATTTCTCGCGAAATGGAGACGGCGACGAAGTGCGCTTCATCCACGCAGGCGAAGGAACGCTTGAGACCGATTACGGCAACGTGGCCTACCGAAAAGGGGATTACTTAGTGATCCCGCGCGGCACGACCTACCGTTTCGTCCCCAAGGGCCAGGACTGCCATTTGGTCATCGAGTCCTACTCGGAAATCACTCTGCCTGACCGAGGCATGTTGGGTCGCCACGCGCAGTTTGATCCGATGGTGATGAGAATTCCGGTGCTTCCGGAAGAGGAGCCTCGCTCGGGCGCCAACGCTCAGGGCGAGTACGAGCTTCGAATCAAGCGGGAAGGCGAGTGGACCCGTGTGTTTTATCCGTGGAGTCCACTGAACGCCGCAGGCTGGAAGGGCGACCTTTCGCCTTGGGCTCTGAACGTCGACGACATTCGTCCGATTGTTTCGCCGCGATTCCATCTTCCGCCGAGCGTCCACACGACGTTCTTGGGGCGAAATTTTGTCATCTGTTCTTTCTTGCCGCGTCCTTTGGAAAGCGAAGAAGGAGCGATGAAAGTACCATTTTATCATCGCAATATCGATTTCGATGAAGTGCTGTTTTATCACGCGGGAAATTTCTTCTCGCGCGAAGGAATCTCGGAAGGCGCCATTACTTGGCATCCTTTCGGGATCCACCATGGTCCGCATCCGAACGCGGAAACGAATGCCGCCAACAAGGCTGAAACCCAGGAGATCGCGGTGATGTTGGACACCCGGTATCCGCTCCGTGCCACCGAATCGGCCCGATCGGTGGAAGTGGAAAGTTACGCCATGAGTTGGCGTGCCGACCAAAAACGCTGACCCTTTTCGGACCCTGAGAATTCTCAAGAAAGTAGCTGTCTCATGAAAACGATGACTGAATTTTCGTCCTACGCTTTGAAAACCGCCGTGGAAGCTGCGGACGCATTGGCGACTTCGGGAAAGACTCCCGAAGAAATTCCGGCCGCTTTGGGCGAGCAATTGAAGCTGGAAGGCGACAAATTGAATTGGATGGTTGCCGCGATCGACGTGGCGCGCGCCAAGAACAAAAACCTGAAGCGCATTTTGGTTCTGACCCTGAACGAGGGTGAAGCAGCTCCGAAGGGCGCTGAAGTGAAGGAAGGCTTCGTACTTCTGCCGGAAACTTTCCCGTCGGCCCACGCACCGGCTGCTCCTCAGAAAGACGATCGTCGCGATGGCAAGCGTGGCGGTAAGCGCGGAGGAAAACGCGGTGATCGCGATGGCAAGCGTGGCGACCGAGACGGAAAGCCCGGCGGCGGTGAGCGTGGTGCCCGCGGCCCGCGCCGCGACGGTGACAGCGGCCCACGCCGCGATGAAAACACTGGTCCTCGCGGTCCCCGTCCGGCAGCGGCTGCTGGCGGTCCGAAGCCCGCTCCTGTGGTGATCAAGCCCAAGGCTCCGGCCGCAGCACCGACCGGCGACGCAACCTGATTTTTTGAAAAAGCGGGTCGATCCTTGGGCCGTGCGCCTGAAGGGTCGCCCCTTTTTTGAAGCGTTGAAGGGTCGGCCTGTCCGCCGACCTTTTTTGTTTTGCCGGACCGTTAGAGCCGCGCTCGTTATTTTGCCGACCACTCGAGCATGAGCTCGAGCGGCTTCAGGGCGGCCTCTCTCAGTGCCACGGGCATTTGAATTTCCGGGGCTTCATCTCGCAGAGCCAAGTGAAGTTTTTCCAAAGTGTTCAGCTTCATGAATGGACATTCATTGCAGGCACAATTTCCGTTCGGCGGCGCGGGAATCAGCGTTTTCCCTGGCGCGCGTTTTCTCATCGCGTGAAGAATTCCTTCTTCGGTTGCGATGATGAATTTCTGTTTCGGGGAATCCGTAACGTACTTCAGAAGCGCTGACGTACTGCCGACGAATTCGGCTTTCTTGAGCAGCGAGTCTTCACATTCGGGGTGCGCAATCAGCTCGGCCTCGGGGTGCTCGAGCCTCAGGGCCGCGATTTTTCTCTCTGAAAAAGTTTCGTGAACGATGCACGCGCCTTGCCAGAGCAGCATTTCGCGGCCGGTTTGCTTGGCAACCCAAGCGCCCAAGTTCCGATCGGGGGCAAAGAGAATGGGACGATCTTTGGGGATTTGACTGACGATTTTGACGGCGTTCGAACTTGTCACGATCACATCGCTCTGAGCTTTGATCTCGGCCGAGCAATTGATGTAGCTCACGACGAAATGATCGGGATGCCTTTCACGGAATTTCCGGAAAGTCTCAGGCGGACAACTGTCCGAAAGCGAGCAGCCGGCTCGGAGGTCGGGGAGAACGACGCGGCGTGAAGGATTCAGGATTTTTGCTCCCTCGGCCATGAAATGGACGCCTGCGAAAACGATTAAATCAGCCTCCGTTTTTTGAGCCGCTCGGGCCAGTTCCAAGCTGTCCCCGACGAAGTCTGCGACGTCTTGGATGTCCGGTTCCTGATAATAATGCGCCAGAATGACTGCGTTTTTTTGCTTCTTCAGGCGTCCGATTTCTTCGAAAAGGTCCATGATCGCTCCAATTTCAAGGACTTAGCATCTTTGGCTGGCTGCATCAATCTTGAGTGTCGGTGCTTGCCAGAGTGTCGGGGTCTGGTTTAGGTTCCAAGTCGCAATGGAAGTACGTCCCAATCAAAGCTCCTGGTGGGGCGAAGCAGGAACCTGGCTGAGGCAACGTCTGAGCGGCGGAGGAGATTCCGTGGTGAGAGTTCTCAAAAAAGGCCAAGCCATGCGGGTGATTTTTTTCTACCCCGGCGAAGAAGGCACTTATGTGGACCATGCGCACGTGACTCTGTTTGAGAACGGAATCGTGCACATCAAGTCCAGCCAAGAAGAGACGACGACGCACCTTCAAAATTGCGAAATCCTTTGGACCTTCGAAGTGGAAGAGGGTGAGCGCCAGAACAAAGTGCGCTTGCTCAAGCCCAAGCCAGATCGTTCAGGCGATGAACCTGGTAAAGGTGGTCCATCTCGTAATCCTGAACTCACCTGAGAGTTGAAAGTGAAACGGCTTCGGATTCGCTTGATCCAAGTCGGTGTCGCGCTCGGCCTCTGGAACGGCATCTTTTTCTCCGCGCTGACTCAGGCTGCGTCCCCAGTGCCTGAGCTTCGCGTCCTCACCTACGATAGCTTGGCCGCGCCCGGAGGGCTCGGTCCAGAAGTGGTGCGCCGGTTTGAGGTGTCTTGTGGCTGTCGAGTGAGACTTCTCGGAGTCGGCGATTCGGGCCTCTTGGTTGCGCGCCTTCGGATGGACGAAGAGCGCCGAAAACCTACCGCTCATTTAGTATGGGGCGTTGACCAATGGCTTTGGCCGAAAGTGCGGAAGTACGCCGCACCCCTCAGTTCCTGGCAGCCCGAGCGGTGGAAGGAAATGGAAGCTCATTTCCGATTGAGCCGCGACTTCGAGGGTTTCTTACCTTTTGATGGTGGCCCGCTTTCTCTCATCGTCGATCGAAAACATCCGAATGGACGAGACCTTCCCGGGAAAATTCCTCTTCGCCAGCTTTCCAGCGAAAGCTTTCGGAAGCGCCTGATCTTAGAGGATCCTCGGACCTCTGGGCCTGGCTTGGCGCTCGAGCGACTGTCTCGTCAAATTTTCTCAACACCTTCGGCGTACTCCGATTTTTGGCGAGGCCTACGAGAGCACTGGCTCGCTTTGTTTCCAGGCTGGAGCGCGGCTTACGGTGCTTTTTTGAAGGGCGAAGCTCCGGTGGTTTGGAGTTATCTTTCCAGTCTGGCTTATCACCGCGCGAAGGATCCGAAAGATTCGGCGCGGTTTGAGACGATTCTTTTTGAAGAAGGGCAACCGCTTCAAGTCGAAGGTGCTTTCTTGTTGAAAGGCGCGCATTCATTGAGTCGGGAAACTCAGGAACTCGCGCTTCGTTTTTTGAATTTTCTTTTGTCGGACGAAGTTCAAAAAGAAGTGCCCCGGAGAAATTGGATGCTCCCCGTGATTCGCGGGACGCCGCTTCCTGATGAGTTCCAAAATCTTCCGAAGCCCGTTCGGCACCTTCGACTCGATAAGGAAACGGACGCATTCTCGGGAGGAGAGTTCGATGCTTGGCTTCGGGCGGTTCAGCTCTAAGATTTCAAGGCATCGGGCCAGTGTGGGGGCGCCCAGCCACTGGGTGTTTTTTGCTGCAACGATCGCGCTCTTTTTTTGGGTTCTCTTTTTTTTGTTCCCCGTTGCGGCCGTAATAGTTCGTGCGGGAAAAAGCGGTCCTTGGGACCCTGTGGTTGGAGCGGTTGCGTGGGTGACGCTGAAGCAGGCCGTCTTGTCGCTCCTCTTGAGTCTTGCGCTGGGAGTTCCGATCGGGCTTGCCATGGCCTCGATCCTGCCGCGTGATTCGTGGCCCGCAGCTTGGGTGCGCGCGCTTCTCGGTGCTCCGTTTGGCGTTCCCACCGTGGTCGCGGGTCTCGTTGGTCTTCAGTGGATGGGGCGAAATGGTTGGTTGGCCCGCGCGGGATTGCCCGGGGTTTGGGCGTATTCTTTAGCTGGCGTTATCGCCGTTCACGTTCTCTACAATGCTCCTTGGGTGGCACTTGTTACGGCTCAAGGGCGGTGGGCTGTGCCGGTTCGCGAGCTCGAAGTGATCAAAGGCATTGGCGGAAGCGCTTGGGCCAGGTTTCGCCTCGCGGTTTTGCCGCGACTTTCTTCGCGTCTCGCAGCCACCGCACTTCAGGTGTATTGCCTGTGCTGCTTGAGTTTTGGTTTGGTTTGGGTGCTCGGAGGTGGGCCTCCTGTCCAAACTTTAGAGGTCCTTCTGAATTCTCGTCTCCGAAGCTCGGACTTGGATTTTGGAAGTGCGGCTTGGGCGGGAACGCTTCAATTCGGAATGACGGCTTTGCCGGCGGGATTGGCGGCGCTTTGGGAGCGCAAGAGAAGACGCCGCACTCAAGAAGTGACCGAAGAAGCCCCACGACTCGAAGTGAGCACTCCCGTTGAAGTGAGGAAAAGAACAAGCTGGCTTGGCTGGGCGGCTCTTGGAGTCGCGGGCTTTCCTCTTCTGCCATGGGTTGTTTTCATTTTGGGTGCTTCAGGGAAAATCTGGCGCGATTCGAGCTTTCTTTTAGGACTTCTGAGTGCGGTTGGAACGTCCTTGGGGTTATCGATTTCTTCGGCGGCATTGACCCTGGTGTGGGTCGGGCTGGCTCACTTGGGCGGACGTGCGCATCCTCGTGCACACTGGATTTTGGGACTCCTCCAAGCTCTTCCGGCGGGAGTGTCCTCTTTGGTTTTAGCTTTGGGCGTGGCCTTAGCATTCGGTCAGTGGTTAGACCCTTTTGCAGGGGCTTGGGTTTGGGTCGTTGTGATTCAAGCGGTGGTGGCGCTTCCTTGGGCCTACCGAGCACTTGGACCTGTTCTTGAAAAAGTTTCGATTCGAGAGTTGGAAGCGGCTCGGTCGGGAGGAGCCTCCCCGGTGCGGGCCTATTATTGGGTCGAGTGGCCCAGAATCCGAGGCAGTGTTCGCGGAGTGGGAATGGCTGTTGCGGCTTTGGGGCTGGGAGAGCTCGGGGCTGCTGGTTTCTTCTTAGGCGAAGGGCAAGCGCCTCTCGCAGTTTGGGTGTCGCGGTATTTTTCTCAGTACCGGTTTGAAGAAGCGCATGCGGTGGGGGCTTGTTTAACGGTCCTTGCTCTGGGAGGCCTTCTTGCGGCACGAGGAAGGTCGGCATGAGTCAGGTAGGTTCTCTCCGAGTCGAGAATTTGCGTTGGAGCTGGCCTGGCTTCGAACTTCGCGCTGATTTTGAAGTGCGCCCGGGCGAGCGACTCCTGCTCAGTGGCCGGAGTGGTTCTGGAAAAACTTCGCTTCTTCGCATTCTTTCGGGACTCGAGCCGGCCTGGGGAGAAGCTTCTGGCCGGATTCTTTTGGGGGATCAGGAAATTCACCCCTGGGCACCCGAGCGTCGTCAGATCGGGATGGTTTTTCAGGATCAAGGGCTGCTCTCGGCCTGGGATGCGGTCGATAACGCAACTTTGGGATGGAAAGTGCGCGGGGTCTCGAGACCCGAGCGCGAAAGTCGGATTTTGCCCGTCCTCGAAGCTTGGGGCCTTCGGCATGCGGTTTCGACTCCAGTGACGCGGTGGTCTGGAGGCGAGAAGCAGCGCCTGGCTTTGATTCGGGCGTGGGTTTGGAAACCCTCTTTGATCCTTCAAGATGAGCCATTTTCAGCGCTCGACACCGAAACTCGAGGTCGAGTCGTCACGCAGCTTCAGGCTTGGCACCGAGAGTCGGCCGTTCCTTTGATCCACGTCTCGCATGACGAAGCGGAAGGGGCGCCCTGGATCACGGGCCGCATCGTTCTCAAAGAGTCGGGCTCGGTTCGGAGTTTTGTCCGGGAGTGACCGGGTTAGGCGTTGACCCGTTCGCCGTTTGGAGACTAGATTCCTTCGTCTAGCACCCACAAGGAGATCTCCAAGATGGCAGGCGCAGGCTCGCACCCCACTTTCAATCAACTGAAAGCGCCAACCCAAGGTGAGCGCATCACGATCCAGAACGGAAAACTCAATGTTCCGGATCAACCGATTATCCCCTTCATCGAAGGCGATGGAACGGGTCGCGACATCTGGCGCGCTTCGCAGCAAGTTTTCGATGCGGCGGTAAAAAAAGCATACGGCGGCAAACGCCAAATTCATTGGTTTGAAGTTTATGCCGGCGAAAAAGCATTCAACCAATACCAAGACTGGTTGCCAGAAGACACCCTGACGGCCCTTCGGCATTACTTGGTTTCGATCAAAGGGCCTCTGACCACTCCGATCGGCGGTGGGATTCGCTCTCTGAACGTCGCGCTTCGCCAGATGCTGGACTTGTATGTTTGCTTGCGTCCGGTTCGCTGGTTCAAGGGTGTTCCTTCTCCAGTGAAAGCTCCGCAAAAAGTGGACATGGTGATTTTCCGCGAGAACACCGAGGACATTTACGCAGGCATCGAATTCGACGCAGGAACGGAAGCTGCCAAGAAAGTGATCGCTTTCTTGAAAGAGTCGTTCCCGAAAGAATACGGAAAAATCCGCTTCCCGGAGACGACTTCCATTGGAATCAAGCCGGTTTCGCAAGAAGGTACGGCGCGCTTGGTGCGTTCTGCGATTGATTACGCGATCGAGAACCGTCGCAAGTCGGTGACGTTTGTCCACAAGGGCAACATCATGAAGTTCACCGAAGGTGGGTTCCGCAAGTGGGGCTACGAAGTGGCCGAGCGCGAATACGGCGCGAAGGTCTACACTTGGGATCAGTGGGAACGGACGAAGAAAGAGAAAGGCGAAGAAGCTGCCAATGCCGAGCAAAAGTCGGCTCTGGCTTCTGGCAAAATTCTGATCAAAGACGCCATCGCTGACATCACTCTTCAGCAGGTTCTGACTCGTCCTGAAGACTTCGATGTGATTGCCACTTTGAATTTGAACGGCGATTATCTTTCGGACGCACTTGCTGCTCAGGTCGGCGGAATTGGGATCGCTCCCGGCGGGAACGTGAACTACCTGACGGGCCACGCCGTGTTCGAAGCCACTCACGGAACGGCTCCCAAGTACGCGGATCAGGATAAAGTAAATCCGGGTTCGGTGATTCTGTCGGGAGAGATGATGCTTCGTCACATGGGTTGGAACGAAGCTGCTGACTTGATCATTCAGGGAATGGACAAAGCCATTGGCGCGAAGAAAGTGACTTACGACTTCGCTCGTCTGATGAAGCAAGAAGGACACGCGGACGCGGTGGAAGTGAAGTGTTCCGAGTTCGGTCAAGCCATCATTGCCCACATGGGCTAAGGAGATTTCGAAAATGTCGAAACAACCGATTCGTGTTGCAGTGACCGGAGCTGCCGGTCAGATCGGCTACAGTCTGCTTTTCCGCATCGCCAGTGGCGAAATGCTGGGGAAAGACCAGCCTGTGATCCTTCAGCTTTTGGAACTCCCGCAGGCTCAAAAGGCGCTGCAGGGTGTGATCATGGAGTTGGAAGATTGCGCATTTCCGCTCCTTCAAGGAGTCACAGGGACCGATGATCCGAACGTCGCTTTCAAAGATGCGCAAGTGGCCCTCTTAGTGGGAGCACGTCCTCGGGGTCCAGGGATGGAGCGGAAAGATCTGTTGTCGGAAAACGGCAAGATCTTCATCGCACAAGGGGCTGCCATTGGTCAGCACGCCGACCCGAACGTCAAGGTTCTGGTGGTGGGCAATCCTTGCAACACCAACTGCTACATTGCGATGCGGACCGCTCTGAAGTTTGGCCGAGTGAAAGAGCGTAATTTTACTGCGATGCTGCGTCTGGATCACAATCGGGCGCTCTCTCAGCTTTCGGCAAAAACCGGAAAGCCGGTTTCGAGCTTCACTAAGCTGACGGTGTGGGGAAATCATAGCCCGACGATGTATCCGGATGTCCGCTTCTCGAGCGCTGCCGGCGAGGCGGTGATGAACTTGATCGATGACGAGTGGAACCAGCAGACCTTCATTCCGAAAGTCGGCAAACGCGGTGCTGCGATCATTGAAGCCCGTGGTGTATCCTCTGCTGCGAGTGCGGCCAACGCTGCGATCGATCACATTCGGGACTGGTCGCTGGGTTCGCGAGGGGAGTGGGTCACCATGGGTGTTCCTTCGGACGGCTCCTACGGCATTCCGAAAGGGGTCATCTTTGGCTTTCCCTGCATCACCAACGGCGGGGACTACCAGATTGTCCAAGGCCTCGAGATCGACGCTTTCTCTCGCGAGAAGATCAACGTCACCTTGAAGGAATTGGAAGAGGAACGGGCCACCGTGGCCCCGATGCTGGGCTGATCGTTCGGCCTAGCTTTAAGAGAAATACGAGGAAATCGTGAATATTCATGAGTATCAAGCGAAGAGCGTGCTGAAGCAGTTCGGCGTGCGCGTCCCCGAGGGCGTGCTCGTCGAAGAAGGTGCCGATTTGGCAGCCCGTGCTGAAAAAGCAGCGAAAGATCTGAAGGCTTCCCGCAACAATGCAGTCTGGGTGGTGAAAGCTCAGATCCATGCTGGCGGACGGGGAAAAGCCGGTGGCGTGAAAGTTTGCAAAGACATCGCTGCTGCGGCTGCTGCTGCGCAAGAGATCGTCGGCAAGACGCTGGTCACTCCTCAGACTGGGGCTCAGGGCAAGAAAGTTCACAAAGTCTGGATCGAAGAAGGTTCGGACATTGCTCGTGAATTGTACTTGGGCGTCGTTTTGGATCGCGCCACTTCGCAAGTGATCATCATGGCGTCGACCGAAGGCGGGATGGAGATCGAGGAAGTCGCTCATCATTCGCCGGAAAAGATCGTGAAAGTCGGGATCGATCCGGTGACCGGCTATCAGGCCTTCCACGGTCGGAAGCTGGCAAAGGCCTTGGGCCTGACTGCAGAGCAGACCAAAGAGGCCGTGGGCTTCTTCGGCGGCGTTTATCGCTGCTTCATGGAGAAGGATTGCTCGCAAGTCGAGATCAATCCCCTGATCGTGACGAAGCAGGGCAATCTCGCTGCGCTCGACGCGAAAATGAACTTCGACGACAACGCTTTGTTCCGTCATCCCGACATCGTCGCGATGCGTGACCTTCAGGAAGAAAACGCGCAAGACGTCGAAGCTTCGAAGTTCGAACTCGCTTACATCGCACTCGATGGGAACATCGGTTGTCTGGTGAACGGCGCAGGCCTCGCAATGGCTACGATGGACATTATCAAGCTTCACGGCGGCGAGCCTGCAAACTTCCTGGATGTGGGTGGCGGCGCTTCGAAAGAAAAGGTCGCACACGCTTTCAAGATCATTTTGAAAGACCCCAAAGTGAAAGCCATTTTGGTGAATATTTTCGGCGGAATCATGAAGTGCGACATCATCGCCGAAGGCGTGATCGCAGCTGCTCGTGAACTTCAGCTCCAAGTGCCTTTGGTGGTGCGTTTGGAAGGTACGAACGTCGAAAAGGGCAAAGAGATGCTGGCTAGCTCCGGACTGAAAATCACTCCGGCAGATGGTCTGACTGATGCGGCAAAAAAAGTGGTCGCGGCCGCCAAGGGCGCCTGAGGAGAAGTTATGTCGATTTGGGTGAATCAAAATACGAAGCTATTGGTTCAAGGCATTACCGGGTCGCAGGGCAAGTTCCATGCGCTCGGCTGCCGAAGCTACGGCACGCAAGTAGTCGGCGGGGTGACTCCAGGCCGTGGCGGCGAGCAGGTCGAAGGGATTCCGGTTTTCGACACCGTCGATGAAGCGGTTTCGAAGACAGGAGCGAACGCGACCATGATTTTCGTTCCGCCAGCCGGAGCGGCCGACGCGATTTGTGAAGCCGTCGATGCGGGCATTCCGTTGATCGTTTGCATCACCGAAGGAATCCCGGTTCGGGACATGATTTCGGTGAAACGCTATGTGAAGGCATCGAAGTCGCGCTTGATCGGTCCGAACTGCCCCGGGATCATTACTCCGGGACAGTGCAAGATCGGCATCATGCCAGGTCATATTCATAAGGCTGGCAATATCGGTGTGGTGTCGCGCTCGGGAACTTTGACTTACGAAGCCGTTCACCAGCTCACTCAGTTGGGGATCGGTCAGTCGACTTGCGTGGGTATTGGCGGCGACCCAGTCAACGGCACGAACTTCATCGATGTTCTGGAAGCTTTCAATGGCGACCCGAACACTCATGGCGTGATCATGATTGGTGAGATCGGTGGCTCTGCGGAAGAAGAGGCAGCCGACTACATTCGTCGCGAGTTCAAGAAGCCGGTTGCAGGCTTCATTGGCGGCGCTACGGCACCTCCGGGAAAACGGATGGGCCATGCGGGCGCCATCATTTCGGGCGGCAAGGGAACCGCTGAAGAGAAGTTCCAGGCCCTTCAGGCAGCAGGCGTGAAGATTGCTCGTTCGCCTGCCGACTTGGGCACGACTCTGAAAGCCGCTTTGAACGGCTAATTTTTTACTTCCCCGGGGTTGGTCTTTTGGGCTAACCCCGGGTTAAGAAATTTTCCCAACGATCTTCTTCAAGGAGTTTTACATGGCACTGGAACGCACTTTTTCGATCATCAAGCCGAACGCAGTAGAAAAGAACGTGATCGGCGAGATCATCACCCGCTTTGAAAAAAAGGGCCTGCGCATCGGCGCTGCTAAATTCACCCGCTTGAGCCGTGAAAAAGCCGAAGGCTTCTACATCGAGCACAAGGATCGCCCCTTCTTTCAGAGCTTGGTTCATTTCATGACCTCCGGCCCAGTGCTTTTGCTGTGCTTGGAAGGCGAAAACGCTGTGGCTTTGAATCGTGAGATCATGGGCGCAACCGATCCTTCAAAAGCAGCTCCGGGAACCCTGCGCAAAGACTTCGCTGACTCCATCGAAGCGAACGCTGTTCACGGTTCGGACAGCTTGAAGTCGGCTGAGCGCGAGCTGGCCTATTTCTTTGACTCGCAAGAGATTCAAAAGCGTTACTGATTCTTGGACGGAGTTTCCTGCTCATGCGGATTGCGATTGCTCAGATCGATCCGGTAGTGGGTGATTTTCAGGGTAACTTCGACAAAATTTCAGAAATGTATGAACGGGCCTGCCAGGCGCAGGCCCGTTTTCTTTTGACCCCTGAGCTAGGAACTTGCGGCTACCCGCCACACGATTTGGTGGAGCGACCCGAGTTTCTTCAGCAAAGTCGCTCGACTCTCGACCGATTGACTGCACTCACCCAGGGGCGCGCGTGTGCTTTAATTGTTGGGCACGTGACGGCTAACCCCGAGGCAAACGGGCGAGCGCTTCAGAACTCGGTCAGTGTTCTCGAGGGCGGTCGCGAGACTTTCCGTCAGGCCAAGACGCTTCTGCCCACTTACGATGTCTTCGATGAAGCGCGGTACTTTGCGCCCGCAAGCGAAGTGAAACTCTGGAATTGTGACGGTCTTCCGGTGGCACTCGCCATTTGCGAGGATCTTTGGGCGCAAGATCCCGCCCATGGGCGGAGTCTTTACCGGGCTGATCCGATGGAAGCGTACTGCACGCAAGGCGCGAAACTTCTGGTTTCGCTTTCGGCTAGTCCTTTTCAGACCGGAAAGCGTGTGCGTCGCGAGGCTGTTCATGCTCAGTGCGCTCAGCGCCTCGGCGCGTCTCTTTTGTACGTGAATCAGGTCGGAGCCAACGACGAGATTCTTTTTGATGGCGCGAGCTTCGCAGTCGACTCAAAGGGGCAGATTGCAGGACGTCTCCCCGCCTTTCGTCAAGCGTTTGCGGTGTTGGAGCAAAGCGCAGAAGGCAGTCTCAAGTTTCTCGAACCAAAGTCAGAAGATCGAGAAGACGAAGCTCCGAGCGAAATCGAGGTGCTGCACCGAGCATTGGTGGTCGGCATTCGCGACTATTTTGCGCGGACTGGGTTTTCGCGCGCGATTTTGGGACTTTCAGGCGGGATTGATTCCGCAGTGGTTGCCGCTCTCGCCGTTCAGGCTTTGGGAAAAGAACGGGTTCTCGGCGTAGCGATGCCCAGTCAGTACTCCTCCAGTCATAGCTTGGAGGACGCTGAGCAGTTGGCGCGGAGCTTAGGGATTCCCTTCGAGATCAAATCGATTAAGTTTTTGGTCTCTCAAGCCCAGCGCGAATTATCCGAAGGGCGGGGGCAGCTGGCGCCGATTGCGCAGGAGAACCTGCAGTCGCGGCTTCGCGGCCTGATTCTCATGACTCTGTCGAATCACCATTCCGCACTTGTGCTCACAACCGGCAACAAGTCGGAGATAGGCATGGGATACTGCACGCTTTACGGCGATATGTGCGGTGCGCTTGCGCCTATTGGCGATCTTTGGAAAACCCAGGTCTATGAGTTGGCTCGCCAAATCAACTTGAGTTGTGGAGACATGATCCCCGAACGGAGTATTTCAAAGCCCCCTTCGGCAGAGCTTCGCCCTGACCAAAAGGATCAAGACACGTTGCCACCGTATGATCTACTCGATGCTCTTCTTCGTGCTTATCTCGAAGAGGGTCTTGAAATGAGTGTGCTTGAGTCTCGCTGGGATTCCGCACCTGGCCAGGCGCCCGGGTGGGTTCGCAAGACGCTTCGTGTGCTTGAGTCAGCTGAGTACAAGCGCAGACAAGCTGCTCCAGCGTTGCGAGTGAGCGCTAAGGCGTTTGGGATTGGGCGTCGAATGCCTGTAGCGAAGCGCTGGGTGTTTTAATTCTTATTGAAACATGCTAGGGAAAGGCATGGCCAATAAGATTAGTTCCGAGATTCGCAAGTTCGTCGACAAAGTCCAAGTGGTGCAGGAGCGCCTTCAGAACTCCGCCGACTGGGTCGAAGAGGTTCGTCAGTTCGCTGAGCGGCAGGGCCGCGAAGTGAAGCGCCTCGTGAGCTCGGACGTCGAGAAAGTGCGCAAGCTTTTGGAGAAAGAGCGCAAGGACCTTCTGAAATTTCAGAAGCAGATCCCCGGCGAGATCGAAAAATTTAAAACTTTCGTTCAGTCGCAGCGCAAGGATCTCGAGAAGCTGATGGCCTCTTTGGCAAAAGACGGCGCGAAGAAAAAGGCTCCTGCCAAGAAGAAGCCTGCTGCTAAGACCGCCGCGAAAGCAAAAACGTCTAAGCCAAAGGCCAAAGCCAAGTCAGCTTCGGCTGCCTCCGCTTCCGCTCCTCAAGCCTAAGCAGGGGAGTTGGCGGTGGGGCAGGTCTTGTATGCCCTGCTGTGGCGGTGACTCTGACAGAGACTGCTCTCCTCCGCGCTGCTGGAGAGAGGTGACCCCAGAAGAGTGCGTTGACACGTCCCATGGGGTTCGGTAATCCTGAGCTGTCCTGTCGGCTCAGATGAGCCCCTTTTATTCATTTTTTGGAGGCGTTTAAGTTACCCCGAATGGCTTTTCCACCATCGATCCCCCCCGGTCCATCCAGTCCCTCGAGTCCTTCGCGCCCCCCAGGCCCTCCGTTTCCGCCGCGCCCCCGGCCATCCCGGGGACCCCTTCCGGCTCCCAATAAGGATGAGCATCGGATTAACGAGCGGATTCGTGTTCCTCAGGTCCTGTTGATCGACGAAACCGGTGAAAAAGTGGGGGTTGTCCCCACCCATCAGGCCCTTCAAATGGCCCGAGACCGTGGTCTCGATTTGATGGAGATCTCGCCCAACTCCCAACCGCCGGTCTGCAAGATCTGCGACTACGGGAAGTTTAAATACGAGAAGAAAAAGAAAGAACACGACGCCCGGAAGAAGCAGACCACCATCAAGGTGAAAGAAGTCCAGCTTCGTCCGCAGACGGATGAACATGACTTGGACTACAAGTTCAAGAATATCCGTAAGTTCCTGGAAGACGGGGATAAGGCGAAGATCACGATCATGTTCCGCGGACGGGAAATCACCTACGTGGACCAGGGTCATGCCATCATGCGGAAATTGGCTGAAATGACGGCCGATATCGGCATGATTGAATACGCCCCCAAGCTGGAAGGCAAGAAACTGATCATGATCCTAGCTCCCTCGAAAAAGGGTGCTGGCGGGGCTCCGGCTAAACCGGCCGGACCTGCTCCCGTGGTCATTTCGGTGAAGCCGAAAGTTCCAGTCTCGGGTTCGGAAGGCTGAGAGATCGGCCTGAAGCCCTTGACGAGACAGGAAATTCTCGAGTAGGGTGCGCACTTCCGTTCAAGAGATGCCGGATTTCCGGTTTTTTGAGAGCGGATCAGCAATGATCCGCTGTCCTTCGGCTTGCCGAGGGGTGGTGGACAACCGCGAGTGGCAGGGGTCTTTCATAGGCGCCTGGATTACGAAACGGTCAACAGCAAGGAAATCAGTCATGAAAATGAAGACGAAAAAGGCGGCGGCGAAGCGCTTCAAGTTCACCGCCACCGGTAAAGTAAAAGTGAAACGCGCGGGACTGCGCCACAACCTGGGCAAGAAAAAAGCGTCCACGAAGTTGGGCCTCCGTAAGGCGGGTTACGTTTTCGAAGGCGATATTCGCCATGTCGAAAAGTGCATGCCCTACGGCTCCAAGTGATCCGTTAGTTTTTGGATTTTTGAAGGAGATTTTCAATGCCTCGCGCAAAACGTGGTTTTAAAAAGCGTCAACGTCACAAGAAGGTTCTGGATCGTGCCGAAGGCTTCGTCCATGGCCGGAAGAATTTGTTCAAGCGGACTGCAGAAGCAGTCGATCGCGCGTTCGTCTATGCGTACCGCGATCGTCGCGCCAAGAAGCGTGACTTCCGTCAACTCTGGATCGCGCGTCTGTCGGCCGCAGCCAATGCCAACGGCATCAGCTACAGCCGCTTGATCGCAGCCTTGAAGAAGGCCGAGATCCAACTGGACCGCAAAGTGCTGTCCGACATCGCCATCCACGACCCCTCGGCTTTCGCCCAAGTGGTGAACCAAGTCCGGTCGTTGGCTCCGGCTAACTGAAGGACGGAAGGCATCCATGGGATCCTCTGAACTTCTGGCGGCCGTGGAATCCATCGGCAGCCAGGCGTTAAAGGATCTGGCTGCAGCTCCCCACCTGGAAGCACTTGAGCAGCTTCGGGTCTCGATCTTGGGCAAAAAAGGCGCCCTAGGCGAGGTCCTGAAAGGCTTGGGTTCGGCATCTGCCGAAGAGCGTCCGAAGATCGGGGCAGCAGCCAACGAGTGGAAGCGAAAAATTGAAGAGGCCTTGGGCGCTCGGAAAGAGACGCTCGAGGCCCTTCTTTTAGAAGAACAGTTGAAGCGAGAGCGCATTGACGTTTCAGTGCCCTCGCGCCTGTCGCACCGAGGACATCTGCATGTGGTCACGCAAGTGACTCGCCGGATTGTCGATATTTTCGGGCGCTTGGGCTTTGATCTCGCAACGGGTCCGGAAGTTGAGACCGACTTTCTGAACTTCGAAGCCGTGAACATGCCGGCAGATCATCCGGCTCGCGACATGCAGGATACGTTTTTCATGGGTCCGGGTGTCGTTCTTCGGACCCACACTTCGGCCGTGCAAATGCGCTCGATGCGGAATCGGCCTTGGCCGGTGCGCATCCTCGCGCCCGGTGCGGTTTACCGTAGCGACAGCGATGCCACGCACTCGCCGATGTTCCACCAAGTGGAAGGACTTTGGGTCGACCGCAATGTGCGGATGAGCGATCTGAAGGGCGTACTTGAGTACTTCGCCAAGGAAATGTTCGGACCGCAGGCGAAGATCCGCCTCCGGCCGAGTTATTTCCCCTTTGTTGAACCGGGTGCCGAGATCGACGTGAGTTGGGGTGATGGCTGGCTGGAGATCTTGGGTGCCGGAATGGTGCATCCGCGGCTCTTTGAGCTTGCCGGCTATGCTCCGGGTGAAGTGTCTGGCTTTGCCTTTGGAATGGGCGTGGAGCGAATCGCTATGCTCGTTCATCAGATTCCCGATCTTCGCCTGATGTTCCAAGGCGACTCCCGATTCCTGAACCAGTTCTAAGCTGAGGCTCTATGCGCATTTCCTGGAAATGGCTTTCCGAGTTCGTGGACCTCTCGGGCGTCAAAGGCCCGGAGCAATTGGCTGAAATCTTGACCCGTCGGGGTCTCGAGGTCGAAGAGGTTCGACCGCTGGCCAAGGGGTTTGAAAAAGTAGTGACCGTGAAGATTCTGGAGCGCGCGAAGCATCCGGATTCGGATCGCCTGTCGCTTTGCCAAGTCAGCTTGGGCGAGGGTGACCCTCAGGAAATCGTGTGCGGCGCTCAGAACATGAAGGCTGGCGACATCGTAGCGCTCGCGCAGATCGGCGCGCTGCTCCCGAACGGGATGAAGATCGAGCGCTCGAAAATTCGCGGCGTGGTTTCGAACGGCATGCTGTGTTCGGAACAAGAGCTGGGCCTGAAGTCCGAGAGTGAAGGCATCCTGATTTTGCCTGAGTCGACGCGTCTTGGGCAGCCCCTGGCTCAGGTCTTGGGCATGGATGACACGGTCTTGGTGTTTAAGCTCACCGCAAACCGGGGCGATTGTTTAGGGCATTATTCTTTGGCTCGCGAAGTGGCTGCGGCTCTCGGCGTTCCGGCGAAACTTCCTCGGTCTACCGAAATTGCGTACCCGACTGGTCAGAGCCCGATTCAGCTCTCGCTCGAAGCAGGCGATTTGGCGCCTCAGTTTTTCGGGGTCTGCTTGGATGGCGTGAAAATCGGCCCATCCCCCGACTGGGTGAAGCGAAAGCTGGAAGCCGTGGGCTCCCGTTCGATCAACAACGTCGTCGATGCGACCAACTTGGCCATGCTCGAGCTCGGTTATCCCATGCACGCTTACGACCGCGACAAGCTTGCGGGCGGGCGCTTGGGAGTTCGCTTGGCACGACCGGGTGAGGAGCTTCCGCTGCTCGACGGCGCCACCGTGACTTTGGCGGGCTCCGAGCTCGTAATTTTTGACGGAGCGAGTGAAGGCGGTCGGGCCGTGGGTCTGGCAGGCGTGATGGGAGGCGGGAATTCTGAGGTTTCCGAAACCACCACCCGTTTGTTCCTCGAGTGCGCCGAGTTTCACGCAGTGACCGTTCGGAAGTCGGCAAACCGCCACGCTCGCCGAACCGAAGCCGCGATCCGCTTTGAGAAAGGGATCGATCCGACGGGGCTGCCCAATGCGCTGGGGCGCTTGGTTGCCCTGATTCAGGAACTGGCGGGCGGCCAAGTGATCGCCGCTACCGAAGCGCACCAGCCGGCGCGCGCACCGGGCCAGATGCAGCGTAAGCCAATTGCGGTCGCATCAGGTTATTTCAATCGCTTCCTGGGAACGGCGTTCTCGGACGACGAAATGAAGCAAGCCCTCGTGGGACTTGGGTGCACGGTACAAACCGGGGCTTCGGGTTGGAACGTCGTTCCACCGACATTCCGCTTGGACCTGAATCAGCCCGAAGAACTGGCTGAAGAAGTGGCTCGCAGCCTGGGTTATGACCGAATCCCTGCAACAATTCCGCCGCTCACCGGAATGCCGACTCTTCGCTCGCAAGATTCGGGCATGGCGCGCTGGGCGCTGACAGAACGAGCCAAAGACGCTTGGGTTCAGAACGGCTTTTCAGAAACCGTGAATTTTGCGTTCACTCAGCCTGCCTGGCTCGAGCAGCTTGGACTGAAGTCCGAGGCCAAGCTCCTGAACCCACTTAGTGAGGAACTCTCGGTCCTCGTGCCATCGCTTTTGCCAGGGTTGATTCGGAATGCCCTCGATTCCTGGAATCATCACTTTGGATCCGAAAAATTACCGATTCGACTCTTTGAGCTTCGGCCTACTTTCCATACGCAAGGCGCGGTTGAGGCGCGCGGGGAGATGGAAACCAGCCTGATCGAGCGCTGGAAGCTAGCGGTGGCTTTGTCGGGTCCTCGGCAAGCGCAGGCCCTGCGTGGTGAACTCCAGGAGGTCGATTTCTACGATCTCAAAGCGGCCTTTGAATCCACTTTTGAGGCTCTGGGAGCCCGTGGCGTGCGTTTCTTGCCTTTGTCTCAGTCCCGGTCCGGTGGAAACCCGCTTCTTCACCCTGGCCAAAGTGTCGAGGTTTTGGCGGGCAATCAGGTGGCAGGCTCATTTGGGCTCCTTCATCCGAAGCTAGCTCGCGTACTCAAGGTCCGGGCGCCTCTGTACTTGGGCGAGCTGGACTGGGAAGTGCTTCAGAAGCTCTGTCGGCCCGTCTCGGAAGGCCGTCCCTTCAAGGCGATTGCTCAATTCCCGGGAATCGAGCGCGACTTTGCCCTGGTGGTGAAGTCAGACATCCCTGCCGAAAAGGTGACCCAGATTGCTCTGAAGGCAGGGCGTCCTTTGGCCAAGTCCGCACAGGTTTTCGATATTTACCGAGGATCTCAAGTGGCGGAAGGGATGACAAGCGTAGCGGTCCGGGTTACATTTTTGGAAGAAGGACGAAGCCCTCAAGAAGCCGAAGCGGAAAATTCCGCAAAAGCGATCTTGGATGCCTGGAAGAAAGAATTGGGAGCCGAGCTTCGATAACGAAGCAAAACCCAAGATTCACAGGAATCAGGGATCGTCTTTCGAAGGATTGAAACCAAGAGGAGAAGCCGGCCGTGGCCATGACGAAAGCGGATATTGTCGAATCGCTCTACGAGAAGGTGGGAATCTCGAAGAAGGAAGCCGCCGATCTGGTCGAAATGGTATTCGACACCATCAAGGGCACCCTTGCTGAGGGCACCAAGATCAAAATCTCGGGTTTCGGAAATTTCGTAGTCCGCGAGAAGCGCTCGCGGATTGGTCGGAATCCGCAAACGGGTGAGACCATCGAAATCTCAGCTCGTCGCGTGCTGACGTTCCGTCCGTCGCAAGTGCTTCGTGCGGAAGTGAATTCAAGCTTAGAAGGCGTTGAGCCTTCGGCTGCAAACTTGGCTCACTCATCCGACGATGATGACGACGACGAAAGCTGAGATTCCGGATCGCGCTCAGTACCGGATCGGAGAGGCCTCCGAAATCATCGGAGTGAAGCCTTACGTCCTGCGGTATTGGGAAACGGAGTTTGCAGGGATCAAGCCCAGTAAATCCTCCGCCGGCCACCGAGTTTATCGAAAAACCGATCTCGAGATGCTGCTCTTGATCCGAGACCTGTTGCACGCCCAGCGCTACTCGGTGGAAGGCGCGAAAAAGCGGCTTCGTGAGCTGAAGAAAAGTGGCGATTTGAAAGAAGCGCGTGAATCGGCTTTCCTGGCCGCTTCCACGGGCTCTCCACCTTCCGACGCTTCGCTTTCGAGCGAGCACCCTGGAATGGTGTCGAGCGCGACGCTCGAGACGCTTTGGGCTGATCTGTCCGAGCTCGCCGCTCGGCCGGTCAGCGAGCTTTTCCAGCTGGCTTAAGCAGCGCTTTCACCACGGTACGAGCCAAGTTCTTTTTGAGAAGCGCCTCCATCGGAACGAGGAGGCCGGGGCTCGTGAAGTTCAAGTCGGTTACCTTGCCGTCGATCAAGTCGACGGCGGCTAAGCGAACTCCCCAGGATTTGAGTTTCCGAGCCAGTACGGGGATGGCGTTTTTTTCCCGTGGAGAGAGTGTCGATTCGGCCAAGGTGCCCCCTTGGTCCATATCGATTCGGTAATCCCCGGACTTTGGTTTCTTCTTCACATGCGCCAGAAGTTTTCCATCCAAGAACCAGAGCCGAGTTTCTCCGTTTTTCACGATTCCCGGTAGGTACTCTTGAAGAACCACGGGGCGCCGAAAGCCTTGGGTGGCAGATCTCAGCGCTTCGTCTGCTTTTTCGGGTTCATCCGTGAAATCGAGGAGCTGGACTCCTTTGCTCTGCGCTTCATGAAGGGGTTTCAAAATCGTGCGACCTTGCTGGCTACCAAACGACTTTAAGCGAGCGGAGTCAGCGCTGATCAGGCTTTCAGGTGCGAGCCTCCCTGCGAGTACGGCTTCGAGCTTCTCACCTTGCGAGAAAAGCACGGAAGCCGGGTTGATTAGCTCAGAACCTCGAGCCTCTTCGAGCCCGGCAGCAAGGAGTTGAAGGGGGTGCAGGTATTCCAAATCTACCGGAGGATCGGTTCGGTAAAGAATGCGCTGAAAACGCCGCGGCTCCATTGACTGAAAATTGCCCCAGTGAAAGGTCTCTGCCTGGCGACCGGAAGCGACTTTCTTGAGACGACGGGCTTCGAGAAAAATTTTGCCCTTCTCGGCACGCAAGCTGCGGTGCTCGGACCACCAAGCTTCGACGCCTAGGTTCAAGCACTCTTCCATCAGGCGAAGGCTCGTGTCTCGAGCGTGGTCGAGGGTTTCCCAAGGGTCCGTGACAAAAAGGAACTTCAAGCGCGAAGCCTCGATGAAACCTCACGAGCGATTGCGACCAGTCGAGCTGCCGGAGCTGCACCAAAAGCGGATTCCAGATCTCGGCAAGCCGACTCCAGTTGGTCGCGGGTTTGTCCTGCCGCTTCATCCGCTGACAGATAATCCAAGATGCTCACCGATTCGCGCGTTTCAGTGCCGGCGTCTTCGAGGTCATCCGCAACTTGAAAAGCCGAGCCGAGAGCGTCGGAGAATCGGGCAAGGGCCTGATGACGGGGATCGCTCGGCTGAATCCCCGCTAGATCGGCAGGAATCAGGAGTGATGCGTCGAAGAGGGCGCCCGTTTTTCGCGCATGCATCGAGCGCAGCGCAGGAAGAGAAGCGCCCGCACCCGCCAGGTCAGGCTCGGCCGCTTGTCCGCCCACTACGCCGCGTGGGCCGATGGCTTCAGCAAAACGCCGCAAGGCGCGGACGATGTTTCCTGCTTCGACGAATTTCTCGGAGTCGAGCAAGCTATCGATGGCTAAGCCCATAAGGCCATCGCCAGCCAAGAGAGCGGTCGATTCGTCGAACTGCTTGTGGTTCGACGGCCGTCCTCGGCGAAAATCGTCGTCATCCATACACGGCAGATCGTCGTGGATCAGGGTGAAACAGTGGATCATCTCCAGTGCCACGGCAGGGCCCCAGGCGGCCTCCCGCGAGAGACCGATCATCTCAGCTGCTTCCAGGAGCAAGCGTGGACGAATCCGCTTTCCAGGCGCGAGAAGGCTATAGCGGATTGAGGCCTCGAGACGGGGAGGCATCCGATGTTTGGAAGAGTGGAGGTGGTGAGTTAAGCGGCTTTCGAGTTCTTTTTCTAGTTTCAGTTCGTCACTCATGTATTCCCCGGAGTTCCGCCTGGAAGTGCCATCGGGGCCGAGAGGGGGCCCGTTAGGCTGTAGGCGAAATCTCCATCCGGGGTTTTCGCCGGGGAGAGGATCATTTCCAAGAGAGAAAGTTCTTTAGACTTAAGGATTCTGTCGGAAAGTTGAAAACGAGCCCGGGTGTTCCAGGAGCTTGAGTACCAATTCCGGGAAAGTTGAAGGTCTCCACTCAGGTTTCCAACCAGGTCGTCTGAAGTGTTTCCTTTTTTACCCAAGTTAAAACGTCGAATGAGGGCTTTTCCGGGTTCGATTTGGACGTCGATTGACCCTTCCGAGATCTGAATGGGGGGTAAGCTGAAGCCCTGAACTTTTTGCTCTTCCAGCGTGAGGCGCCCGAGCTGCAGTTTTGCCTCGCCGGCCAGCGACGAAGGGAGCGAGAAGTCGCCCGCAAGGCGCCCTGTGCCCGAGACGGTTGCAGAGCCACGCAGACCGCCTGCAATCATCGGGATCACGCCGAGACGCCCCAAGTTGACTCGGTCGAGCTCAAACTGAACGCGGGCGTCCTGCCCCCTTTGGCTGAAGCGGGCCTTCAAGGAGCTGTCCGCTTGTTGCAGCTTCAGATCAGCGCCCAGGCGGCCGGTGAAAAGCGATGAAAAAGAGGGTGAAACTCGAATCCGATCGATTTTGATGGGCAGGGCGGGTGGAGGGGCGCTGAGAATCACTTGGTCGAGCTCGTAGCCAAATCCGAAGGTGAGAGATGCGTGCTCGGCACTGACGCTCAAGCCCATGGGGGAGAGAAAAACTTGAAGGTGCCCGAGAACAAAGTTCTTCAAGCGCGCTTCGGGAAGTTTCATCAGAGTGAACGTGATGAGCAGAACCAGAGCAAACCAGCTCCAAGCGAGATTCTTCAGAATGCGACGCGCGCGGCCGGGTTCACTCATTTTCAGTTCCCTTCAGCGGTACGAAAGGCGGAGAGTGCCAAAGATGCCTTGAGCCAACCGCTTAAATCCGGCTCGGTCTCGATGGTCAAAGAGCGGATCTTCACCGGCCGCAGGCCTTGTTCGAGGCTGTGTGCGAGTCGAACGAGTTGCTTCAAGTTCACCTTGTTGAGTCGAACGTCGATCAGTGCTTCTTCGATCGTACTTTTTCCGCCACTGGACTCTGGGGTGGTTTTTTCGGGGGAGACAGTCGCAGTGGTTAAATCGATTCCTGAGCCTTGAATCTGACTCTCCAAGTAGGCGCTCCAGGGGCCTCCGCCGGCGTCCAAGCCGCCGCCCAGGTCTTTCATGCGCCGGACGTCGTCCGAAGTGGTTCGCACTAAGGTCAAAAGCGCCTGCTTTTCAGAAAGCTCCTCTTTCAGTGAGGAGACCTTCCAGTAAGAACCGAGGAGGGTTCCGAAGACGAGGAGTGCGCCGAGAGCAATCATCCCGCCGCGCAGGTACTGACGGCTTTGCGGGTCGAGCTCATCCCATTTGGCGCGAAGCTGCTGAAACCAAGGTTGATCCGTCAGGCGCTCGCTGATTCGAGAGAACCACTGCGAAAAACGCGATTCATTTTCCATAAGCGTCCTCCGCAGGTTTCCCAGTCAAAGTGATTTTGAATCGCACCGACCCGTCCGGAACTTTGGTCTGTTCAAGAGCAGTACGGCTCAGTCCGGGAAGTTTCTTTTCGAGGAGTGATGCTAGGCGCTCGGCACTCGCTTGGTTTTGAACCAAGAAAGTCAGACTTGCGGGCTCATCCGTCCCCGCTAGGTAAGCTTGAGTCGGGCTTGCGCCCGCTTGATAGCGAATCAAATCCAGCACCAGGTCTTTGGGAAGCACCTGCGAAACTTCTTTCAAGAACGAAAGTGGCGATTTTGGATTGGGTCCGGCAAGGCGCTCCGATTGTCGCGCTTTTTCGACCTCGCCCTTGAGTTGCTTGCGAAGCGTGCTTGGGTTGGCCAGATAAGTGCGCATGGCCGAGGGCGATGCTCCTGTGAAGAAACCTTTGACGGCTTTCTGAAGCTGTTCGTCCGTTTGCCCGATCCGCGACGAGTAGACTTGGCTTTGAACCATCAAGCTGATCAGAAACGAAGCAGCAACAATCCCGGCACCGATCAACGGACGCCGCAGGCGGCTCAGGTCCACCTGGGTGGTTCGGCTTCGCTTGACCAGAGGGCCTTTGCGAAGATTGATCACCAGGCCGCGTTCGGTGCCCGTGAGGCAAAGTGCCGCACCTGCCGCGAGACCGAAAGTAGCCTCTGATTTTTCGGTGTATCGCACGGAGTCTTGCGTCAAGCCGGCCAAAGAGTGCAGGGGCTGAACGGGAATCCGCAGCTCTTCTTCCAGGGTCAGAACTAAACCCGGCAGCAAAGAGCTGCCACCGGTGATTTGGATCGACCCGACTGATTCGTGGATCAGATTCTTACAAACGAAAATGGAATGCCGAATTTCACGCAAAATCTCGGAAAGCACGGGCTGCAAGCAGTTCGAAAAATCCACCTGTTCGGGGGTGACCTGATCTCTCTGGGAAGGAGCCAGGACGAATCCGTTCTCGAGCTTTGCGCTTTCCGCCTGCTCTTCGCTCAAGTGGTAGCGTTCGGCGATGGCATGCGTCAGGTCGCGGCCGCCCACCGGAAAGTCGCGTGCTAGGACGGGTCGGCCTTTCCAGTGGATTTGGAGAGAAGTGCGCTCCTGGCCAAAGTTCATCACCAAGACGGGCTGCTGCCCTTCACCGGGGGTCAGTTTGCCCAGGAGTGTGCGAAAGGCCCAAGGCTCCGGCGTTAAAACGTCGGGGTCGACACCGGCTGCGAGCAGGCGACTGAGGAACTCCTGAAGCGGGGCTTCCATTGCCGCTACGGCATGCAGGCGGGAGAGCTGTCCGAGCTGTTGAACGACCGTGTAATCAAAGACGCTCTCTTCTAGCGGGAAAGGCAGGTCATCATCGAGCTCAAACGCGACTCCAGCTTGGATGGCCTTTCGGTCTCGCGAGGGGATATCCAAGTTTCTGAAGGTAACTTGGGAGGCTTTCAGGAGGACAGAGATTCGGTCCGGGGCTTTCGCGAGGCCTTGAAGCAGCTGGCCTGCCACAACAGCCGGGTCTTGGCCGGGAGCGACAGGCGCTTCGTGACACTCGTGCACTTCGAAGCGCCCAAAGGCGCTATCGACCTCCACCGCTTTGACACTTCGGCTGCCCAGATCCAGTCCGAGGATTCGCATGGAAGCTCCTCTTAAAAGACTCGCATGAAGGTGACGTTCAGGCCAGAGGCAAGCGCAGCCTGATTTCCAGATTGCTGGGGTGATCCCGCTCCTTGCTGGGGATTCGAGGCCTCAGTAGACCGGCCGGTACCTGTGGCGGGATTCGTCTGATTCCCCGATCCTGCTTTCTCCGGAAGCTCAACGACGGCTTCTAGGCGCCTGACGGATTGGTTCACCTGTGCTTTGACGCGAATTCGGAAGATGCGTTCTTCAGTGACAATTTGAATGCCCCGCTCCGCGAGCTCTTTTTCCGGCTCCCGGTTTTGATAAGCAGCCAGTTTGCTCTTCACCCTTTCGAAGAACTCTTTCGCATCCTTAAAGAGTTTGCCCTCATTGGAGGTTCCTTCCTCTCCATCTCGCTCTTTGAGGAACTCTTTGACTTCATCACTGGAAGCATCCCGAAAAAGCGCATGAAGCGTGGAAGCGCTCATCGAGTTGGCATTGATCGAAGTAGTCGGGCCAACCGTCAGGCTGGGCGCAAACACATCAAAAAGCGTGTCATCCATTCCAGGAATCATGTGGAGTTCTTGGATCGAGTAGAATGGCGCTTTCTTCGGGGGAATCGTCTCAGAACCCCAGCGCCCTCGCTTTTCGTAGGTGGCGTCTGCCCAAGCAGCAATGTTGTCGGTCATCTCGGCCGCATTGAAGTCGCGGTATTCATCTGCAAACCCTGGGTCGTCCTGAGCCTTCCGGAAGTGGAGGTCTTCTAGAAGGTCCTGCAGCGATTTTAGGGCTTTTTCGCGTTCAAACGGGGGAGCTGCCGTCTGTTTATCCTTCGAAGCTCGGGAAACGTAAGCTGGCAGAATCCAGTTCAAGTTGAAGCGTGCCGACTCGCTGGTAATCGTTGCGGTGAATGATCCGCTCAGGCTGGATTCTTTCTCGAACTTCTCGATGGCGTCTCTTTGAGTCATCGTTAACCCGGGGAGCGTCTTCGGAAAGGGAAAGGGCAGGGGCAGCGACCAGATCTGATCGAGCTGTTTTTGGAAATTCGAATCCGTGATGGTCGACTTGGCTTGTTTGTAAGCATTCAAGCGAAGAAGTGAAATCTTGTAGCCTGTCTTTGCCAGGTAAAGCGCCCGGACTTGGTCGAGGCCGTCAAACGCCATCCGCTGGTTCACTTGTGCGATGTAGACGAATTCGGTGACGAGAAGCGAGAGCACCGTCATGGCCGCGATGACCATGAAGAGCGCGATGCCGCGTTCTGAGTTGTTTTCAGAGCGTCTGTTCGAGCCCATTTAAGGGAGCCTCCGGTCCAAATTTGAAGATGCCCTCAAAGCTCAAGCGTGGGGGGGCAGTGACTTCAAGAGTGGTCTCGATCAGATCAGGATAACGGTCCTTCATGTCGGGTGAGTCACTGTCCCAAGTCGTACTCCAACCATTGTCCCGATCGCGACGAAAGTAGCGGAAGCGCAATTTCTGAATTCCGCGAAGCAGGGGGTAAGTGCGCTGAGAGCGGTCTTCCCGGGATTCTTCAATGCTGAAAGCATTCGGATGCGTCACACGCACCAGCATGCGGCCGCGTTTTTCGTTTGTCTTTCCTGACTCGTCTTTCTCCGTATCTTCCCGGAGTTCGTACACGACTTTCAGGAATTCGCTCTCGGGCGAGTCCCGCTGAACGCGAAGGTTCGCGGTTGCGACAAAGCTCATGGAGTCTTCTTTCCCGATGAAACGCATGGCCCTCATGCCCGTTGCGTCCAAAGCTGCCCCCCAGAAACGTGTCGCGGGTTCTTCACGGGCACCGAAGGTTTGCGCCTGATTGGCGCTTCCGGGCGACGGGCTGGGCTGCGGACGCTTCTGGAGCGTGGGGCTATAGAGCTGCGCTACATCGCGTTCGAGGATGCTCATGGAGAGGCGAATGGAGTTTCCGAAGTCGCCTTCGGTCATCAGAGAATCTCGGAGCCGAAAGGTCGAAGTGGTGGCCTGATAAATAGCCATCGAAATGACCACAAGAAGCATGATCGAGATCAGGACTTCAATCAGGGTGAAGCCGGCGCGCCCGGCTAAGCGCTCACGGACTGGCACCGAGGTCCACCCAGTAGGTTGAAACGGTATAGTCTTGGGTCCCGCTTCCTTTTTTGTAGGAAACGGTGATGGTCACTTCGCGAAGGCTTTTTGAAATGCTCTCGGCAATTTGTTTTCCCATCTCTTGAACTTGAACGATTTCTCCTTCGGATTCTTGGGGTGGAATCAATGCCGACACGGGCAAGCTGACTTCCTTGATTTCTTTTTTCCAAGAGAAGTTCTCAAAAGGCGCTGAGAAAGTGCCCGCTCCCTCTTTTTTTATCTCGCTAAACTTCTTACCGCGAAGCTCGAGTTCGGTCTCGGCCATCAGATTTTTGGCCAGCATGGTGACCGTATTCATCTGCTTAGCTTTTGAGGCGGTATTGATGCTCGAGCTTTCCACCATCAGGATCGAGGCAAAGGCGACCATCATGATGCCCATGGCGATCATGACTTCCAGGAGGGTGAATCCTGCGTTGGTACTCCGGGGCTTAGCGCGATCCATGGAGCTCCTCGGCTTTCACGTAGCGCTCGATCAACTTGGTTCGGCCTAAAAGGGGGGCGATCGAAAGTGTGAAATGGTGATCTTGATTGTCTTTCAAATGAATCACCGTCTGCTCGGTGATCCCATGCGGAAAAAAGTGGATGTAAGCCATGCCGCCGACAATGGGCTCTGGGCTTCGTTCAGTCACTACGTCTTCGAAGTCGACCCCTCGAGGCAGGTTCAGTTTTTTCTTCGTGATGTTCCGAGCGGGCTGAAAAGGGCTCTTTTCCTGCTTTTCAGAACTGCGAAGGAAGCGAGAGCGGCGCCGTTCTTTTTCCCGGCTTTCAGCTGTGTCGAGCAGCACTTCGCCTAAGGCCACTTCGACCCAGTATTGGCGCTCTTTTGAATCGAGCACTAAGCGGTGCACTTGCCCGGTCATGGCGGCAGTATTGAAAGTTTCGCGGACGACCGAGGCCATCTCGCGCGCGGTGGTGTTGAGCGAGACTTTAAAGAAGTTCCCCACGCTGGGGAGCGCGAAGGTGCCGATCAGCCCGATTAGGGCGACCACCACCAGCAGCTCCACCAGCGTGAAACCGGAACGGGAACGATCAGGCGTCGAGATCGTCGGACGAGATGTCCTTGTCAAAATTCTCCCCGCCTTCCTTGCTGTCGTTTCCGAGCGACTTCAGCTCGTACTTGTTGCCATCCGAAGAGTAGATGAAATCATTGGTCCAAGCGTCTTTCGGCACCTTTTTGCCTTTGATGTACCCTTCGGGGTCGTAGTTCTTGCACTCGCGGCCCGCGGTGGGCTTTTGGATGAGCGCATCCAAGCTTTGCTCGGTCGAGGGGTAGAAGCCGCACTCGCGGCGGAAATCGTCGAGAATCACGCCGAGCTGGCGAATCTGCGTTTTAGTCGCATCCACTTTGGCGCGGTTGTACTTGCTGATCACGTTGCTGGCGACGAACGAGCCGATCAGGCCGATCACGGCGATCACGATCAGCATTTCGGTCAAAGTAAAGCCTTCGCGATTTCCAATCAGGCTTCGAGGTGTGGCTTGGTGACGAATGCGTTGAAACATGCGGTGTTCTCCTTGAAGGGAAAGTTACTGAAGATTGCTGATCTCAAGAAGCGGAATAAAGACCGAGAGAACGATGAAGGCGACGACCCCTCCCATGCCGATGATCATCATCGGTTCGAGGAGCGCGGTCAGGCCTTCGATTTTCGCGTTCACTTGTTCTTCAAAAGTGTCGGCGACGTTCTTGAGCATCCCTGGTAATTCGCCTGTCTTCTCGCCAATGGCAATCATGTGAATGACCATGGGTGGAAATTCTCCCGATCGGCGCAAAGGTTCTGCGATGGACTGACCCTCGGTGATGTTATCCCGTGCGTTTTGAACGGCATTGGCAATCGGGATCGATCCCACGAGGTTTCTGGAAATGGTCATGGCGCTCAGGATGGGAACGCCCGACCCCAGGAGCGTCGCCATGGTGGATGCGAACCGAGTGACGGCGATCATCCGGATCAGGGGACCCAAGACCGGAAAACGGAGCTTCATGGCGTCCCATTTCGGACGCCCCGCGTTCGAGACCGTCCATTTTCGGAAAGAAGTGAACGCAAAGATCGAAGCGGCCAGAAACAGGTACCAGTAAGCCGTCAGAGTGTCCGAGACTAGAATCAGGAACTTGGTCGAAGGGGGCAGGGGCTTGTTCATCGATTCGAAAATCGAAGCGAGTTTCGGGATCACGAATCCGAAGATGGCGACTAAAAGCATCATGGCCACACCCATCATGAGCCCTGGGTAGGTCAATCCACTGATGATTTTTCCGCGAAGGCGCATCTGGGCTTCTTTCAGGTCAGCCAAGCGAAGAAGGACAAGCCCGAGAGTGCCGGAGCTCTCGCCCGCTTCCACCATATTCACGAAAATGGTGTCGAAGACTTTGGGGTGCTTGCCCATGGCCTTCGCCAAAGAAAGACCTTCGTTCACATCCTGGCGGACTTGTGCGAGCGCCAGTTTCAAAGGCGGCTTCTCACTTTGATCCACCATGGCGCCCAAAGCTTCCACGAGCGGAATATTCGCTTTGACGAGCGAAGCGAGTTGCCGCGTCATCATGGCAACGTCTTTGACGCTCACGCCGTTTCCGATTCCAAAAGGAGCGCTCGCGGCGCCTTTTTGGCCGGGGGTTCCCGCGGCGAGACGCTCCTGAATTTCCGTGACCAAGAGCCCTTGCTTCTTCAGTTTTCCGCGAGCGGCTTTTTGGCTTTCAGCCTCGACCATGCCCTTCTTGGCTTTGCCCCCGGTGTCGACTGCTTTGTAATCGTAAAGGGGTGCCATGGTTCTTTAGACTTCCGCGTGAGTGGCGCGCATGAGCTCGTCCACGGTGGTAATGCCTTGAAGGACTTTCTGAACCCCGTCTTCACGCAGCGTGATCATGCCAGCAGCGACGGCTGCTTTTTTGATCTGGCCTGCGTCTTCGCGCCGGATGATCAGCGAACGAATCCGGTCGTCGATGACCATGAGCTCGTGAATCACGGTTCGACCCGAGTAGCCGCTCTGGGAGCAAGAAGGGCAACCACCTGGCTTGTAAACGGTCGAGCCTGGCGGAATGGCCTTGAGCCCTAGCTCAGTGAGTTCGAAGTCGGTGGGCTGATGTGGAACGCGGCACTTGGTGCAAACTTTCCGAATCAGGCGCTGAGCCACGACTCCGAGAAGGGAAGAGGCAACCAAGAAAGGCTCCACACCCATATCGGCCAAACGAGTGACGGCTCCGGGTGCATCGTTCGTGTGCAAAGTAGAAAGCACCATGTGACCGGTCAACGAAGCGTTGATGGCGATCTCGGCGGTTTCTTTATCCCGGATTTCACCGACCATGATGACATCGGGGTTTTGGCGAAGAAACGCACGAAGCGCGCGAGCAAAGGTGAAGTCGATCTTCGGGTTCGCTTGAACCTGGTTCACGCCAGGGATCTGATATTCGATCGGGTCTTCGACCGTCATGATGTTGCGCTCAGGCGAATTCAGTTTCACCAAGCAGGCCGAAAGGGTCGTGGATTTTCCGTGGCCGGTGGGACCAGTCACTAGAATGATGCCGTACTTACGGAAGATAAGCTTTTCGAGCTGGTTACGCGAGCGCTCAGAAAAACCCAGCTGCTCGAGCTCGAGCACGGTCGAGGACTGCTCCAAAATACGCATGACCACGCGTTCACCGAAATTCGTCGGAACGGTGGAAAGACGAATGTCGATGTCTTTACCGGCGATTTTTACCTTGATGCGTCCGTCCTGCGGCAAGCGCTTCTCGGCAATGTCGAGTTGCCCCATCACTTTGATGCGCGAGGAAATAGCGGCATGGGCGCGCTTGGGCTGGCGAATCACGTCGTAAAGCACGCCGTCCACTCGGAAGCGCACGACGAACTCTTTCTCGTAAGGCTCGATGTGAATGTCCGAAGCCTTTTCCTTCACAGCGCGGAAAAGAATCGAGTTCACGAATTTGATCACGGGGGCGTCGTCTTCCGTCGCCTCCAGGATGTCGATCGGGCCTTCTAAGTCGTAAGTTTCCTCGAATTCGCCCGCGATATTATCGACTAGGTTTGAGCTCGCGCGCTCGTAGACGCGGTTAATGGCGTCTTGAATCCGCATCGAAGTGGAAACCACCATGCGGACGGGGAGACCGGTCAAAACCTGTAGATCGTCTGCTACGGAATCATTGAAAGGATCCGCGACAGCAACCACCAGGGCTTCTCCGCGAAGTCCTGGTTCTTTCCCGATCGGAAGGGCCTCTTTGGATTTGGCGTAGTTGATCGGAACTTGAGCGACGAGCTTAGGGTCAATCTCGTTGGGCTTCAGATCATCGACCCATCTCAGCCCGATCTGCATGCAAAGGGCTTTCATGATCTCGTGGGGCAGAATCATCTGCCGCTTGATCAGGATGTCCCCGAGTAAGCCTCCTTCTTTCTCCTGGACCGCGAGTGCTTCGTCGAGCTGAGCCTGCGTCAGCGAAGTGTGCTGAAGCAGGATCTCGCCCAAACGAGGGGTTCTCATGGCGGCTTCTTTTTTGGAGAGAGAGGGTTGGTCCACGTTCATGGGGTTTGCCGGGTTTCTGGGGTCCCTGAGGCGGGAGCTTCGGTCTGAGTTTCGTCCTGATCGAGAGTAAAGCCCGTCACAGGCTTCACGCTGGTCAAGTCTTTCATTTCGGGCAGCGTCCGGATCATATTGTCCCGGTACTTTCTGAGCGGGTCATTTCCGCCGGCGCTGCTTTCAATGAAGTCATCGCGCTCCTTCAGCTTCTTGTCTAGCACAGCCCGAACCGACTCATACTGACGGATGATGGTCGGGGTGATGAACAGGAGCAAGTTGGTTTTGGATGACTGGCTACGGCGGGCTTTGAAAAGCCAACCGAGGAGCGGAATGTCGCCCAAGATCGGCACTTTCGAAACCGTCTCTTCTTGCTTGTCGCGAGTCAAGCCGCCCAAGACCACGGTGTCTTTGTCGGCGACGACAATCGAGGTCTCTGCATTTCGCTCGATTGTCGCGAATGCCAGGTCCTGCACTTGCTTGGGCAGTTCCCGTGAAGAGATGTCGGCAAGCTTTGCTTTGATGTCGAGCTTCACGAAGTTCGAGATCTTGTTGATCTGCGGCTTCAGTTTGATGGTCAGCGAAACGCTTTCTTTAGCGACCGAGGTGGCTACCGAACCCTGAACGGCAGTGGCCGTGGGATAGGGGATTTTCTCGCTCGACTCGAAAGTAGCTTCCGTATTGTCCAGAGTCAGGATCTGCGGAGTCGCCAAGACGTTCGCGTTGGAGTTCGTTTGCAGTGCTTTAATCAAGCCGGTGACGCTCGAAATTTCCACCGATTTGCCGGCCACGGTAATGTTGGTGGTTTTGCCTTGGCGGAAATTCAGGATCGCGCCCTTCTGGCTGAATGGCGAGACCGCGAAGTCGATCAGATCGGTATTCGGCGTGAAGCCAATCCCACTCGACGGGTTGATGACGTTGGTAGAAAACTGGAAATCACGTCCAATGCTGAGTTCCATGATGACCACTTCGGCAAAGACCTGATCGCGGGGAATATCGAGTTTGTTAACCACGCGCTGGACGGTCGTAAAGTCAGAAGGCGAGGCGGTGATCACGAGCGAGTTTGTCGATTTATCGGGCGAGACTTTGATGCTGCCTTCAAAGAGCGAAGCTTGGGTGGGATTGCTGCCCGTGCCTCCCGGGACACCGATCGGAATCGAGGTCCTGCCTGCGCCTTGGGACAGATTATTCAGAGTGGTGGCAATTTGTTCGGCTTCGGCAAACTGCAAGTAAATGACGTGGACTTTTCCGCCTCCGGCAGAAGTGGGGAGTTTTTGGTCAAGTCGAGCCACGAGTTCGCGAACCTGATCGGCGCCACGCGAGTTGGCGTGGACGATCAAGCTGTTGGTGCGGTCATCGGCGATGATCGTGTTGATGATTCCGCCTTCTTTCGTGCGGCGGGAAGCGAAGCGACCGCCCCCTGCGCCGAAGCGAGCGGCATTCCCGCCGCCGCCTGCGGGTGCACCCGGAATCAAAGTGTCGATGAGTTTCGCAAGATCGGCTGCTCCGGCGAATTTCACGGGAATGACTTCAATGCCGGCGTCGTAACCTTCGATGTCCAGGATCTCGAGGAGCTTCGAAAGTTTGGAGATGTTTGAGCCGGTATCCGTCACGATGACCGTGTTGGTTTGCTCATACGGAATGATCCGCGAGTTCGCCGGCATGAAGCTTCGGAAGTTACGAGCTACTTCTTCTGCAGAAAGGTACTTCAAAGGGAAAACTCGCGTGATCAAAGCGTCCGTGTCGGGTGAGAAATCGCCCGTGTAGGTTCGGAGCTGCTTATCGCGGGCGTCGCGTTGGCGCGAAATGCGGATGTAGGCGCCCGAAGGAATCAAGGCGAACCCGTTGATATCGAGTGCCGTCAGAAAGGCTTTCCAAGCCTCGCCGCAAGTGACGGGCGAGTTGGAAATGATCGACACTCGGCCTTTCACTTCTTTGTCCAAAATGAAGTTCTTACCGACGAGTTTCCCAAGGGTACGAGCGATGTCGAGAATGTCGGCATCGGGGAAGTTGAAGTCGGTGATGATCTCCTTACAACCTTCGGCGGTTTCGGTGTCGACTTTGAGTGCTGGCGGGGCCTTCTCGGCCGCGACGACGCCACCTGCCGGCGAGCCTCCGACTTGAATCCCGCCCCCTGCACCTCGACCACCGCGGGCGCCGCCCGGCATCCCGGGAGCCGCCATAGCGCCCGAGGGAGGCGGAATATCGTCGCCGAAAAGGGGTTCCTCTTCATCGTCGTCGAAGAATGCTTCATTTCCAGGAGGGGCACTGGGGGGAGCCGTGAACGGATTATTGAAAGTTCGTGGTCCAGGCTGGAAGCCACCGTCAGCAGGCCCTTGTGACCAAGCGTTTTGAGCCAGAAGAAGGATCATCCCGGTGATGCCCACGACGTTGGCGACGATTCCCCAGATTTCCAAGAGTCGTCCGGAGCGGCTCACTTCAAACTCGGCTGCGGTAGATTTCGGGTTCATGGTTCCTCGATTCACGGTTGGTCTGCTCACCGGAAGTTATAGTTGTAGTTTTGCGTGCGACCGTCGCGGCGGATACTGAGATCCATCTGCGGCGCACCCGATTTGAGTTGTCCAAGGAGTTCGAAAGCTTTGGCGGGATCGTTGATCGCTTCGCCATTCAGTCCCAGAATCACGTCACCGTTTTTCAGGCCGAGCTTGTCGTAAATGGATCCTGGAACGATTTGAAAAAGCTTGTAGCCGTTAGCGACGCCGTTCTCGAAGTTCGGAACCGCGCGCGCTTGAGTCAGGACTTGATTGAAGTCCGCTAAAGCTTTGTCGACTTCGAGGCGGGAGACGTTGAAGCTATTGCCGGTGCGCTCGATGCCGGGTCCTGCTGAAGCGCTCGATGGGCGACCTACGGTGATGCGTGGGCCGGCGTCCATCAAGTCTTCCGGCAGCTCGACGAACTCACGGCGTCCGCTTTCCAGGTTCAGGAAAATGACCCGCGTGGGTTCGACTTTAATGATCTTCGCTTTTGAGGGAATCTCGTCTTCCACTCGAACAGGGTAGACTTGTGAAGCGGATCGGTCCTCGATCGTGGCGAGGGAACGAAGCTCATCTTTCAGGACCAGGGTTCCCACCAAGTTAAAGGGAAGCTGAGTGCGAATGGGCGGACCCCCTGGATCTTGGGGGCCGGATTCATCGCCCGGAATTAGGCCCTGGCTATTGAAAAGGTTTCTGCCCCAGATGGCGCTGTAGCTATCTAAGCTTCGGTCTGCTCCGAAGGTCTCGGCTCCGCGAGAAAAGGCGGGGCGGCTCAAAGGAGGCTCAGGGATCAACTGCTCGCTCAGAAGGGCGGAGACGTCGGCGAGGAACCAGGTCGACAAACCGACGGTCAGGACCTTGCCAGTGACGGCGGCGCCCTTTTTTTGAAACGCCTGAGAGGCGAAATCAGCTAAGGAGGTCGGGTCCCAGTGCTGAGGGATTTTCTGAGCCAGATCTTTGGGGAGAATGCGCCCCAGGCCGGCCCGAAGTTTTTGGCCAGCAGACTTGGACCAGAGAGTGAGGGATTCGAAACGGTTCGACATGGTTCTCCAAGCGGGAGGTATCGCAATGCCAGTGCCAATCCGAAGGGTCGGGTCGTTTTCGGAGAAAAGAGAAGTTGTTTCGTGCGGTTATGATGTTTAAGGAGATTTCTGAAAACTTCGAGCAAGGCCGGTGAGTGCGACTTTTTGTCTGCTCCTCCTTCGTTCGAAGCGCTTGGTCTGACTTTTTGTCTGTTCGAGGTGTCTCTGCTTTGGACAGGTGTCGCTCGGCTTAGGGAAAGGGGCGCTCGGGCAGAAGTCGTCATCCTTGGAAGATCAAGGGGTTGGGTGTTTTCAGGGAGCGGCACTGCTCTTGCTCAAAGGGTCGCCGAGTCGAATCAAAACATCCTGGGAAAACGTGTCTAAAAAACGCTATAAAACCGAGGGGTTGGGCTCAATTTTTCTCGTGTCTTCGTTGACACACGGCATGACCCATGGTAGGGTGCCGCGGTTCGGAAGTGTGTGCCTTGTGTTTCGCAATACAGGGTAGTGGGTCCGTCCTAGGAGGTTTCAGCAGATGTTCAAAGTTGGAGATAGCGCCGTTTATCCGGCCCATGGCGTGGCCGTTGTGAAGCGAATCGACGAGCGCGAAGTCGGGGGCAAGAAGAAGAGCTTTTACGTTCTTCAGGTGGTCGAGAACCAGATGACCATCATGGTTCCGACCGACAATGCTGAAGCGGTTGGCCTGCGTGGAATTATCTCCACCAAGGAAGTCGCCAACGTTTACAAGATTTTGAAAAAACGCGACGTGAAGATCGACCAGACCACCTGGAATCGTCGCTACCGTGAGTACATGGAGAAGATCAAAACGGGCTCCGTGTTCGAGATCGCGGAAGTTTTGCGCAATCTTTTCCTGCTTCGCCATTCCAAAGATCTGTCCTTCGGTGAGCGCAAGATGCTCGACCAGGCCAAGCACCTTTTGGTGAAGGAAATTTCTTTGGCCAAGCAGACCAAAGAAGATGTGATCGAGCAGGAAATTCAGACGATTTTTGCTTCCTGATCGGCCATCGGCTAAAGTCGGCGCGTGACGCACCTGAAGCCGCTCCAAATCCAGCTTTTTAATACCGAGTCCGGCCAACTGGAGCCCGTGGTTCCAGTCGAGCCGGGCCGGATTCGTTTCTATTCCTGCGGCCCCACGGTTTACGGCAATATCCACATCGGGAACCTGCGGGCTGCACTCACTGCAGACGCTTTCTATCGCTGGTTCAAGCGGGCTGGCTATGAAGTGACCTACGTTCGGAACTACACCGACGTGGATGATAAAATTATTGCTCGTGCTGCCGAGGTAGGGATCACTCCGGATGCCCTGGCTCGTAAGTACACTCAGGAGGTCGAGAAGGACTACGCGCTGGCGGGTCTGGAAGAGCCAACTCACAAAACGAAAGTGACCGAGCACCTTCCGGAAATTATCGCGATGATTGAAAAGATCATCGCGCGCGGAATGGCCTACGTGGCGCCCAGCGGGGAAGTGCTTTTCTCGGTGGAAAGTTTTCCGGGTTACGGCCGACTGTCGCACCGTTCGCTGGAAGATAACGAAGCGGGCGCACGGGTGGAAGTGCGTGAAGAAAAGCGAAATCCCTTCGATTTCGCGCTCTGGAAGCCGGTAAAGCCCGGCGAACCGTCATGGGATAGCCCGTGGGGGAAGGGGCGTCCAGGTTGGCATATCGAATGCTCGGCCATGGCTTGCAAGTGGTTGGGCTCGAAGCTCGACGTCCACCATGGTGGCGAGGATCTGGTGTTTCCGCACCATGAAAATGAAATTGCCCAAAGTGAAGCAGCAACCGGCGAAGGCCCGTATGTGCGCTACTGGGTTCACAATCGCTTCCTGAATCTCAATCAGGAAAAGATGTCCAAGAGCTTGGGTAACGTGGTGACGGCTCGCGATTTTCTGGCTCGTTACGGCGGCGAAGTGTCGCGCATGCTGATCCTTTCTGCGCATTATCGCTCCGTGATCGATTTCAACGAGGCGACTTTGGAACAGGCGCTGGTGGGACTCGAGCGCTTGTACGAAGCCAAGCAGAAGGCTGTGAAGCTTCGCGAGCTTCGCTCTGCGGTGCCTGATCTTCGCGCGGAAGCCGCTTGGGGACAGTTTGCAGCCCAGTGCCAGCAAGCGCGTGAAGAGGTGCTGAAGGCCTTCTCGAATGATTTGAATACGGCGGGTGCGTTTGCTGCGGTTTTCTCGCTGATTCGTGAATTCAACCGCACGCTCGCTGCACCCTTGGCTCAGGCCACGCCATCTGCCGTGCTGGGTGCGGAAGAGTTCATTCGCGTGATCGAAGAAGAACTGGGTGCCGTGCTGGGAGTGGGGCGCAGTGAGCCTTCTCAGATGTTGGCTCGGATCGGATCGATTCGCGCGGAGCGAGCGAAAGCTTCCGGTCAGGAGCGACCAAGTGCTGAGGAGATCGAGGATCTGATTCGGCAGCGTCGCGAGGCCAGAGCGGCAAAGAACTTCGCTGAGTCCGATCGCATTCGAAACGAGCTCGACTCGCGCGGCGTGGTTATTCAGGATTCGCCTGCGGGAACGACTTGGCGTTACAAATAGTCCAACTCAGGACGGCGCAGAGTTTTTGCTTTACGGTTCGCAACCAGGGATGTTAAGTTTTTCTTAACTCAACCCCAGGATGGTTCAACCGTGAGACGCCAAAAACAGCACCTTTGTAATGCGCTTTCGAAAACCATGCTCGACGCCCGGAAAAAGCTGGGTCTTACGCAAGCTTTCGTGGCCTCCCAGATCGGGATCTCTCAAGGCGCTTTAAGTAAGATGGAGCGTGGCCTTCTGGTCCCTTCGGCGATTCAGTGGCTCGAGTTCTGCCGGTTGGCAAAAATTCAGCCCGACTCGTTTCTTCCTGCTGCGAAGGAATGAAGCGCCACTAAGTCCGGGCGGGCGTCGTCTCGCGTAGGGTAAAACCTTCGTTCGGGATGAACTCGATCACCATTCCTGCCGGTGCAAGCTTCTTTCTCATGTGGAAGAGGTGGACATCCAGGCTCTTGGAACTCACCGCGGTGCTCCCCCAGATTTCTTGCTGGAGCTCTTGGCGGCTCACGGGCGTCCCGCGCGCGTTCTGAAGCAGCGTGAAGATTTGAAGCTCTTTCGGAGTGAGCGAAGGGAGTTCTCGATCCCCTTGGCGAAGCCGGAAGCGGGAGATGTCGAGCGAGATTTTTTGCGACTCTCCTAAGACCCTTTCGATTTTCACGATCAGCTCATCGTGCGTAAATGGCTTAATCAGGTAATCGAGCGCCCCTTCTTGGTAAGCCGTTCGCAGGATGTCCGCTTGATCGAGTGAAGAAGTGATCATGAACGGAAAGCGAACGACACCTTGTGCCGCTTCGCTTCCCAGGAATTCGAGGAAGTTTCCATCTCCCAAGCGGATGTCTGCGACCAGGAGGGAGGGGAGTTCTTTGCTTTTTCGAGATGCCGAGCTCAAAGCTTCGAGGCTAGGATGGAGTTCCAGGCGATAGATGGGTGAGAGGATTTCCTCAAAGACAAAGCGGGAAGATTCCGAGTCTTCCAAAACCCAGATGAGTTTCTTGTTCGGGCTCATGGCGGAGTCCCACCCGGTTTTTTGATCAAGTCGGCGGCTTCCTGGAGACTCGATTGGATTTGCTGAACGTAGCGGTCCCGCTTTTCCGGGGAAAAATCGGCACGCTGAAGTGCAGAGGCCGCAAATAGGGCGGAGTGAATGGGTTGGCTTAAGGTGTGGATCCAATCTCCCCGGGCTTCCGAAAGGACAGCGATTGGCTGCTCGGGGGCTTTTCGCAGGAAGCGGGCTTTAGAAAGGATCGTCCAAGTGAAAATTGAAAGCGCCCAGCTCAAAGCGGCTAAAGCGGGATCGGGCCGAGCCACGAGCTGAAGGATGCCGAACGACCAGGTGATGGTCAGGGCGCTCAGGGCAAGGTTCGAGTGGGAGAGGGCGCGAAGAAGATTCAAGCTGAGGTCTCTTTCTTATTCGAATAATGGATCTAACCCTTTCTGTGGATCAATTCAAATTTTCTTAAAGATCCTGGTAGGGTGGAGCCTATGCCGTTGTTTACGGACCGCCAGTTTCAGTTGAAAACCTCATTCCAGCCCACGGGCGATCAGCCGCAGGCTATCGAAGCCTTGGTCCGGGGTCTCCAGGAAAATCGCCGCTCGCAGGTGCTTTTGGGCGCCACGGGGACCGGGAAAACCTTCACGATGGCGAACGTCATCGCCCGGGTCAACCGGCCTACTCTGGTATTGGCCCACAATAAAACCCTGGCAGCACAGCTCTTTTCCGAGTTTCGCGAGTTTTTCCCAGAAAATGCGGTCGAATACTTTGTCAGCTACTACGACTACTATCAGCCGGAAGCCTACATCCCGGCGACGGATACCTACATCGAGAAGGACTCGCAGATTAACGACGAGATCGACAAGCTGAGGCACTCGGCCACTCGTTCTCTTTTGGAGCGAAACGACGTCCTGATTGTCTCTTCCGTTTCCTGCATCTACGGCTTGGGTTCGCCGGAAGCTTACGAAGGAATGCTTTTGTATCTCGAGGCGGGTCGCGAGGCCAAGCGCCAGGACGTGCTTCGGAAGCTCGTCGAGATTCAGTACAAGCGAAACGACGTCGATTTTCACCGGGGCACCTTCCGCGTTCGCGGCGATGTGGTCGAGATTTTCCCAGCCTACGAAGAAGAGCGCGCCATCCGGGTCGAGTTTTTCGGAGACGAAGTGGAGAGTATTTCCGAGGTCGATCCGCTCCGTGGAGTGCGGATTCAGAAGCTTCCGCGAGTCACACTCTATCCGGCCAGTCACTATGTGACGACGCAGGAAAACCGCAAGCGCGCCATCGAGACCATTCGAGTGGAGCTGCGCGAGCGCCTTCAGCAGATGGAACAAGCGGGAAAGCTAGTTGAAGCGCAGCGACTCTCGCAGAGAACGCTCTTTGATCTCGAGATGATCGAGGAGCTGGGCTTTTGTCAGGGGATTGAAAACTATTCGCGCCATTTGACGGGACGAGCACCGGGAGAGCCGCCACCGACTCTCATGGATTACTTCCCGAAGGATTGGCTTTTGATCGTCGACGAGAGTCACGTCTCCGTTCCGCAGATCGGCGGGATGTTCCGAGGCGACCGCGCGCGCAAAACTAACCTCGTCGAGCACGGTTTCCGTTTGCCTTCCGCTTTAGACAACCGACCGCTGAGTTTTGAAGAGTGGGAAAAAATCTTGAACCAGACGGTTTATGTGTCTGCGACTCCGGCGGACTACGAGTTGCGCGCAACGGCAGGTGAAGTGGTGGAGCAGATCATCCGCCCGACTGGTCTTCTGGATCCCATCGTCGAAGTGAGACCCGCCACGACTCAGGTCGACGACCTTTTGGTCGAAATCCGTGCACAAGTTGCCGCAGGGAATCGCGTGCTCGTGACAACGCTGACTAAGCGCTTAGCGGAAGACCTCACTCGTTATTACCAAGATCAGAACGTCCGCGTGAAATACCTGCATTCGGATATCGAGACGCTCGAGCGCATCGAGATTATTCGAGATCTCCGCTTGGGTGCATTTGACGTCCTTGTGGGTATCAACTTGCTTCGAGAGGGCCTCGATATTCCTGAAGTGGCGCTCGTGGGAATTCTGGATGCCGACAAAGAAGGGTTCCTCAGATCTTCGCGTTCCTTGATTCAGACCATCGGACGCGCCGCTCGAAACAGCGAAGGGCGCGTGATTCTTTACGCCGACAAAATCACCGACAGTATGCGAAGCGCACTCGATGAAACGCGCCGGCGTCGCGAGGTTCAGGAAGAGTACAATCGCAAACACGGCATTACCCCGCAGACCATTCGCAAAGCGATCCCGTCTCCGATTGCTCCCACGCTGGACGACGGCGAAGTGGCTTCGACTTCGGGCCGCGGTGGTCGCGGCAAGCTGAACGATCGCGCGCTGCTCGCAAAGCGGGCCTTGAGAACGGGCGCTGGATCCGGTCACGGCAAAAGCGTCTGGAGTGCTGCCGAGCCGGGGGTGGCGATGGGAGAGCTCGATCTGCTCGATGAGTCGGATCAGCTCGAGACTGCCAAAGAGCTTGCCGGGGATTACTTCACATCGCTTGCGCAGTTGCCTCAGGCGGCGGCCCGTTTGGAGGCCGATATGCGGGAAGCGGCTCGTGCGATGCGCTTTGAAGAAGCAGCTCAGCTGCGCGACCGCATCAAGCGCTTGAAAGCTTTGAGTCTGGCTCTGGCGGGCTGACAACCTCTGCCAGGGCAGCGCTTCTTTTCGCTTGGGAGAACTTAGCGGTACTTCTCAAAAAACTCAGTGACTGCTTTTTGGGTGAGTTCTTCTAGGACCCGCAGCCGAGGGGGCATGCGGATCGCGGTCTTGGATGCTTCTTGGCGATGGGCGCGGCTTTCTTGGATTCGCGCGGTCCGAACCTCGCCCGTTTTGACTTCCGTGAAAGTGAACTCGAGATCGACTTGGGCGTTTAAGGACTTTACTTTGACTAGGCGAGAATCTTTGCCGGAATCTCCGCGCTCTTCCGCGAGCTGGGAGTCGGTGACTTCCTCGCGATCGTAGCCTTCGGTTTCCTCGGCGCGAAACTCATGAACCCGGACTTCTAAGCCCCAATCCGCTTTGGCTGCTTCCGCCCAGCTTTTCCAGTCTGCAGCCGCCGTATCGGCGGAACGTCTGGCCGCATCCCAGTCCTGCTTAGTGACCAAGATGAAGCTGCCGTCGCGAGAAAGCTGGTTGACCAGGGCGACTTCGACCGAACGACGTGCCGTGTCCTCGCCTTGAACTTCGACGAGTGCGACGCGTTTTCCGAGAAGTCGCGAGATTTCCGGCTTCGTTTTCGGCGCAGAAGAACACCCCGCCAGCCAAGTGAGCCCGAAGACCACTCCAGCCGTGA
>JACCDM010585285.1_pt1 | contig 43517 bp, 43 predicted proteins | sample 7445851 | NCBI WGS metagenome assembly JACCDM01 (sample SAMN15323438, study PRJNA562643) | freshwater metagenome | isolation source: river surface water | place: USA:Blue River Watershed | collected 2017-08-16
AATCAATATTTTGAACCAAAAATTCAAAGTGCTGCAATTGAAACCTGCAAGATAAAGGAGAATAGTGACCAAGGAAATTTAAGAGGGGACTTGGCATCCGGATTCCCCTTCATGAGTCGTTACGCTTCATATCCAAGAGATTACAAAATGGCTCTCGTGCCTATAGATTTTTCTGATTTAGAGGGTGACAAAGATTTTCGAATCCGCATGGAAAAGGAAATGAAGATGATGTCCGACTGGTACGCGGACGTAAGTGGCGGGAAAATGAAGATTAGCTGGGTTGTTAGCGATAAGTGGATTCGGCTACCTGGCATAAGCCGAGACTATTTTGTCGAATATTCTGGAAAATATCCAGACACGGAAGACTTTTGGAAAAAAGTTCTTCCGGTAGTAGATTCCCAATTTGATCTAACTGGCGTGCAAACCATTAATTTCATTTTGCCTTTAAACCAGAAGATTGTCTATGAGAGTGTACAAAGCTTCTCTTTCCTATCTGAGATGAAGAAATATAATTCAAATAAATCTAAGTTATACAGTTTTTCTCTGGCGGGCGAGGTCTTTGAAGCACCAGAAAATAACCATTGGTCCTATTGGGCTCACGAGTTTGGTCATGAGATTGGAATTGCGCATTACGGTTCATCTCGAGCAGCTGACGTCGAACCAATGAATGGGCTTGACATTCTAGGTAATCAGAATGGACCATACAGAGAATTAAGTGGTTGGTTCCGATTCATAATTGGTTGGTTAGATGATTCACAAGTTTATTGCCAAGATACAACTAAGTTAGGGACTAACGAAATTAGCTTAGTTCCACTTAATGAAAATAAAAACGGCTTGAAAATGGCGGTGATTCCAACAGGGCCGGAGTCCGCAATAATTATAGAATCACGACGGCCGACTAAGTACGCTTGTAATATACCTAATCTTCCCGGTGGAGTTCTCGTTTACAGTTATGACGCCAAACTCGGACATCAATCTAATTTCTTCAAAGCACACTACCCAGCTGATCGGCAACCGGTAATTCGATGTGAAGTTGGAAATATCCTTCCGGACGTTCTGTTAAAGACTGGTGACTCCGTAAAAGTAGGAAATTACGAGATTTCAGTAACTTCATTAGGAACATTTGATCAAATTAAAATAGTGAAGAATTAAGCGGGTATAAGTTATGGCTAACATCGGCAACATGTACGGACCGAACTTCACATTCCTTGGTGTTCCTGCTTGTGATTTAGAGAGACCAGAAACTTACAAAGGCGCTGATGTTGTAATTGTTGGTGCACCGATTGATAGCGGTACTTCGCATCGATCAGGTGCAAAGTTTGGCCCCCAGGCAATAAGAATGGGGGATTACCTTCCTCATGATGGTGAGCGTCCGCATTTAGCGCTTCGGATAGATGGATTAAAGGCACTAAAAGTATTTGATGCTGGCGATTTATTGATGCCACCGGGGAATTTGGAGGAATCACTAAAAGTTTTGAAGGCTGCGACTGAGAAGATTTCTAGAGCTGGTGCGATTGCGGTCGTACTTGGCGGAGATCATTCGATTGCTTCGGCTGATGTTGCTGGAATCGCGGAGCATCGCGGTAAGGGCAAAATCTCAATGATTCACTTTGATGCCCATGCAGACACTGGGGATCTGCAATTTGGAGCTCTTGTTGGACATGGAACTCCGATGCGTAGGTTGATTGATAGTGGATATGTTCGAGGCGATCGTTTCTTGCAATTAGGTCTACGTGGTTATTGGCCCGATGATGCAACTTTGAATTGGATGCGCGATCAAGGAATGCGCTCTTATGAGATGACCGAGATTCATCATCGCGGTTTAAGAACTGTTTTGGATGAATCTTTTGCCCGATTGACTGATGGATGTGATGGTGTCTTTTTATCTGTTGATATTGATGTAGTTGATCCAGGTATGGCGCCGGGAACCGGAACGCCTGAACCGGGTGGAATGACATCTCGGGAGTTATTGGAATCTGTTCGCCGGATTTGTTTAGAACTTCCTATTGTGGGAATTGATGTTGTTGAAGTCGCACCGCCCTTTGATTCAGCTGACATCACAGCAATTCTTGCTAATCGAGTTGTTCTCGAGGCGGTAAGTGCGATTGCTAAGCGAAAGAAGGGCGAAAAGTACTCGCCCACACAGAACTTATTGGATCGTTAAAGTTTAGAGATTGCCTCATCGAGGATTGCAAGACCCTCTTTGAGTAAGTGCTCAGGGATAACTAACGGCGGGATAAGTCGAATCACATTTCCGTAAGTTCCAGCCGAGAGAATTAAGACACCTTTTTGCTGGCAATATTTGATGATTGCGCCTTGAGCCTCAGGATTTGGATCTTTAGAACCTGGTTTCACTAACTCAATTGCTTGCATCGCACCGCGACCACGCACATCTCCAACGATCGGGTACTTCTTTTTCATCTCATTTAAGGCATCCGCCATTACCTTGCCGATTTCATTAGCGCGCTCCACGAGGTTTTCTTCTTCAATGGTTGCGATTGCGCCAAGGGCAGCAGCGCAGGCGATCGGGGAGCCGCCAAAAGTTCCGCCAAGACCGCTTAAATGAATCGAATCCATAATCTCTGCTTTGCCGGTAACTGCGGCTAGGGGGAGTCCACCAGCTATTCCTTTTGCGGTGGTGATTAGGTCGGGAACAATTCCTTCATCCTCACAAGCAAACATCTGGCCGGTACGAGCAAAGCCAGTTTGTACTTCATCAGCGATAAAGACGATTCCATTCTTATTACAGAATTCAACAAGGCCGGGCAAGAATCCTTTACATGGAACTATGAAGCCACCTTCACCAAGTATTGGTTCGATGACAACACAAGCAACATTGTTGGCACCGATCTCTTTTTCAATTTTATGAATCACTGTTTCAAGGATGCTCTGTTGGCATGAGCCGGCGCATGAGTCACAGCGATATGGATAAGCAAGTGGCATTCGGTAGACCTCGGGAGTGAATGGACCGAAGCCATCTTTATATGGAATGTTCTTAGCGGTCATCGCCATCGTGAGGTTTGTTCTTCCGTGGTAGCCATGTTCAAAGACAACAACGGCTTGGCGCTTGGTGAATTTGCGCGCGAACTTCACCGCATTCTCTACGGCTTCTGCACCGGAGTTGAAGAGTGCGGATTTCTTCTTATGTGTTCCAGGAGTCAATCGATTTAAGGCTTCGCATACTTCGATATATCCCATATATGGAGCGATCATGAAGCAGGTATGCGTGAATGCCTCAACTTGTTCTTTAACATTTTTTACAACGCGATCGGCAGAGTTTCCGACGTTGACTACAGCGATACCAGCACCAAGATCAATGATGGAATTACCATCAACATCAACAATTACGCCACCGCCAGCTTTCTCTACAACGACTGGGATTGCCATACCGAGTGCGGCTGAGACTGCTTCGCTTCTTCGCTTGATAATCTCTTGTGATTTAGGCCCAGGAATTGCTGTTACGACCTTGCGTTCTTGCGGAAGATTTGCCCCAAAACTCATGGAGGCATTCTATCTTTTCAATGAAACTATCGATTTCTGAGATGATTACCGCGTGCGCGATGTAGTGATTCTTGGTTCAACCGGTTCAATCGGTACCCAGGCTCTTGAGGTAATCTCAGAAAATCCAGAAAGTTTCCGGGTAGTTGGACTCTCATCCGGTGCAAATAACGTCGAGCGCTTGATTGAACAAGCCAAGAAATTCAAAGTTCAAGTTATTGGTACGACTGGTGATGGAGCTTTGATTCGAGCTGCACTCCCACATGTGACCGTAATTGATGGCCCGAATTCAGCGAGGGAAATTGCCGCGCTACAGGCGGATATTGTCCTTAATGGAATTACCGGGTCGATTGGCTTGGGGCCAACTCTTTCCGCACTAGAAGCGGGGAATAAAGTCGCTCTTGCAAATAAGGAATCACTTGTTGCTGGTGGGGAATTGGTAATGAAGTTTGGTCGCGAACGGATAATTCCGGTTGATTCTGAACACTCTGCACTTTTCCAAGCGATGCAAGCGGGACGTGCGCAAGATGTATCGAAGGTAATTCTTACTGCTAGCGGTGGACCTTTCCGGGAGCGCAAGGATCTCTCCGGAGTAACGCCGACTGACGCTCTCGCGCATCCAACTTGGAACATGGGGAAAGTTGTAACAATAAATTCGGCAACACTTGTAAATAAAGGATTAGAGATTATTGAGGCGCACTACCTTTTTGATATCCCGTATTCAAAGATTGATGCCGTAATTCATCCGCAATCTGTGGTCCACTCTATGGTGGAGTTTGTGGATGGTTCGACTATCGCGCAAGCATCTCCGCCAAATATGAGAGGTCCAATCGCTTACTCACTCGCTTTTCCTAATAGAGTCAAGAGTGCTATGCCGGCGATTGATTGGTCACTTTCACATAAGTGGGAGTTTCAACCGATTGATGAGGGAAGATTTCCAAGTATCGCGCTCGCTCGTCGATGTGGCGCACTTGGTGGTTCATTTACGGCGATGTATAACGCAGCAAATGAGGTTGCTGTCGATGCTTTTTTAAGAGAACTCATTCCTTTCACAGCAATTGTGGATACCATCGACAATACAGTGGCAAAACTCAATTCGGGTGCTCCCGAAAGTTTGCGCGACTTAAGTGATGTCACCGCCATAGAGAATGATGCGCGGCGTGTGGCTAGTGAAGTTATGGCCCGGAAATAGGAGAGTTCGTGGGATTACTTGGAGTACTGGCATTTGTCTTCGCCCTGCTTTTCTCAGTTATGGTCCATGAATTCGGGCATTACATCACTGCTAAAAGATTTGGGATGCGGGTCACCGAGTTCTTCCTCGGTTTTGGAGCAAGGATTTGGTCAACGCAGCGCGGCGAGACTGAGTTTGGGCTAAAGGCAATTCCTGCTGGGGGCTATTGCAAAATCTCCGGAATGACTCCAAATGAAGAGTTGCCCGAGGAAGTTAAAGAACGAGCTTTCTACAAAGCAAAAACTTCTGAGAAATTGATAGTTCTTGGGGCTGGATCATTCCTTCACTTTGTCCTGGGATTTCTTCTACTTTTCACACTCTTCTTCGGAGTTGGAGTAAATCGAGTTCTACCCACCATAACGGAAGTTGTCCCATGCGTTGCGACAACGACTGAATGCAGTCCAAACGACCCCGTTTCTCCGGCTAAGAGCGCCGGACTCCAGGTTGGCGATGAAATAACTGGTGTGAATGGAAATCGAAATCTTGATTGGGAAGAGACGATTGAAATTGTCAGAAAATCTGCTGGAAAAGAATTAACTCTAATAGTTCTTCGAGGTGGAAATGAGTTAGAGATAAAGCTAACTCCCGCAGCTCGACTAGTCGAGGGTAAAGAAGTCGGATTCCTTGGCGTTAGAAATGAGATTGGCAAAGTTAAAGAGGGCCCGATCTCGGCACTTTCATTATCGGCAAGTACAACCTATGAAATTGTTAAAGGTTCTGTAAAAGCTCTTCTTGGCCTACCATCAAAGATTCCGACTTTGTTTAATGAAGCCTTCTTCGGCCAAGAGCGGGATGGACAAGGTCTCGTTGGAGTAGTCGGCGTAGCGCGAGTATCAGGCGAGACTGCTTCAAGTGGAAATTTAACTGCAAGTGAAAAAATAGCAACATTTATCTTGCTAGTTGCCTCACTAAATGTCTTCGTGGGAATCTTCAATCTCTTACCGATACTCCCACTCGATGGCGGTCATATAGCGGTGGCAATATATGAAAATCTAAGAAATAGAATCTATCGAATCCGAGGTAAAGAGATTCCTGGGCCGGTTGATGTTGAGAAGTTAACCCCAATAACTATGGTTGTTTTGGTGCTATTAGTGGCGCTGACTGTGCTGCTTCTTTTTGCCGACATCTTTAATCCGATTAATTTCAATATTTGATCGGATATTTAATCCAATCGTGCTTTAGAAGCCGTATACCCAAGTAATGAGGGCTAGTGCGACTATTAAATAAGTGATGAACATCCAGGGCTTCATTTGAGCAATTTTAACCCTTGGTAGAGAATAAGGACATGGTTGACCTAGGAATCCCGCAAGCTCCTCCGCCGACCCTCGCGCCACGACGCAAAACTAAGCAACTTAAATTAGGAAGCGTTCTAGTTGGTGGCGATGCCCCCGTCTCAGTCCAATCTATGTGCACCACGGTAACTGCAGATGTGAATTCAACCCTCCAACAAATTGCGGAGCTAACTGCTTCTGGTTGCCAGATTGTGCGCGTTGCTGTCCCAAGTCAAGATGATGCGGATGCTCTTTCACAAATCGCCAAGAAATCCCAAATCCCAGTCGTCGCCGACATTCACTTCCAACCAAAATATATTTTTGCTGCAATTGATGCCGGTTGTGCGGGCGTTCGAGTAAACCCCGGGAATATCAAACAATTTGATGACAAGGTAAAAGAGGTAGCGAAAGCAGCCGGAGATGCGGGAATCCCAATTCGTATCGGGGTTAACGCAGGCTCTCTTGACCCAAGATTGCTCGCAAAATATGGAAAAGCAACTCCTGAAGCTTTAGTCGAGTCTGCGATGTGGGAGATTGGATTATTTGAAGAACATGGCTTTACCGATATAAAAATTTCAGTTAAACACCATGATCCAGTAACAATGGTTAAGGCTTATCGATTACTGGCATCAAAGTGCGACTACCCATTGCATCTTGGCGTAACGGAGGCCGGTCCGATATTCCAGGGCACAATCAAATCGGCTACCGCTTTTGGAATACTTCTCTCTGAAGGAATTGGTGACACTATTCGAGTTTCACTTTCAGCGCCTCCAGTTGAAGAAGTAAAAGTTGGAATTTCAATTTTAGAATCACTTAACTTACGCCAGCGCCGTTTAGAAATTGTTTCTTGCCCATCTTGTGGAAGGGCTCAAGTCGATGTTTATTCACTCGCCGAGAAGGTACAAGCAGGACTTGAAGGATTAACTGTTCCACTTCGTGTTGCAGTTATGGGTTGCGTTGTTAATGGCCCAGGAGAAGCGCGCGAAGCAGATCTTGGCGTTGCATCTGGAAATGGAAAAGGCCAGATATTTGTAAAGGGCGAGGTAATCAAAACTGTTCCAGAAGCCCAAATCGTCGAGACTCTTATTGAAGAGGCGATGAAGATTGCAGAGGAAATGGAAGCTGCCGGTGTCGCATCCGGTGAACCCTCAGTAAGCGTTAAGTAATTCGCTAGGCTACGCACCATGTTGCGGATGTCGACGCTCTTTTTGCGCACTCTCCGCGATGATCCATCTGATGCATCGGTAGCAAGTCACAAATTATTGGTCCGAGCGGGCTACATAAGACCAATCGCCGCCGGTATTTTTTCTTGGCTTCCATTGGGAATGAAGGTGCTTCGCAAGGTTGAAGAAGTAATTAGAGAAGAGATGGATAGAGCGGGTTTTCAAGAAGTTCATTTCCCAGCACTCCTTCCTAAGGATCCATACGAGAAGAGCAATCGCTGGGAAGAATATGGTCCAGCCTTATTTCGCTTAAAGGATCGCAAGGGAAGTGATTATCTTCTCGGGCCAACCCATGAAGAGATGTTCACCCTTATGGTCAAGGGCGAATATTCCTCATATAAAGATTTACCACTGAGCATCTACCAGATTCAGACAAAGTACCGCGATGAGGCTCGTCCCCGTAGTGGAATTATTCGAGGTCGAGAATTCGTTATGAAGGATTCTTACTCCTTTGATCTCGATGATGCTGGATTAGAAATTTCTTACGCAAAACATCGCGAGGCATACATATCCACTTTTAATCGTCTAGGTTTAAAGTACAACATTGTCTCCGCCATGTCTGGTGCGATGGGCGGATCAAAATCTGAGGAATTCTTAGCGCCCTGCTCTACTGGTGAAGATACTTATGTCTTATGCGAAAAGTGCGGCTACGCCGCAAATGTTGAGGCGATGGTGACAAAAGTTGCTCCGGCAGAGCAAGGAGAGCACCCTGCTTTAGAGGTGCTAGATACTCCAAATACTCCCACAATCGAAACTCTCGTAGAAGTTATGAATAAGAAATATGGTGCGAAGATCGATGCCAGCAAGACTCTGAAGAATGTTCTTCTATTGGCTGATGGCGCTCCAATCTCAGTTCTCGTTCCAGGCGATCGAGAAGTTGATCTCAAGCGCCTAGAGGCAAATCTCTCGGGCGTAAAAGATCTAAGACTCTTTGATGATGAGGATTTTGCTAAGCGAAAAGAGTTTGTAAAAGGTTATGTTGGGCCACAAGACGCTAAGCGTCTTGGCGTAAAGCTTTACGCCGATCCACGAGTAGTGGTTGGTTCAAGTTGGATTACCGGCGCAAATGTAAAAGATAAGCATGCGCGAAATGTTGTACATGGAAGAGATTTCATCGTTGATGGATTTGTCGAAGCGGCCGAGGTCCGCGAAGGCGATGCTTGTCCTAAGTGCGAGACGCCCGTGATCATCGATCGCGCCATCGAGATTGGCCACATTTTCCAACTCGGCAGAAAGTACGCTGAAGCACTTGAATTAACAGTTCTTGATAGTGAAGGAAAATCTCGAGTGGTAACTATGGGCTCATATGGAATCGGCGTAACTCGAGCTGTTGCCGCAATAGCCGAGCAGACCCATGATGAAATCGGGCTAGTTTGGCCGGCCGAAATCGCTCCCGCAAAGGTTCATATTGTCGCAACTGGCAAAGATGATCTGCCCTTCACTACAGCTGAGAAAGTTGCGGGCGAACTTGAAGCAAAGGGAATCGATGTTATGTTCGATGATCGCCGTGATGCCAGCCCTGGTGTGAAGTTTAAGGATGCCGAATTAATAGGAAATCCAATCATCCTGATCTTTGGAAAATCACTTAGCGATGGAAAAGTTGAAGTTAGAGTTCGCAAGTCTGGGGAAAAGAGCGAAGTCGCCCTTAGCGATGTCGTGACTAAAGTAGTTACGCTTCTTAACTAGTGGAGATCTCAATTGAGGTTATCCTCTTTTTGGTATTGGCATCAGCACTTGCTGGACTCGTAGATTCATTTGCAGGCGGTGGGGGATTGATCCAACTCCCAGCGTTACTTGTTGCTTTACCTAAGACACCTCCGGCCGAACTACTTGGCACAAATAAGTTACCTTCATTTCTTGGCACAGCAAGCGCCACGGCTTCATACCTGCGAAGGCTAAGGCCCGACTTTCGAATCGCATTTGCTATGGCCGTTCCGGCATTTATCGGCGCAGCTTTAGGTGCGACTGTTGCAACTTTAATTCCAAAAGATGCCTTCCGCCCGATCATCCTCTTTGCGCTCATTGCAGTTTTCATTTATACCTGGAGACGTAAAGAGTTGGGATTGACGGATAATAAGGGCGAGAAGACTAAGCGCACTTACTTGATTGCAAGTTTCTTTGGATTAACCATTGGTTTTTACGATGGAATCTTTGGTCCCGGGACTGGATCTTTTTTGATGTTAGTACTTGTTGCAATTCTTGGGTTTGCTTTTCTGGAAGCATCTGTGACAGCCAAAATCGCAAATCTTGCAACAAACCTCGGAGCGATTGTTGTCTTTGGCGCTAATGGAAAGATTATTTGGACCCTTGGCCTTGCGATGGCGGTTGGAAACATAATCGGAGGATTGGTAGGAGCGCGCCTTGCTATTAAGGGTGGTTCGAAACTGATTCGGAAAGTTTTTCTAATTGTCACATCCCTGCTCATAATTAGGTTGGCGATAGACACTTTTCTTTAGGAGTTTTTCCGGCTATCCTTTCGCTCCACAACTTCACAACAAATAAATAAGTAGGTCGGTCTATATGTCACTTGTTCTTAACCTAACCGAGCTGCTTACCCCTGCTGTAAGAGATGCGGGTTTTGTTCTTGAAGAAGTAAAAGTTACTCCGGCCGGAAAGCGCCGTATCATCGCAGTAATCATCGACGGTTTAGAGCGAAATCCATCCCTCGATGAAGTAACCGTTGTCTCCAGAATTGTCTCGGAAATTCTTGATAACTACTCGCAACTCGGTGAGATGCCATTCACCCTTGAAGTAACAACTCCTGGAGTTGATCGCCCCCTTACTCAGCCACGACATTGGCGCAAGAACATCGGAAGGCTTGTGAAGGTCACCCCGATTGAGGGGGAGATTTTTACCTCGCGAATTCTCTCCGTTAGCGAAACTGGTGCGACTCTTGAAGATCGCGATATTGAATTTTCTAAAATCAAGCGCGCTCAAGTTGAGATCGAATTTAATCGCAAGGAGAAGCGATGAATGTCGATATGAAAGTTCTTGAGGCACTAACAATTGAAAGAGATATTCCTCTTGAGAGATTAATTACGGCGATTGAAGTAGCTGTAAAAATTGCTTATAGCGAGATGGAGGGCGCCAAGCCTTACGCCTACTCAAAGTTAGATCGCGAAAGTGGCGAGATAAAAATTATCGTCCCAGAGCTTGGCCCTGATGGGGAGAAGATTGGCGAGCACGTTGACGAGTTACCTGGTTTCTCGCGTATTGCATCTAGTACTGCGCGCAAGATAATAAAAGAGAAGATGCGCGCATCAAGAGATGCTGAAATCGTCGGAGAATTTAGCGCCACCGTTGGTGACATAGTTTCAGGCGTGATTCAACAAGGGCGTGATCATCGGATGGTTTACGTAGATCTGGGGAGAGTTGAAGGAAGAATTCCGCCGCACGAACAAGTCCCAGGCGAGCTTTACACGCATGGTGAGCGAATTAGATGTTTTGTCGTAGAGGTAAAGCAGGGCATGAAAGGCCCGGAAGTTATGCTCTCGCGAAGCCATCCAGCTCTTGTAAAACAATTATTTGCTCTTGAAGTTCCGGAAATCCGAGATCAAATTGTGGAGATCATGGGTGTTGCTCGTGAAGCAGGACACCGCAGCAAAATTGCAGTTCGTTCCTTACGCTCTGGAGTTAGTGCGAAGGGCGCGCTTATTGGACCGATGGGCGCGCGCGCTCGCGCGGTGATGGACGAGTTACATGGAGAGAAGATCGATATCGTCGACTGGTCAGAAGATCCGGCGGCTTATGTCGGAAGCGCACTTGCGCCAGCTCGGGTTTCAAAAGTAGAGGTAGTAAATAGCGAGACTCGTTCTGCGAAGGTAATAGTTCCTGACTACCAACTCTCCTTAGCCATCGGTAAGGATGGCCAGAACGCACGGTTGGCGGCGAGATTGACTGGTTGGCGAATTGATATCCACTCGGATGCGACCCCCAGCGAGTAACAGGTCCTGCATTTTCGCTAATTGACACCCGAGGGAGTATGGTTGGGCCTCCGAAGCGAAAGTTGGGAAAAGGCAATGGCACTCAAATGAGCACCACAAGATCATGAGTAGGTCTATTTAGGCTTCGCGTTCCCGATAAACGTGGAGCCACAGAAGGAGAGAAGTGGCAAAGGTCCGCGTTTACGAATTAGCAAAAGATTGTGGGATGGATAGCAAGGATGTCCTTGCGAAACTCCAAGAGATGGGCGAGTTCGTCCGTTCTGCATCCTCAACTGTTGAACCTCCAGTTGTAAGAAAGTTCCTGGAGAAGTTTCCACCCGTTGCAAAGCCAGCTGGTGAAGAAAAGCCTGCTAAGAAAGCGCCCGCAAAGAAAGCTGCCACAAAAAAGAGCGCTGCTAAACCTGAAGAAGTTTCGCAAGATTCCGTAATTCCTCCTGTAGTTCCACCAGTTGTTCCTCCGGTAATTCCTCCCATTGCACCAACAGCGCCAGCTGCGCCAGCAACTCCGGCTGCTGGCCCAAGACCTTCAGCACCGCGTCCACCTGCTGCGCGTGGTGGAAATAATCCTTTTGGAACCTCTGCTGGTCCACGTCCACCGCGACCACCAGCACGCCCTGGAAATAATCCATTTGGAACTTCAGGTGGTCCACGTCCACCAAGACCTGCAACACCTGGCGGACAACGCCCGCCAATGTCAGGACCAAGACCCGGTTCAGTTCGTCCCGGTTTTGCTGCACGTCCACCAAGACCAGATCAGCGAACTGATCAACGCGGTCCACGTCCACAACAAGGTGGTCGCGGTCCACAAACTACTGGTCCATATCGCTCACAACCTGGTGGCGGACAACGCCCAGGTGGTTTCGGCGGACCTGGTCGCCCGGGTGCACGCCCTGGTGCAGGTGGCGCATTTGGAAAAGGTGGCGGAAAGAAAAAGAGTTACAAGAGTAAGAAAGCACTCCGCGAAGAGATCGACAATATGGAAGCGCCCACAATTGGTGGCGCGATTGTTCCTCGAGGCGATGGAAATACTCCGGTTCGTCTTCGTCGCGGCGCATCACTTGCCGATTTCGCTGAAAAAATTGGCGCAGATCCCGCAGCTTTAGTCTCAGTTCTCTTCCATCTCGGCGAGATGGTGACTGCAACGCAGACCGTAGATGAGAGCACACTTGAGATGCTCGGAAATGAATTCGGCTACAAGATAACAATCGTCTCTCCGGAAGATGAAGATCGAGAGATTCTCGAGCAATTCGATATCAATCTTGATCAAGAGTTAGCTGATTTAAATCCAGAAGATCTAGAGGTTCGCCCACCGGTAGTAACTGTTATGGGCCATGTTGATCACGGAAAGACTCGCTTACTTGATGCAATTCGCCAGACCGAAGTTGTCAAAGGCGAAGCAGGTGGAATTACTCAGCACATCGGTGCTTATCAAATTCACCATGACCACAACGGCGTCAATCGAGCAATAACTTTTATCGATACCCCCGGCCATGAAGCCTTTACCGCTATGCGTGCTCGTGGTGCGAAAGTCACAGATATAGCTGTCCTAGTTGTTGCTGCCGATGATGGAGTTATGCCACAAACTATTGAGGCGCTAAATCACGCTCAAGCCGCAAGCGTTCCAGTAGTAGTTGCAGTAAATAAGGTTGATAAAGAAGGCTCAAACCCAGCAAAGGTTCGCCAACAATTAACAGAGTACAACTTAGTTGCCGAGGAGTACGGCGGCGATACTTTATTTGTTGATGTCTCAGCCGTTAAGGGTTCTGGAATATCCGAGCTAATCGATGCGATCTTGTTAACTGCCGATGCAGCGATTGATCTTCGCGCAATTCATGAAGATGATGCCCGCGGTGTCGCAATTGAAGCTCATCTTGATCGTGGCCGTGGCCCGGTCGCAACTGTTCTTGTACAACGTGGAACTCTTAAGCAAGGTGACTCGATAGTTGCTGGTTCTGCCTTTGGCCGTGTACGCGCGATGATGGATGAATTTGGAAATGAAGTTGATCTAGCTGGTCCATCACGACCAGTTCAAGTTCTTGGATTTACCTCTGTTCCAAGTGCTGGAGATAGTTTTATCGTTGCACCCGATGATCGCACTGCCCGACAAATCGCTGAGAAGCGCCAAGCCGGTGAGCGCCATGCAGCTCTCGCTAAGGCTCGTAAGAAAGTCTCACTTGAGGACTTCCTTGAGAAGAGCAAGGTAACAACTCTTAACTTAATCCTTAAGGGCGATGTGAGCGGTTCGGTCGAAGCACTTGAAGATGCACTCGTTCAATTAGATGTTGGAAGTGAAGTTGACTTAAGAGTTATTCATCGCGGAGTTGGCGCGATAACCAAGAGCGACATCACACTCGCATCAGCATCCGGCGCTGTCGTTGTTGGCTTCAATGTTAAACCTGAGCCACAGACCGCAACTTTCGCTGATGAAGAAGGTGTAGAAGTTCGCTTCTACTCCGTCATTTACAAAGCAATCGAAGAGATCGAAGCTGCACTTAAGGGTCTACTCAAGCCTGAATACGAAGAGGTCACAATCGGTTCGGCGGAAGTTCGCGAAATCTTCAAGTCCAGCAAGTTCGGAACGATCTCAGGTTCACTCGTCACATCTGGAATCATCCGAAGAAACGCTAAAGCCCGCTTACTTCGCGATGGCGTGGTAGTCGGCGATAACTTAACGATTGATTCACTCCGTCGCTTCAAAGATGATGCAACTGAAGTTCGCGAAGGCTTTGAGTGCGGTATTGGACTTGGCGCATTTAAAGATATCCAAGTCGGCGACACCGTTGAGGTATTCGAGATGCGCGAGAAGAAGCGTGCGTAATGGGGAAATCACATCGCGTCGCTAAGGTGGCCGACCGAATAAAGGTCGTCGTCGCGCAAGCCCTTGAGAATCGAATCAAAGATCCTCGCCTAGGATTTGTAACCATTACCGATGTTCGAGTAACGGGCGACCTCCAACAAGCATCGATTTTCTACACTGTATTGGGTGATGATGAAGCGCGCGCAAATACTGCTAAAGCTCTCGAGAGCGCTAAGGGAGTTCTTAGAACTGAAGTAGGACGTGAATTAGGTACGAGAGTCGTTCCTACCCTTACCTTCTTTGTCGACGCGCTTTCGGAGACAGCAAAGAATTTTGAAGATTTACTAGACCAGGTCAAGAAGCATGATGAGGAGATTGCGCATCTTCGCGATGTCGCAAAACCAATCGGTGGAAGTGACCCATATAGAACGCCACGAGCACGCGAAGCGGAATGAGTAAGGAACACGGCTTTCTTGTCATAGATAAGCCTGCCGGCATCACAAGCCATGATGTCGTTGCCCAACTTCGAAGGCGATTAGGAACAAAGCAGGTAGGCCATGCCGGAACTCTAGATCCGATGGCAACTGGAGTTCTTGTTATTGGGATAAATAATGCAACGAAATTTCTGCAGTACATTGTTTCTGGAAAGAAGCGTTACCTTGCAACAATTCGTCTTGGGATAAGTACTGTTACAGACGATAAAGAAGGAGAAGTCTTAGAAGTTAAGGAATGGCAAGGCATTAAGGATGAGGAAATTAATGAAGTGTTAAGTAAGTTTCACGGCACATTTTTACAGGTCCCAAGTTCTGTATCAGCAAAGAAAATCGAAGGAGAGCGCGCCTATGATTTAGTGCGCGAGGGAAAAGACGTTGCTCTCGCGGCAAAAGAGGTAACGGTTGATGCCCTTGAAGTTCTTGCAATTCGTAGAGGCGAAAACTTGGATGTAGATATCGATGTGAGTTGTTCGGCCGGTACATATATTCGCGCCATCGCTCGCGATCTCGGACAATCCCTAAAAGTGGGTGGCCATCTAGTTGCGCTTAGGCGAACCTCGGTCGCACCTTTTGAATTAAAGGATGCTGCAACAGTTGAAAGTGCGGAAGTAATTGACCTTGCTAGTGCGATATCGAAGTTAATGCCTACGCGCACTCTTGGATTTGATGAGGTGGCTGAGCTCCGCTTTGGCAGAAGAATTGACCGTTCTAATGATGATGGCGCAGTTGCGGCGATTGGACCAAATGGTGAGGTAGCCGCAATCCTTGAGAATCAAGATGGCCGCGCTCAACCAATCACTGTTTTCAATTCATGAAAGAATCTAACTCGTGAGCGCAGTTGGCGAACTACATTGGCATGGCGCGCCGATTACTGGTGCAACGGTAATCATCGGGATATTCGATGGCGTTCATAAAGGTCACCAGACAATCATCAATCGCGCCCTGACTTTAAACGCGCCCGTTGTGGCACTAACTTTCTATCCGCATCCAGCTGCAGTCATCTCAGATAGCGCTGGTCCAAGTGAACTCTTGACTCTAAATGAACGCGTTCATCAATTGATGATGCATGGTGTATCGAGTGTTGCTGTAATTGATTTCACTGATAAATTCTCCAAGCTAACCCCAGATCTATTCATAAGTGAAGTTTTGAGAACGCAACTTGATGCCAAAGCTCTAGTAGTCGGCACGAATTTCCGCTTCGGCGTTAAAGCAAGTGGCGATAGCGAATACCTAAAAGCAAAGTCCGGAATACCAGTATTTGCATTAGATCTAGAGAGTGAGCTTGGAAACTCGGTCTCATCTACCCGTATTCGCGAAGCAGTTATTGGTGGAAATATTGAGATTGCTCGTGAACTTCTTACAAGGCCACACCAATTAGTTGGGCCTGTAGTTCATGGTGAGAAGCGAGGACGTCAGATTGGTTACCCAACGGCAAATATTGAAGTTTCTCCAAATGCAACTATTCCAAGCGATGGCGTATATGCGGGTTGGTTAACTGTTGGGACTCATCGCTGGCCTGCTGCAATATCAATTGGAACTAATCCGACTTTTGATGGCGTTCGCGGAAGGCAAATTGAGGCATATGCATTAGATCAAAGTGATTTAGATTTATACGGACAAGTTGCCAAAGTCGAATTTGGTTGGAGATTGCGTGACACGATCAAGTTCTCTGGTCTTGATCCATTACTTGCCCAGATGAAAATTGACTGCGATAAAGCGCGAGAATTGACCAAATATCACGCGTGATTTCTGCTCAATTTCTCACAATCTGAGGGCGCTGGTAGATTTTGCCTCGCAAGCGAGAAATCGTGACCTCGTGAATAAGACCGAGGGCCCTCGTGAAAGATGTAAAGGAAGAATGACATGGCATTAACAGCTGCCGAGAAAAAAGAAGTAATCACTAAGTTTGGCGCCTCTGCATCAGACACAGGAAGCCCTGAGGCACAAGTTGCGCTCCTTTCAAAGCGCATCGATCAACTCACTGAGCACCTACAGACAAACAAGAACGATCACCACAACCGTCGTGGTCTGCTTCTTCTCGTAGGTCGCCGTCGCAGAATTTTGCAATACCTTGCAAAGACCGATATCGCTCGTTACCGCGCGATTATCGACAAGCTCGGCATCCGCCGATAGTTTGAAATAACTTAATAAATCTCGCCACAGGCCGGACGACTGGTCCTCGGTGGTGGCTTACGGATGATTGCCGCGGGCTTCGATCGAAGATCCATTCTCTGGTAGCTGTGGTGGGAATAGAGAATAGGAGAGACCCATGGAGGGTCAAGACGTTAGTTATGCCGTTGCAAAAATAGATAACGGCAAATTTGGAAAACGAGAAATTCGTTTCGAAACTGGGCGCTTAGCGCGTCAAGCTGCGGGAACCGCAGTTGTTTATTTAGATGATGAGTCGATGTTGTTATCAGCAACGACGGCATCAAAAAATCCTAAGGATCAATTCGATTTCTTCCCGCTAACTGTAGACGTGGAAGAGCGTATGTATTCGGTAGGACGAATTCCCGGATCATTCTTCCGGCGCGAAGGTAGGCCATCTGAGGATGCGATTCTTACCTGTCGCTTAATCGACCGCCCACTTCGTCCATCCTTTATTAAAGGATTGCGTAACGAAGTACAGATCGTTGTAACTGTTATGGCTTTAAATCCAGATCACATGTACGACGTAATTGCTATCAACGCTGCTTCGATGTCAACCCAGCTTGCCGGTCTGCCATTCTCTGGTCCGATTGGCGGAGTACGCGTTGCACTCATCGATGGCCAATGGGTTGCATTCCCAAATCACTCTGAACTAGAGCGCGCCGTATTCGATATGGTCGTAGCCGGCCGTATCGCTAGCGATGATGTCGCAATCATGATGGTAGAAGCAGAGGCAACCACAAAGACAATTTCACTAGTCCAAGGTGGCGCAGGTGCACCGACTGAAGAGATTGTCGGAGCCGGCCTTGAAGCCGCAAAGCCTTTCATTCGGATTCTCTGCGAAGCCCAGATGGAACTTGCAAAAGTTGCTGCTAAGCCGACTGCAGAATTCCCAGTCTTCTTGGATTACCAAGATGATGCGTATGCAGCTGTTGAGAAAGCTGCTAAAGATCGCCTTGCAAAAGCTCTGACAATTGCTGGAAAGCAGGAGCGCGAGAGCGAACTTGATGCAATCTCAAATGAAGTTAAAGAGAGTCTTGCTACCGAGTTTGAAGGTCGCGAGAAAGAAGTTTCTGCTGCCCTTCGCTCTGTAACTAAGAAATTGGTTCGTCAGCGCGTACTTCGCGAGAAAATCCGTATCGATGGTCGTGGGCTTAAAGATATCCGCCCGCTTACCGCAGAAGTTGAGGTAATTCCTCGGGTACATGGATCGGCGCTATTTGAGCGTGGCGAAACACAAATTCTTGGTGTAACTACTTTGAATATGCTCAAGATGGAGCAACAGCTCGATACTTTAAATCCCGAAGATCATAAGCGCTATATGCATAACTACAACTTCCCGCCTTACTCAACGGGTGAGACTGGAAGAGTTGGTTCACCTAAGCGACGCGAAATTGGTCACGGTGCGCTCGCAGAACGTGCACTTCTTCCAGTTCTTCCAACGCGTGAAGAGTTTCCATACGCGATTCGCCAAGTTTCCGAGGCGCTCGGTTCAAATGGATCCACTTCGATGGGCTCTGTCTGTGCCTCAACGCTCTCACTGCTTAATGCCGGAGTGCCTCTAAAAGCGCCGGTTGCCGGAATTGCTATGGGCCTTATCTCTGATGATGTTGATGGCAAGACTGAATATGTCGCATTGACTGACATCCTCGGCGCTGAAGATGCATTTGGCGATATGGATTTCAAGGTAGCCGGTACTAAGGACTTTGTAACTGCGCTACAACTCGACACTAAGCTCGATGGAATCCCAGCAAGTGTTCTCGCTGCAGCGTTGCTGCAAGCAAAGGAAGCTCGCCTTGCGATTCTAAATGTCATGAGCGAAGCAATTGATCGCCCAGATGAGATGAATCCTCTTGCTCCTCGAATCATGAGTATCAAGATTCCGGTAGACCAAATCGGCGCCGTGATTGGTCCTAAGGGCAAGGTCATCAACCAGATTCAAGAAGAGACTGGCGCTGAGATAACTATCGAAGATGATGGAACTATCTATATCGGTGCAACGAATGGAACAGCAGCGGATGCAGCGAAAGCACAAATCATCGCAATTGCTGATCCAAAACTTCCCGAAGTTGGCGAGCGCTACAACGGTACCGTTGTAAAACTTGCAGCTTTCGGAGCATTCGTAAATCTCCTTCCTGGTAAGGATGGATTGCTTCATATATCTCAGATCCGCAAGATGCATGGTGGAAAGCGGATTGAAAATCTTGAGGATGTAATGAAAGTTGGAGACAAGGTCCATGTTGAGATTGGTGAAATCGATCCAAAGGGCAAACTCTCACTTATCCCAGTCCTTGAAGAAACTGCAAGCGAGTAGTTCTAATTTATGACCGTGCGCAAGACCGTTCATCCGAGCGGCTTGCGCATTGTCACAGAAGAAATAGCGAATGTCCGAAGCGCTGCTTTCGGAATTTGGGTAAATGTTGGCTCTCGCGATGAATCTCCAAGTGTTGCTGGCGCTTCTCATTTCTTAGAGCATCTCTTATTCAAGGGCACAAAGACTCGGACCGCGCTTGATATTTCATCTTCTATCGAAGCCGTGGGCGGTGAGATGAATGCATTTACCTCAAAGGAATACACCTGTTTCTATGCTCGCGTCATCGATTCTGATCTACCGTTAGCAATTGATGTAATTTCAGATTTGATTACATCTTCACTAGGAAGACCAGAAGATGTTGATGCGGAGCGAAAGGTCGTGCTGGAAGAGATATCCATGCGCGATGACGACCCATCTGACTTGGTACATGATCTCTTTGCCGAGACTTTCTTTGGTGATACACCTGTGGGCCGGCCAATTCTTGGCACAGTCAAATCAATCACCGAGATGTCGCGAAATTCAATTTTTAACTACTACAAGAAACGTTATCTTCCAGAAGATATCGTGATTGCGGTAGCGGGAAATATAAAGCACCAAAAAGTAATCGATGCCGTATTGAAAGCAATGGCGCGTGATGGTTTTCTCGGCGAAACCAAGGGCGAATTCCGGATGCGTTCAAGTGCGAAAGTTAAACGGCAAGGAGTGAAGATTGGCTTGATTAACCGCAAAACTGAACAAGCACATCTTTTTCTGGGTGTGGAGGGCGTAGCTCGTGATGACAAGAGGCGCTTTGCGATGAGCGTCTTGTCGGCGGCTCTAGGTGGTGGGATGTCATCGCGACTCTTCCAGGAAATTAGGGAGAAGCGCGGTCTTGCCTACTCGGTTTATTCCTACGCGCAACAATTTGCTGGAACTGGATCACTTGGTTTTTATGCCGGTTGCACTCCTAAGAAAGCGACTGAAGTGATCTCACTTATTCGGGAAGTTATTAATGATGTCGCTGTTAATGGTTTAACTCATGAAGAATTGCTCCGAGCCCAGGGCGCAGTAAAAGGAACCTTAGTGCTGAGCCAAGAGGACACCGGTTCAAGAATGAGTCGGATCGGCAAGAGCGAGCTGGTTCACGGCCAAATCCAGAGCTTTGATGAAATTTTGGGGGAGATTTCCAAGGTAAGTTCAAGCGAGATCCGAGAATTGGCTGGCGAATTCCTCACTAAGAGCCCTACCCTTGCCATCGTTGGACCATTTACAAGGGAATCGGTTTTCGAGAAAGTGATGGCATAGTGACTATAAGAGTCGGAGTTCTCGGGGCACGCGGTCGAATGGGCGCGGAAGTTTGCCGAGCAATTAAGAGCTCAAAGGATCTTGAATTGGTCGCCGAAATTGATCTCGGCGATTCGATAGATCTATTGAAGAGCGCAAATGCCGATGTAATGGTCGATTTCACGACGCCAGAATCAGTGATGAGCAATCTAAAATTCGCTATCGAAAATGAAATTCATTGCGTGGTTGGAACCACAGGCTTTGATGCATCAAAAATTGAAATACTTAAGAAACTTCTTGCTAACAACCCTAAGGTCGGATTATTAGTGGCTCCTAACTTTGGTCTTGGTGCTGTCTTGATGATGCAATTTGCCGCAACTGCAGCGCGCTATTTTGAGTCGGCGGAGATTATCGAGCTTCATCATCCAGATAAGGCCGATGCCCCAAGTGGAACCGCAACAAGGACTGCTGAGTTAATAAGCGATGCGCGCTCTGCGGCGAATCTTGCCCCAATGCCTGATAAAACCAGCAAGTCCCTAGATGGAGCGCGCGGTGCAAAGGTTGGAGATGTTCCAATTCATTCTGTACGTTTACGCGGGCTAGTTGCTCACCAAGAGGTCTTATTTGGAGAGAAAGGTGAGATTTTGACTATTCGCCATGACTCTCTCGATAGAAGTGGCTTTATGCCCGGAGTGCTTGTTGGGATTCGGGAAGTGGGTAAGCACCCAGGATTAACTGTAGGTTTAGAGCACTATTTGAAATTAGATGAAGGGAAATAAATGGCCGAGATAACTATGTATGGAGCCGAGTGGTGCGGTGATTGCCGTCGCTCCAAGCGCTTCCTTGATGGTAATAATGTTGCCTACAACTACATTGATGTCGAAGCCGATGTGAGCGCTTCTGAAAAGGTAATTGAAATCAATGGCGGTATGCGTTCAATCCCGGTCATCGTTTTCCCTGACGGCACTCATCTAACTGAGCCCTCAGATAATGCACTTAAGGAAAAGTTAGAGTCACTTAAGATCCTCTAAAAGCTTCTTGAGCCGGCAGAGCGAATTGCAATAGTCGTCACGATTCCTCCGACTAAGAGCATGCCGATAATGGAAGCCATCGAATTATCCATCGTGGTAATTACGAATTCAGCGGCACTTATTCCCAATGTTGACATGGCAGCAGCAGCTAGGACCCAAGAACCCGTCTTGGTATAAAGCCAGATTGCGATAACTAGAAAACCGAAAGCAATTAAGTATGAGAGATTCTCGTAATTGCGGATATATGCCACTTGTGCGGCTCCAATCACCGTGGCGCTTGAAAGTATGAGACCAAGAGTCTGATCAACGATTCGAATTGAAGAAATTACCATCCAAGCGAGTGCAAATGCGACCGCAAGGCTGACCTGCGTGTAAAGGCGGGTATTTTCGGGATCGACCAATTCAAAACCTAGTCCAGCGAGCGTTCCCACCGAGGCAAGGAATAGCAGAGCATGGCTGAGCAAGGTACTTGAGATCGTGTAACCGAGTAAAGCTACAACTGTTGCGAGAGCAAAACTTTGAAGTACGGGGGGATCATCTGGAAATGTCACATATACCGCCACTGCCGATGAAATTGTGGCAAGGGTGTATAGGTAAGAACTCACTCGACGTCTTATATCTGCACCATTACTTGCTATCAAGCCGGCGACAAAGAAGCCGATTGCGATAAGAGAAAAAGTCGCAGTCTTTTGCGGTTGAGTCAAATCTTCCCAAGTTTTGTAAAAGAAGAGCGAGACGGCACCTATTGCCATAAGCGATCCGGCATATCCAATAACTTCCGGAAGCATTACTCGGCGGGTATCTACTTCGTGAATTTTGACTTGGGAAGATTGATCGAATGTTGTTTTCATAAGGTCAAGTATCGCCTTCAAAACAGCGAGAAAACAGCAGAAATCAATGGTGCGATAACTATGCGATTCATATGCGATTTCAGCGAGATTAGAAAGAAGTGCGGTATTGCAAATATTCACCCGTCACAAGAGAACGGAGAAGAAATTGATTTACGTTGTTAAATCACAGTCTTTCCTTCGAACTCCACTGGTTTCACTTATCGTGGAGGGAGAGGATTGGATGGTTGGTTTTGATCAAGTCTTCGAAGTGATGGATGGCGACTCAGTCATCGAATTCGATGGATTGAGTAGCTTTCCAATCTCAAGAATCGTCGCCCACGACAGTCACGGATACGAAATCCAGATTGACCTAGGGGGATTCATCAGTGCCACTCCAAGAGTGAAGATGGTTAGCGATTTTTTGGTTGTGACGGGAAACAAAACTGAATATGCGGAGAGGGAAAACCAGAATTACCTACAGAAAGGAATCAGCGCACGGGGCTTTCGCAGAAGTTTCCAACTTGGCAAAAGCGCTCGAGTAGTTGATAGCAATCTGCACCATGGAATCCTGCAGATTGAGGTAGCACAGGCGGATCCAATAGCTATGGAGCCTGTATCAAACTGGGTCCGGGCCGGATAGTTAAACGGCGCGAACCTTCCTTTATGTAGGTATAGCGGGATGGCGTGTCTATCCACGTCATCCCGCGACACAAATTGCTGCCATTCGAGGTGGCTTTAGAGAACGAGGTAATAATGGCAAACATCTTGAAAAGAGAGAGTCGACTCAGATCTCCACTTGCTTCCCTGCTTGCTGATGGCGAGAAGTGGATGGTGGGCTTTGATGACATCTTCAACAATCTTGTTGAGAAATGGGAAGATGGTTTTGATGGCTTCCAAGAATACCCAGAGTCCAATATAAGGAAAGTCAGCGATGATCAATATCGCATAGAGATATCGGTGGCTGGATTCTCAAAAGAACATATCCATATCGAGCTTGAAGATGAATCATTAATTGTCTCCGGCGAGATAAAGGAAGAGACAAAGGAAGAAAAACAGGATTACCTACAGCGGGGTATTAAGGCTCGGAGTTTTCGGCAGTGTTTTCAACTCTCCGAACACGACAAAGTGCTTGATGCAACTCTTCGTAACGGTATTCTCGAGATAGATATCAAGAGAAGTGCACCGATTCCGAAGCGTCGCATGCCCGTTGAGATTCGCAACGCGTGAGCTTGTGATCTAATCAAGGTAATACGGGGCGATGTCTTCTAGCAACATCGCCCCGTTTCTTATTTTCCGATTCATATTAAGTAATTATCTTTAACTAACCTAAGAAGACTTTCTAGCTAGATGCTCCGGAGCTAGGAATCTGACTCCAAGGCCTCTAATCGAGAAGATGTAGTCGCCGCCACCGTTCTCCTTGATTTTAATCCGAAGGCGTGAAAGATGGGTATCGATCAGATGGCTTGAACCAATGCCATCTTTTACCTTGATTATGTTGAGAAGTTCTGGTCTAGAAATTACCCGCTCTGGTTCTGCCATAAAAGCCTGGGTCAAGAGAAACTCAGTCTTGGTAAGTGGAACTACTTTCTTATCAACGCGAAATTCGCATAGAGGCACTTCTAGTTTCAATTCATCAACTTCGTATAACTCCTCTTCTTCTTTGGCAAAAGAGTTTTGTTTGTCAATGTGATAGTTGACTCGCTGCAAGAAGAGTTTCTGGACAATCGGTTTGCCAATGATCTCATCAGCTCCTGCCCGTACACACATATCCTCGGTGAATGGGCTGCCATTGTCGATTAGAGGTATTAGTGCGCCCTTGGTGTGCATACGTAGCCAGCCAAGAACATCAATAGTTTTCATCACATCTCCAACTAAGTGGAAAAGGACAATCTTGAAATCACCTAGCGTGAAATGCTCTTTTATTCGAGTCAAATCACTCTCGGCGCGAACACTTAAGTTCCATGATTCCAAGGCATTTTGCATGAACTTTCTATCCATCGGGTTATTCTCAATTATTAGTGCTGTGTCTGTTGTCATGCCGCGAAGATTACGTGTGAGGAGTCCCGATAATTGAGGAAGACCAGACATTAACCAGTCACGAATTATTCTTGACTAAAACATGGAGTATTCAATCTATCCATGCAATTAGGGTTTGCAGTATCTCGGCTAGACGAGCATCTAACAACTAGGAGAAAAATGAAAAGATTTATTGTGCTATCTGCCTCTGTTTTGGCGCTTCCTGCGCTAGCCCTCGGCTCTCAAGCGACAGAGTATTCATTTCCCACAGAAATGCGGGTAACTATTGAGAGAGGAGAAACTCCAATCCTCAAAAATAAGTCGAGTCTTGTCTACCCAATCGTTAGTAAGTTCTCGGTGAACATGCCTAATGGCGATTCGGAATTCGTTCTGCAAGATGAGAACGGTATCGACCTTCAGATGGTTAAAGATGGGGACGAGTATTTACTTCAAGAGAATATCGCCGTCGGAGAAGGTGTCTTCTTCGGACCAGATTCCCAGACAGCAACCAAGCCGATCAGAGTTTTACTAGAGGGACCGATAAACCTTGGCCACGTCCACTTCGCTTCGGGGTCTGCAAAACTCTCCGAAGAGGCGCGGTATGTATTGGGTGAGATGGCGACCCAAATGTTCAATTCAGGGCTACATAGCGCTTTCTTGGTGGGTAAGACCGATCGCTCCGGGGGCGAAGCTGCAAATCTCGCTCTCTCGCTTAGGCGTGCAATTGTCGCCTCTAGGTATCTCTCGATGAAATTGGAGGATCTTGGAGTGAATGATCCGCAAATAACAGTAGAAAATATGGGGGAATATCTATCACCCGTCACAGGGCCGATTAATCCATATGAGCGAAAAGTATCGGTACTTGTCTATCCAAAAGTCTAGAAACTAAGTACCTGTGGTAATTCAGGAGCGTGCGCAAATAAACTCGCTCACGCTCTTGACTACTTGTTGTTTGCTAATACTTTCTCTTGCTCTCTAATCCTAAATATCTTTGCCGCCTCAGCTCTTCCGCTGCATCCGAGGATTGCATAAATTCGAATCGTCTCTTGGCGTATAAGGGACTCGCTGTAGCCTAGAACATCAGCGATATCATGATTCGTTCTACCTTCTGACATCAATTTTAGGATCAGTTCTTGTCGCTCACTCAAAACTCCGTCATTATTTGCATCACTTTCCAAATTCAATGGAATTGAAAGCGCGCGACCGTTTGAACTTCCTTTTTTACTGGCCATGAGGTACTTAATGATTGCATTTCCTACAACAGAACCAATAGCTTCAAAGTACTCCAAATCTTGGGACTTATCACTGAAGGGCACTTCATAGATCCCAAGCACAACACCAAGGATTCTTTCATCAGCGACTACTGGCCAAGCTATAAGGCTGCCAATTTTGTTTTTGGATATCGACTTGTTAGACCAAGATAATTCTCCAGTTCTCACCGCCAATGACGCCGGATGATCATCAAAAATCGATATTGGATTCTTAAACAATTCGAAATCTTCTTCACTTGCACCGTACAAACTCTTTAGATGAAGTCGACCATCTCGCTCTACCTGTAGAAAGAACGTAGCCAGGAACTTATTTTCAGCCACTCGTTTCAAGCAGAACATCTGCAATAACCCATCTATATCGGGCTGGGATTGATTAATCAGGTTAGCTATATTTGCTAACTCTTTATAAGACATGTTTCTCCACTTCTGCTTAAATGAAGAGTAGACCGCCCATCTAACATTTAACGGCTCTTTTTGGTCATTGTCCGGTCATTATGAAGTCAAGAACCTAAGCAATTAGTGCGAGGAATTCTTGCTAGAAAAGAGAGTAAAAGAGTCTCTTCCATTGCCAGACTCCTCCGACTAATACCAGGGGAGGAATATCAAGTGAAGTTGTTCCAGAGAATTCTTTCAGTCGCAATTAGCTTCACTGTTTTTCTTTCCGTTAACAGTTCACAAGTAAGTGCCAACGATCCAATTTTTGTTGGTCCTTCGCAGGGGATCGTGAATGTTGAATCAAGCGTCTTCTCTATTACATTTCCGCGGGATACAAACGGGAGCTTTCATGTAAAGATTTTCGGTGGCGGACTAGATGAGCGAAAGTCTGTAAGGCGAGATAGAGATACGGACACGTATTTCTTCACGATAACTCCAACACAGATCGGATTAGTCACTCTCATAGCTAATCCAGACTCAGGGCCAAAGATCGATAAAACTCTTTTCTACAACGTTCTAACTCCTACACCTTCACCAACGCCAACTCCAACTTCATCACCGACGCCAACAACTTCACCTTCACCCACTCCAACTTCATCACCCACGTCAACTACTTCGCCATCACCCACTCCAACTTCAACAACTCCAACTCAATCAACGAACCAGAGCAATACAGGTTCTTCATCAACCTCTAGCGGTCAAGGTTCTAGTTCCAGTAACACAAATCTTTCAGGGTCAAGTAACTCAGAAACAGAAACAGTGACGCTCTCACTCAACTTGCCATTTACCGTAATTTACGATCCGACTCGGGACTTAGTAATAACTTTTGAACTTCCAGGTGGTAGTCGAATCGACCTTGCCACGCTCTTCATTCCAGCTTTCACGACTTCTAGTCCGGCAACGTTACGGGTCAGTTATCCATTACCGGGTTCAAGTTATATGGATGGAGATTTAGATTTGAACATTTCCCTGGACTCCCTTGCAACGGGATTACCAATTCGCCAATTGAATCAAGCCATAGAACTAAGAACTTGGACTGAGACAAGAGATCCCCGGCTACAGGATGAGCCAAGCCTTGCGGTATCCCTTCCGTTGCTACCTCGACCCGAGTTGACCGCTGAATTGGATTCTGGGTTCTACAGGTATGAAGATGGATCAATTCAAATCATCACAAAGAAGCTAAGTAGATTCTCGAATACATCAAGAGAGAGCTCGATAAATTCCGGATCTAAAAGAAATATCAAGAAAGTTATTGTGGCTGCAGCAGAGCGCAATAAGTTCTTCTATGCAAATTTTGCCTCGAAGCCGATTGTAATAGTTGATTTAAAACGTGCGTATGCCGGCAAATCGGCGAAAGTTCAACTTCGAGAATATGTAAAAGGTGGGACAAGGTATATCAATCTCGGAATTGTCACCTTAAACGCAAATGGCGATTCATCTTTAGAATTAAATAAGAAACTCTTAAGACTTGATCGCCTTCGATTAATAGTTGATGAAAAGAAGATTATCTATCACACAGCAGTAACAAGTTAGATTCTGAGTTCCAGCTAGTGGTAGATCAAGAATCTAACTTTCTATCAGGCATTCCTCGTGCATACAAAGTATGAGAATCGATCGGAAGCAGGAGATTTCTTAGCTATCCATCTTGAACAAGAGATACCTAAGTTGAACTTGGTAGTGCTTGCTCTGCCACGTGGTGGGGTCGAGGTGGCACTTCCGATAGCAATAAGAATGAGAGCGCCACTTGAAGTCTTGGTTGTGCGCAAACTCGGTGCACCGAAGCAGAATGAACTTGCATTAGGAGCAATCGCTTCGGGAGGTTTCATCTACTTGAATCAAGATTTGGCAGATGACTTAAAGGTAACTCCAAAGCAAATTGCAAAAATTCGTGATCGTGAGACTCGTGAATTGGAGCGCCGTGAGTCCCTTTACTACCAAGGGCGCGAGCGGATGACTCTTGCCGATAAGCGAGTATTGATAGTTGATGATGGAATAGCTACGGGTGCGACGATGGAAGTCGCCATTCGCGCAGTAAAGGCATCTCAGCCAAGAGCTCTATATGTCGCTGTTCCGGTGGCCTCACTAAGCGCTATTGAGCGATTACATAGGTTCTGTGATCACATCTATTCGCTTCAGACGCCCAGCATTATGGGCGCAATTGGTGAGTATTACGAGAACTTTATGCAAGTTTCGGATGAGAGAGTCATTCAAGTATTAGCAGAGGCTAAACGGGCAAGCGAAAGGAATTCTCTTGATTAGTCGAAGTGAAGTTCAGATTCCCATAGGAATTAATCATCTCCAGGGCTTACTTGCCATTCCAACGGAGGCGAGAGGAATGGTGATTTTTGCGCATGGAAGCGGCAGTAGTCGCTTCAGCGCTCGCAATCAGGAAGTGGCACGGGCGCTAAATGATTTTGGTATCGCAACTCTTCTTTTTGATTTATTGACGGGAGACGAAGAGGCTGTAGATCGAAGAGATGGTCGTTTTCGTTTCAATATCGCATTGCTTGCACACCGCTTGATGGTTGCGACGCGATGGGTGAAGAAGAATCCCTCCTGTGGCAATTTAAAGCTTGCTTATTTTGGCGCAAGTACGGGCGCAGCAGCAGCAATAATTGCAGCAGCAGAGATGCCAGACTCCATAACTTCGGTCGTTACGCGTGGTGGGCGAGTCGATCTTGCTGGCAATTCCTCCCTTCATGAGCTAGCTGCACCAATTTTGATGATTGTTGGAGAGCTAGATGAAGAAGTGATTCGATTGAATCGAATAGCAAGTCATGAATTTCATGTCCCATTCGAAATTGAGATTATTCAAGGAGCCTCTCATCTTTTTGAAGAAGGCGAAACGCTCCGTGAAGTTGCAAATCATTCAGCTGCATGGATACTTAAGAATTTCCTTCAAAGCGAGAGGATAAGAATCGGTGCTACCAACAATTAATAGCCCTGAGAAATTCGCGGTTGTAGCGATTACAAGGGACGAAGCAAAGATATGGAAGAGCGGAATTGGCCCAGCGGACTTACCGATTCATGTAAGGCCGCCTATTGAATTAGACCATCGCCACAAGCGAACCGGTCAGTTCAAGCACGGACATGACACAGCGCATCGCTTTCCCGAGTACTTTGAGGATGTCGCAGAAGAACTAAGAGGATTTCAAGGAATTCTCATAATGGGTCATGGGAAAGGCAATGGCTCCTATGGCCAACTCTTGCTCAAGTATTTTGAAAAGAAGCACCCTGATTTACTTACAAAGGTGGTGGACCTAGTAACTTTTAATATTTCCGAAGCTAGTGAATCTGAATTGAGCAAACATGCCAGGAGCTGGTTCGAAAAGAATTATCGAACCCTCGCTACCTGGCACGATCGACCTATTGATAGAAGGTTGCTGTAACTTGCAGATTAATCATCCTTACGAGTTCCAATTTCCTGCTTTAGTATCGAGATGGGGCCCTTGGATTTAGATCCCCAGATGTAAAGGACGACATTCTTATTCTTTGCAATCGCTACATTAGTTGGCCCGGCAACGACCGTACTGCTCTCACTAACTAGTGCATCAATTGAGTAAGTGCCGAATCCGAATGACCTCTTGCGCTCTATCGAGTTAACAAGTGGCACAAATGTCGGAACTCCATTTACGCGTAACTGAACCGCTCCCGCTGAAGCTACATGCCTTACGGTCAGCCAAGATCTCTTAGAGCCTGCATCAGTCGTCATATTCTTAAAGATTGAGAGTTTTGCTTTCTCATCAGCACTCAAGTGAGCGACAAATGAGTAGTTGCTCCCATTGGAAAGGTAGACCGGACCTGCTGAAAGTAAAGCAGTCGGTGTATCACTTGGCTTAACGCCATTGGCGTAAATCTTTAAGGTGGCATTTCCGCGCGGAACCGTTAAATCTGCCATGGCGCCAGGAGTGGCGTTATCAATTACTAGGTTGTTATTTAGATAGACATCTACGATATCTGCACCAAAACCCATCGGAATTGCATGGATTACCGTGTAACTAGCGAGTGAATCGGCCTTGGCCTTCGGTTTTGCCTGGGTTGTCTGGACGCCGCTAAAAATTGTGGCAATCAATAGAACCAAGACTATTTTTCGTTTCGTTCTCAAGAAGAAACTCCTTTTCTAGTTTCTCCTGATGCTAGTAAATGCGCTCAGTTAGAAAGTAACAAAGTCCGGCTAATGACCAGCCCGAATTCGATTGATTAATTTGTGAGCATCTGTCCATGCAATGCTGAGATAAGCAACTAATGCGATAGAGAAGTAAGCCCGCCAATCAATAGCTGTTAGTTCAAAGGAGGAGCTAAGGAATGGAACATTTAGCAGCAGAAGGAGCAGTGCTATTGCAGAAGCAAAAATCCACGGGACTGCAATGTTCTTTCGTTTTATGAGGGACTCAAGGATCGTAAGAGTTCGTGAGCGATTCGCGAGAATTAGAAATAGATTTGCAATAAGAAGAGTAGCAAAAGTGAGCGAGCGGATTTCCTCTTCGTTATATCCTTCGCTTATTGAGAAGTTAAAGACCGTAAAAACCCCTACAAATACTGTCAAGCCCTGGAGAGCTGCGTAGAAAATCTCGCTAGATCCAAAGATTACTTTTCTAGCGGCGCGCGGTGGACGTCTCATAATTTCTGGATCAGGTTCTTCAACTTCAAAGACAACTGAGCAAGCCGGGTCGATTATCACTTCATGGAAGGCGATTAGGGCAGGAAGAAGAATTAAAGGCCAGTTTTCTCTCAGCACAGGCACGAGTGCCATTAGGAAGATTGGTACATGAATGGCAATCACATAAGACATCGCCTTCTTAATGTTGGCGAAGATGGCTCTTCCTCTATGGATACCTGCGACTATTGATGTGTAATTGTCATCAGTGATAACTAGAGAGGCTGCCTCTCTTGCAACATCTGTTCCTCGCCCTCCCATGGCAATTCCGACATCCGAAGCACGTAGAGCAGGAGCGTCGTTTACGCCATCGCCAGTCATAGCCACAACCTCACCGAGGGATTTGAGGGCTCTCACAATTCGCAGTTTGTGTTCCGGGCTTACCCGCGCGAATATCGTGAACTTTTGAATGCACTTGTGTAGTTCTTCATCCGACATTGAATTTAGCTCTGCTCCGGTGATACAGCTATCTATTCCATCAATCCCAATCTCTTTGCCAATGGCTAAGGCAGTCGAGGGATGATCCCCGGTAATCATGATTGTCTTAACTCCGGCACCAGCGCATACTTTTATAGCTTCCGGAACCCCCTCTCGCACGGGATCGTGCAGAAGAGCGATTCCAAGAAATTTAAAGGGAGTAGTTTCAACATTGAATTCTGAAACTTCGCTTACATCTGCGCGTGCAATTCCCAGTACTCGAAAACCTCGAGCCGCTGCTACATGAACTTGATTTTCAAAGTATTCGACTTCATTGCTAGAAAGTTGACACATTTTAAAGATCTCTTCTGGTGCGCCTTTTGCGGCAGCAATTACTCCCGAGTCACCTTGCCACAAGTGAATAAAAGCAAGTCTCTTATGAGTTAATGGAAACTCTTGAATCGAGCGTAACGACTTCCGCTTCTTCAATATTTCTGCAAGCTTTACAAACGCTTTATCCATGGGATCAAATGGCCGACTTGGCAAAGCCAGCGATGCAATCTCAACAGCTTCTAGAAGTGATTCAGAGAGAGGGGAGCCGTCAAAGTTGTGAACCTCACTTGAACAGTGAATTTCAGTTACTTCCATCTCATTGCGCGTAATCGTCCCGGTTTTATCTACACAGAGGACTGTTACTGCACCTAGCGCCTCAATAACGGCGGGCTGTCTTGCAATAACTTTCACCTTTGCCATGCGCCAAGCACCAAGCGCCATGAAGAGAGTGATGATTACAGGAAACTCTTCTGGAATTAGAGCCATAGCTGCGGCTATTCCGGCGAGGGCGCCCTCGAGCCAATTACCGCGCGAACTTCCGTATAAATAGAAGATCGCTATGACTGCTATGAGGGATAACGTTCCTATTCCTTTCACCAATCTATCTACATTGCGTTGCAGAAGCGTTCGTTGATATGGAATCTCTTGCATAGATTTTCCAATCTTGCCTAACTCGGTATCTACTCCAGTTCTTGTTACTTTTCCACGACCATGTCCTCTTACAACTAGGGAGCCGGTGAAAATAGGCATTCCCTCTTCTTTTGCTACCGGAATCGATTCTCCCGTTAACAGCGACTCATCAACTTCGATCGGCGAACGCGAGACCAGAATTGAATCGGCCGCAATTCGGTCACCTTCGAGAAGCACCAATAAATCTCCGGGGACAATTTGAGAACTCCCAATTCGCTGCTCTTTGCCATCCCGAATCACAAGGGCTAGTGGCGCAGTTAATTCACGTAGGGCACTTAAAGCGCGCTCAGTTCTTCGCTCTTGGTAAATAGAGATTCCAAGAACTATGAATACGGTTGCCATTAGTAAAAGCGCATCAACTAATTCGGCTAGTAAGAAACTTATCGCACCAGCAGCTGCCAAGAGCAATAACATCGGCTCTCGCAAAACTGAGAACGCGACCTGCAGTAAGTTCTTTTCCTTCTCGCTTGGGAGTGCATTCACTCCATGCTCGACAAGGCGCGCTTCTGCTTCTGCGCTAGTGAGACCAAGACTCTCCACTCAGAGAGTTTAGGTTCGACTTAAATAAAGTTATATACAGTGGCAGAAGTAACTGCAGCAGCAACCATCATTACCGGAAAAGAGGCTCTCATTTTGAGCGCTATTGCTGCAACCAATACTCCAGCGAGTCGATGATCGACAATTACCGATGACTCTTTCGTCAAAGTTTGTGAGGCTACCAACGCACTTAGCAAAACAACGGGGATGAGCGCATTAATTCTCTGTAATCTCGGATTGCTTAGGAAACTTTCCGGAAGTGAATAACCAAGAAGTTTTAGTAGGAAGCAGAGCGCGCTAGCCCCGATCACCGCAGCCCAAAGTTGGCTCACTTACTTCTCCATCCAAGAAAGATTGCAATAAGCACAGTTGCGATTATGGGAAAGCCCGCGCCGACAACGGGGGTAAGCGAAAGCGATAGAACTACGGCGAGTAGCGCAGCGAAGCGCGTCTTACGATCAATTAGCCGTGGCCAAACTAGACCTAAGAAGGCTGCCGGAACAGCAGCGTCGAGCCCCCAACTTGAGGGATTACCAATCGAATCGGCGCTTAGCGCACCAATGAGTGTGAATAAGTTCCAAAAGACGAAAACTCCAATACCTGTTGCAAAGAATCCATAACGCATCGCACTCTCGCCCCGATTCTCTTGGGAGATTGCAACGCCGGTTGATTCATCAATAGTTATCTGAGCGCCGAGAATTCGCCTGAAGCCACGTAGTTTTAGGATTGGAGCCATCCGTAATCCGTATAGCCCATTTCGAATTCCAAGTAGCGCTCCAGTTGCAACCGCACTAATCGCTGTTCCGCCTCCGGCCATCACTCCCACGACTGCGAACTGTGATGCGCCGGAGAAAAGTAGAAGTGATAAAGCGCAAGCTTGTAGAACTGAGAAACCGCCGGCGACAGCCGCTGCCCCGAAAGCTGCGCCATAAGTACCAACCGGGATCGCTACGCTAAGTGAGTCTCGTAACACAGCGCGGCGCGGAAATGACACGCAACTATTTTGCCTTATCAATGGCCCCCTCCTAACCGCCTCAAAGATAGGGTCACGCTCGTGAGTGAGACTGGGGCACATCCGGAAATCGTCTTTCGCGACGATGTCACTGTTGAGTTAGTTAAATCAAGTGCAAATGATGCCGATGTTATTTGGGCAGCTCGGGTTTCTACTGCGGGAGAACAATCGCGGGATGAAATTGATTCAGATCCGACTCGTTCAGCTGGGCTCATTAATTACCTAGCACGTGAACGACATGGCTCGCCCTTTGAACATACTTCGATGACATTCTTCGTGAGCGCTCCGATATTTGTTTTTCGCGAGTTCATGCGCCATCGCATCGCTTCATATAACGAAGAGAGCGGTAGATATCGAGAACTTAAGCCAGTTTTTTACATTCCAAGCAGAGAGCGGAAGTTAGTTCAAACCGGCAAGACCGGACACTATGTCTTTGTTGATGGGACAGCGGAGCAGTTCGACACGACCGTATCTGCTATGAAAGAGACTTACATCTTGGCTTATCAAAACTATAAGAAGATGCTTGATGCAGGTGTGGCTCGAGAAGTAGCGCGCGCGGTGTTGCCAGTTGCGCTTTACTCATCGATGTATGTGACTATGAATGCAAGAGCGCTAATGAACTTCCTATCACTTCGCACTAGTCGCGAGGGTTCACATTTTCCAAGCTACCCACAGCGCGAGATAGAAATGGTCGCAGAAAAGATGGAAGAGCACTTCGCCCGCCTAATGCCAATTACCTACGGAGCATTTGAGAAGTCAGGACGTGTAGCGCCGTAGTAGCCTTGGCGCATGTCAATCCCAACTCCCTTTGGCCGACTGTTAACGGCCATGATCACTCCCTTCAAGGATGACTTAAGTATTGATTGGGCTGGAGTAGAAAAATTAGCGGCGCACCTTGCAAGTACGGGGCACGATGGCATTGTTGTTAATGGCACAACCGGAGAAGCTCCTACAACAAGTGATGACGAAAAAGTTGAGATTATTAAGGTAGTTAAAAAAGCTACTGGCGGAAAATTAAAGATTGTTGCAGGTGCGGGCAACAATGAAACTTCTCACTCAATCGAGCAAGCAGAGATGGCAGCCGCCGCGGGTGCCGATGGTTTGCTAGTAGTGACTCCTTATTACAACAAGCCTCCACAAGCTGGAATCGAAGCACACTTTCGCGCCATCGCCGATAGCACCGAACTTCCAGTAATGATGTATGACATCCCTGGTCGAACTGGGATGGCTATCGAGCCTGACACGATTTGCCGCCTCGCCGAACATAAGAAAATTGTGGCTCTAAAGGATGCCAAAGGAGATGTTGCCTCAACTTCTTGGGTTATTAAGCGCTCTGGAATTCCAGTGTATTCGGGTGATGACATCTTGAATTTGCCACTTCTCTCAGTTGGCGCAGTTGGATTTGTCTCGGTCTGTGGCCACACAGTAGGCGGGCGACTTCGAGAGTTATTAGATAGTTGGATTGCCGGTGATACGAGACGCGCACTTGCAATTCATCAAGAATTACTGCCGGTTTACACCGGAACTTTCCGAACTCAAGGTGCGATTCTTACAAAAGCTGCGATGAAATTAATGGGATTACCCGGTGGGCGAGTCCGCCTTCCGTTAGTCGATGCAACCGAAGCGCAAATTTCGCAACTTCGCGAGGATCTTAAACAAGGTGGAGTGAAACTCAACTAATGAACCATCCGCATCCCGAACTCGGGTTGCCTCCAAGACTTCCTGCAAAAACTCTTCGCATAGTCGCACTTGGCGGACTTGCCGAGGTGGGCCGAAATATGACGGTCTTCGAATACGACGGCGAGCTACTTGTAGTTGATTGTGGTGTTTTATTTCCGGAAGAGAACCAACCAGGCGTAGATCTCATCCTGCCGGACTTTTCTTATATTAGAAATCGTCTCCGCGACATTAAAGCAGTCTTTCTAACCCATGGCCATGAAGACCATATCAGCGCACTTGGTTATCTCTTGCGCGAGCGCGAGGATATTCCAGTTATTGGTTCACAACTCACCCTTGCGTTTTCTAAAGGTAAGTTAAGAGAGCATCGCATCTCGCCAATCACAATTGAAGTTCGCGAAGGACAGACTCGCAAAGTCGGAAATTTCGAACTCGAATTCGTCGCGGTTAATCACTCGATTCCCGACGCGCTCGCCGTCGTCATCCGAACCCCTGCTGGTGTGGTCTTACATACTGGCGACTTCAAAATGGATCAGCTACCACTAGATGGCCGGACGACTGATTTGGCTCGTTTTGCGCAGTTAGGTAGTGCTGGGGTCGATCTTTTTATGGTGGATTCAACAAATGCTGATATTCCGGGCTATACAACATCCGAACGGGAGATCATGCCGGTTTTAGATCGGGTAATAGCAAGTGCGAAGCGACGTGTAATTGTTGCATCTTTTGCCTCCCATGTTCATCGCGTCCAACAAGTAATTGATTTGGCTTTCACTCATAATAAAAAGGTCTCCTTCATCGGCAGAAGCATGGTTAGAAATATGACATTAGCTGCCGAGCTTGGATATCTACACATTCCACCAAACACCCTCATTAATGAAGATGAAATTGATGACTATGGTGATGATGTTGTTCTGATTTCTACGGGTTCACAAGGTGAACCACTTGCTGCACTTTCACGAATGGCTAATGGTGATCACCGTATAAAAGTGGGCCCAGGAGATACCGTGATCTTCGCATCTTCACTAATCCCAGGAAATGAGAATTCGGTCTATCGAGTCATAAATGAATTGACCCGCTTTGGCGCTCGGGTAGTACACAAAGGAAATGCCCTAGTGCATGTATCCGGCCATGCTGCTGCCGGTGAATTGCTTTATTGCTACAACATCGTTAAGCCGAAGAATGTCATGCCCGTTCACGGTGAATGGCGACATATGAAGGCAAATGCTGAGCTAGCAATATCAACTGGTGTGCGACGCGAAAATGTTGTGATTGCTGAAAACGGCGTAGTAGTTGATCTAGCTAATGGGAAAGCGGAAATTGTCGGCGCAGTACCGTGTGGATTTGTCTATGTGGATGGCATGAGTATCGGGGATATCACCGAAGACTCTTTGAAAGATCGACGCATACTTGGGGAGGAAGGATTCATTTCAGTAATTGTTGTGATTGATTCCCAAACTGGAAAGATTGTTGCTGGTCCAGATATCCATGCGCGCGGATTTGCCGAAGATCTTGAGTTATTTGATGAAGTTAAAGTCCGAATAGAACAAGCGCTTGCTGGTGCGGTTGCAGCAGGAACAAATGGAACTCACCAACTTTCCCAAGTTGTTCGAAGAACTGTGGGAAGTTGGGTTGGTGGCGAACATCGTCGCCGCCCGATGATTGTTCCGGTCGTTATAGAAGTTTGACAGCGCGCCTCACGCGTTAGATTTTTCAATTGCCATAAGATTTTTCGATATGGCCAAGAAAAGTAAGAAGAAAGTTGCCGGCGGATTCCTCGCCGGACTCTCACGCGCACTCGCCACCATTTGGCGTGGAATTGCGAAGGCCTTGGGCGGTGCGATTCGAGCGATTACCAAAGGGGCAAAAGATCTAGATCCAGAACATCAACGCGATGGAATCGGTTTCTTACTTCTCATTGTCGGACTCATTGCCGCGGCCGCATCATGGTGGCGACTAGATAATTGGTTTGGCGATGCCGCATATTCATTCTTCTACGGCGCGGTCGGCCGAGTTGCAGTCGTTATACCTATTCTCTTTGGTTTCTTTGCCTTCCGCCTCTTTCGCGCTCCGCAAGATAAAGCGGCAAATGGCCGAGTACTGATTGGTTCAGTCCTCTTACTTATTAGCGTTACCGGCTTAATCCATATCATCAACCCCACCTCAATAAATACCGGGGCAACCGCAATGCGTGAAGGCGGAGGTTGGATTGGTTACGGAATTTCAACCCTTTTGGTTGGATTAGTTACTGATGTAATTGCTATCCCAATTCTTGCGCTCATTTTTCTATTTAGTTTGTTAGTTATAACCGCGACGCCGCTCTCAACCGTATTTGCATTTATATCTGGTCTATTTAGCGGAGCAAAAGAGAAAGTTAGTGATGCGATAGATGAAAGACGGGAACGGAAGATTGAAGAATTTGAGATATCCGAAACGCCGCCATTTGAAACGCCACTAGTTGCACAGCTTCCAGAACCGGAAGAAGAGATTGATGAAGAGAGTTTCGATGAAGAGTTCACCGTTGAAATTCCAAAGGAGCAAGTAGCGCCCCCAGCAAAGCCAGAACGCCCAGTCCAACTTATTTTGCAGTCTATTGATTCATATTCACTTCCCTCGATGGAGATTCTTAGAGCTGGGCCAGTCTCTAAGGGCAAGAGCAAAGCCAATGATTCGGTCGTTCAGGCACTCACTGAGCTCTTTAGTGAATTTGAAATTGATTGCGAAGTCACAGGTTTTATGCGTGGACCCACCGTCACTCGCTACGAGGTGGAGCTCGGCTCTGGGGTAAAAGTTGAGGCGATTACTGCTCTTTCTAAGAATATTGCTTACGCTGTCGCGAGTAGCGATGTACGCATCCTCTCGCCAATACCCGGTAAATCTGCGGTCGGAATTGAAATCCCAAATACAGATCGCGAAATAGTTTCACTCGGTGATGTGCTCCGTTCCAGCGTTGCCGGAAATGATCATCACCCGATGGTGATTGCTTTAGGCAAGGATGTCGAAGGTAATTTCATATGCGCAAACCTCGCCAAAATGCCCCATCTTCTTGTTGCTGGCGCGACTGGCGCTGGAAAATCCTCGATGATCAACTCACTTGTGACCTCAATCTTGATGCGCGCAACGCCTAATGATGTTCGGCTCATTCTTATTGATCCTAAGCGCGTTGAACTAAATGCTTACGACGGTATCCCGCACCTCATGTCACCAATCATCACAAATCCCAAGAAAGCAGCAGAAGTATTGGCTTGGGTAGTTCGTGAAATGGAGATGCGTTATGACGATCTCTCCACTTATGGCTTCCGCCACGTGGATGACTTTAATAAAGCGGTTCGCTCTGGAAAATTGGTAGCTCCACCTGATTCGGAATCTCCGCTACAGCCATATCCGTATTTATTAATTGTTGTCGATGAATTAGCGGATTTGATGATGGTTGCTGCCCGTGAAGTCGAAGATAGCATTGTGCGCATTACCCAACTTGCGCGCGCTGCTGGAATACATCTTGTAATTGCAACGCAACGTCCAAGCGTAGATATTGTGACCGGGCTGATAAAGGCGAATGTTCCGTCACGCTTATCCTTTGCCACTTCTTCACTTGCTGATTCAAGAGTCATTTTGGATTCACCAGGAGCTGAGAAACTTGTGGGCCAGGGCGATGGCCTGTTCTTGCCAATGGGTGCAAGTAAGCCGATTCGAATTCAAGGTGCGTATGTGTCAGAGCGCGAAATCGAGCAGGTTGTCACACATGTCCGTTCGCAATTAAAGCCGGTTTATCGCGAGGATATTCTCAAACCAGTTGTAGCTTCGCGGGCCATTGATGATGAGATTGGTGATGATCTAGATCTCTTGATGCAAGCAGTTGAACTCGTTGTATCCACCCAATTCGGCTCTACCTCGATGTTGCAACGAAAATTGCGAATCGGTTTTGCTAAAGCGGGTCGCTTAATGGATCTCATGGAGACCCGCGGAATTGTCGGGCCCTCAGAAGGCTCTAAGGCGCGCACCGTTTTGGTGAAGCCGGAGGATCTCTCCTCTGTGCTCTCGGTGCTTAAAGGGTGAACTCGAAGGGTTAGATGAAAGTTAGGGGTTGTTAGCAATCGTTAACCGGCGGTAAAATTCGCGTTCCCAATTCGTGAGGTTTACATGTCGGTCGGCGCATCTTTACTCGAAGTTCGCAAGGCAGCTGGTCTGTCTACTAGCGAACTTTCCAAGCGCACCCGAATTCCAGAGAGCGTGATTGAAGATCTCGAACGGGATAACTTTGCAACGAGCGGTGGTCCCGCTTATGCGCGCGGACATATTCGCAATATCGCAAAGGTCTGTGGAAGAGATGCTGAAGCAATCCTTGCCAAGTTCGACTCCCAAACAATTCCATTAAATAAATCAATTCGTGAATTACTAAATGACACAAGTGCAACTACTGCAAAGAAAGTTCGTAAACCAATTTCATGGAAAGGCTTAACTGGAGTCGCTGCTGGAATTGTTGCGCTCTTTATTTTTGGCGGTGCACTTATTTCTACAAGTGATAACAATGATGTGGTGTCACAAGAGAGCACGACCGCGGAGGAGAGCGGACCGGTTGCTAAGAAAATTGATGGTGTTGAAGTAACTCTCAAAGGTGTAAATGGTCTTTCGTGGGTTGCAGTCAACGATAGTTCGGGCGCCACCCAATACAGTGGTCGTATTCGTCAAGGCGAATCAATGACTTTCACAGACGATCAACTTCTCTATCTAGTTATCGGCAACGCCGGAGCAATTCAACTTATTGTTAATGGTGAAGATTTAGGTGTCCCAGGTAAAGTCGGTGAAGTTTTAAGGCTTGAATTTGGCCCACAAGCCCTAGCTAATCAAGGTTAGTTCGCTCGGTAGAATCTGCGAGTGTCGCCCACTCGCGCAAATCCAAAGACTGTCGCACTTGTTACTTTGGGTTGCGCCCGCAACGAAGTTGACTCGGAAGAACTAGCTGGGCGTCTCGCGGCTGATGGTTGGGAGTTAATAAACGATGTCGGAAGCGCTGATATTGCACTTGTTAATACCTGTGGCTTTATCGAATCGGCCAAAAAAGACTCAGTCGATGCCCTTCTTGAAGCGCATTCCCTCAAATCTGACGGGACTTTGCGCGCCGTGGTCGCCGTTGGATGCATGGCAGAGCGATACGGCGATGAGCTAGCGGCTGCGCTTCCTGAAACTGATGCCATCTTGGGATTTGATGATTACGCCGATATATCCAATCGACTTCGTGGGATATTGGATGGAAAGAAGTTAGATGCTCACAAACCAAAAGATCGCCGATCACTTATTCCAATCTCACCGGTTAAGCGTCAAGAAGAGCGCCCGGAATTTAAAGGTTCCATGGGCCAGGCCGGTGCATTTTCGCGAAAGCGCTTGGGCGATGCACCGCTAGCGCCACTAAAGATTGCATCGGGCTGTGATCGACGTTGTACCTTTTGCGCAATTCCACAATTTCGCGGCGCATTTATCTCTCGCCGTCCGACTGAGATTCTTGATGAGGCAAAGTGGCTCGCCGCAAATGGCGTCAGTGAGATTTTCTTGGTGAGTGAAAATACGACCTCTTATGGAAAAGATTTTGGCGATATTCGAGTTCTAGAGAGGCTACTTCCAGATCTTGCTGAGATTGAGGGAATTGAACGGATTCGACTCTCTTACCTACAACCCGCTGAAATTCGACCATCACTTCTGCAAGCGATGATTGCAACTCCGAAAGTAGTTCCGTATTTCGATATCTCATTCCAGCATGCTGCGGGAACCTTACTTCGCCGGATGCGAAGATTCGGAGATGGTGAGAAGTTCTTGCATTTGCTTACTCAAATTCGGGCGCTCAATCCGGAAGCGGGCATTCGCTCTAATTTCATAGTTGGTTTTCCTGGTGAAACCGAAGCGGAATATCAAGAACTAGTTGATTTCCTCAGCGAGTCCCGTCTTGATGCAATTGGAATATTTCCTTACTCCGATGAAGATAAGACCGAAGCTGCAACCCTCGATGGAAAACTTGAAAGCGAATTGATAAATGAGCGAACCGAATCGCTCCGTCGGATCGCAGAAGAGTTGACCTATGAGAGGGCGAGTGAGCGAATAGGTGAGCGGGTAAGGGTCCTAGTTGAAGATGGCGAAACTGGGGAAGGTCGGGCAGACCATCAAGGCCCGGAGGTAGATTCCACCACTTTCCTTAATTCACCGCGGACTCGCTTCAAAGTCGGGGAGTATGTAGATGCGATAGTTAGCGATGTGGCCGGAGCTGATTTAGTGGCGCAACCGCTATGAATTTACCGAATGCGCTAACTGTTTTTCGGATTCTTGCCTTGCCGTTTTGCGCCTGGGCACTTTTTCAAAAAGATGGCCAAGATCCGACTTGGCAGATAATCGCTTGGAGTTCATTTTTCATCGTAGGAATGACTGATGTTTTAGATGGACGAATTGCGCGCAAGCGTAATCAAATTTCAAATTTCGGAATTATTTTGGACCCAATCGCTGATAAGGCATTTATTGCCACCGCACTTGTTGGTCTGTCGATTTTAGGAAAGATGCCTTGGTGGGTAACAGCGGTCATTCTTATCCGTGAGATTGGTGTGACTATTTTGCGCTTTGCGGTAATAAAGCGCGAGGTAATTTCGGCAAATCGTGGTGGCAAACTTAAATCACTTCTTCAAAATTTCTCGGTCGGCTTTTACATACTCCCGTTACCGACTTACCTTTATCTGCCCCGGGACATTTTGCTGGGAATTGCCATCGCCCTCACAGTTTGGACGGGTATCGAGTATTTTAGAAATGCGCTAGTCAAGAAATGAAAGTAGGCGAAGAGGTACTTTCACTCCTTAAGCAACGGGGCGAGACGCTCGCGACTGCCGAATCACTTACTGGGGGAGCGCTTGCTAAAGCGATAACCGATTTTGCTGGCGCATCGCAAGTTTTTCTTGGCGGGGTAGTCGCATATTCAATTGAGAGCAAACTTCATGATCTTGATGTGCCGAAAGACTTGATTGACAAACATGGTGCATACTCGCAAGAGAGTGCGCTCGCCATGGCAGAAGGCGCAAAGCGCAGATTCGGCAGTGATTGGGCGATTGCAACAACCGGGGTCGCAGGTCCCGGTCAATCCCATGGCGTATCGGCTGGCGAGGTTTGGATCTCAATAGTGGGAGGAATCAAGCGAGAAAATCTCAAGTTATCCCTTAAAGGTGAGCGAGATGAGGTTCGTTCCGGCGCGGTAGAAGGCGCGCTAACAGCCCTCGCGCGTATCCTTAGGGGCTAGCAAATAGTTAAGGAGGCGACGATGGAGTTGATGCGCACCCATATCGGTGGCGCGCTTCGTAGCGCCCGCACCTCCCAAGGTCGCACCCTGCGCGATGTTGCCAAAGAAGCGCGTGTTTCTCTGGGTTATCTATCCGAGGTGGAGCGAGGTCAGAAAGAGGCCTCATCAGAACTTCTTAACTCGATCTGCATAGCATTGAATCTAAATCTCTCAGCAGTACTCGTTGAAGTAGCGACCCAAATAAAGCTTCACGAAACCCCGGTACTTACGGTCGTCGACACGAACGCCGCGTAAGGTTCCGCTGTGGTCGAATCCAGCGCTCGTCCAAATTATCAACACCAATCAACCGTTCACCGTCGCACTCGCGGCGCAATTATGAGCGCTGCGCGCGCGCTGCTTAGTGAGAGCGGAATAAGTGCGACCAACATGATTGATATCGCTGATCGCGCCCAAGTTTCTCGAGCTTCTCTCTATAACCATTTTCGAGATAAGCATGAAGTATTTGTTGCCCTAGTTGAAACCGAAGTTGAGCGAATTGCAACTCTAGCCCTCGTTGCCCAATCTCGCGCTGAAGCGCTTTACATGATCTCGCGCGAAATTTCAGGTCACGAAGGAATTCGCACCGCTATTGCTCGTGACGGAGATTTGATGGCAGCTGCGCTAACTGCGCGTGATCACAAAGTATGGGTAGAGATTTATGCTCAATTATCAAAAGTATTTGCAACTGATGTCGTTGGTGTTGGTCTAGTTCTTCGTTGGTTGATGGGACAAGTTACTGCGCCCCTTTCAGAGGAACATTCGCGCGAGCAAGCAAATCGCATCGCTTCAATTCTTTAGTTATTTCGTCTGGTTTAGATGCGAATTACGGAATTACGAAGAAGATTAACGGAGCATTTTGGAAGTGAATGGGCACCGTCTTACTCAAAAGACATAGTCCTAGCCGAGCTAGGGGGACAAACTATTGAAGAAGCTCTAGCTATGGGGATGGAACCTAGCGATATTTGGCGGGCAGTTGTTCGCCACAACCCCGAGATTAAGAGCGAGCTGCGCTAACTTTAAATTAGGGATTTTGAGCTTTGATATACGAGTCAGCCCTATCTAAGAATGTTTCCCACTCCATCCCATAAGCTTCTTGGAAGGATTCAGGAACTGTTCCCTTCGCCT
>JACCDM010979264.1_pt1 | contig 43389 bp, 48 predicted proteins | sample 7445851 | NCBI WGS metagenome assembly JACCDM01 (sample SAMN15323438, study PRJNA562643) | freshwater metagenome | isolation source: river surface water | place: USA:Blue River Watershed | collected 2017-08-16
GCCAAGGAGCAATTTGGTATGGCAGGAGAGATTAAGGTGCTCACCGAGAGTGCCAAAAGTGCTGCCGAAGCTGCTGCTGGCTTAGGAATTGAGGTAGGTCAGATAGCTTCATCCATCATCTTTAAATTACCCGATCAATCTTCACTCCTTGTCATAACTTCTGGCCGACATCGAGTAAATACAAATCTGGTAGCAAAGGAATTAGGTGTAGAAAATCTTGAGCGAGTAGATGCTGATTTTGTAAAAGCGGTATCAGGTTTTTCAATTGGTGGAGTTGCCCCAATAGGTTGGTTAAATCAACCCACAATCACATTAATTGATATGGCCTTAAATGATTACGATGTGGTTTGGGCAGCAGCTGGTCACCCACACGCTGTATTCCCAACTACTTACAGCGAACTTTTGAAATACACTTCCGCTAGAGCGATGGTTGTGGGGGATTAGTTTGAATAAAGTGAGTAAGTCAAGAGTTTTTGAATGGCTGGGAGTGGTGACCGCAATTGTCTACTCATTGCTGGTGGCAGCAAATATTGGAGCTGAATTCATTGGCTTCACGCTTTTACTTGCATCATCAGCATTTATCGGTATCTGGGCATATTTAGGAAGACACCGTGGAATTTTGTTCCTGCAGTTTTTTTATGCAACTGCAGGAGTTATCGGGATGATTCGTTGGTTTTAGCCAACTAAGTTAAATATATTTGCTTTTTAGAAGGTAGTAACAGGACAGGTAAGAGTTCTGGTAATCCCAGCAACACCTTGAACCTTGGCAAGAACAGTGCGTCCAAGGTCTTCCATGCTCCCAGCTTCGGCCCGCATAATTACATCATATGGACCGGTGACACCTTCAGCGATTGTTACTCCAGCGATTGCTGAGACCGCCTTGGCGACACTTGATGCTTTTCCAACTTCAGTTTGAATCAAAATATAAGCCTGAACAGACATTTTGAGCCTTTCAATTTACCCTTACCTATTCAACGATGAATGGTAGAGATAATAAAGGGTAGCCTATAGCGAGTTACTTGGGGAGTGCCATTGATTGAATCTGAAGCAGCTCTTATAGAGCGCTTGCGACATCTCTTCCATACCTCATTCCAAAGTGGTGTTGAGGTAGGAATTGGAGATGATGCTGCTGTGGTTGCGGCAACCCAAAATAAACTGGTCGCAACCGTGGATATGGCAGTGGAGGAGATTCACTTTAAGCGTGAGTGGTCAACTCCCTTTCAAATTGGCGCAAAGTTAACTACTGCTAATTTGGCAGATATCTACGCTATGGGAGCGACCCCTAAGTACCTACTTGTGGCAGCTGCCATTACCGAAGTAGACAACTCTGAAGTGATAACTGATTTAGCAAAGGGAATTAGATCTGTTGCAGACAAATACCAAGTTTGCGTCATTGGCGGTGATCTGAGTAAAGCGCAGAAGATGAGTTTAAGTATCACCGCATTAGGTGAAATATCCAAAGAGCCAATAACACGCCAAGGTGCAGCGGCCGGAGATTTGGTTTACCTAAGCGCACTGCCAGGTTTGTCAGCAGCAGGGTTAGCAATCTTAACTAGGGGACTTGATCGTCCAAGGTATGTTGTAGAGGCCCACTTAAACCCTAGATTGCAACCTCCAACAGATTTAATGAAGGTGGCAACATCAATGTGTGATCTCAGCGATGGTTTGGCAACTGATGCAAAAAATCTCGCTAAAGCTTCAGGAGTGAATTTCAATTTCAGTAAAGAATTATTCGAAAGAGCCGCTGATTACAAAGATCTGGCAGAGCTAGCAACAGAATTAGGTGAGGATGTATTTGATTGGATTATTTCTGGGGGTGAGGATCATTTCTTTTTAGCCACAATTTCACCAGCAGATGCCTATGAGGGAATAGGGATTCAGGTCGGAAGGGTTGAGAAGGGATCTGGTGAGGTACTGCTAGATGGAGTTGGGATTAAAAAAACTGGCTACCAGCATTTTTAACTAACGAGAAACTTTGCCAGCCTTAAGACATGAGGCACAGACATTTTTACGCTTGCTTTGACCATTAATAATGGTGCGAATTTTTTGAATATTTGGATTCCAACGACGTCGAGTGGCGCGCTTTGAGTGGGAGACATTGTTACCAAAGCTTGGGGCTTTTCCACAGAGATCGCATACTGAAGACACTTTACTTACTCCCTTTATTTTCGAATCGCTCGCTGATTAGAGGCGAAAGATTACCTTGAGGGGGCATTAATTGGCTAATCCTGTGGCTACTTACGCACAGATCCCCATTGGGCATTAGATACTTCCACTATGACAAATCTTTCAACCCGATTATCAAAGATTCTGGGTGATCGGACTGCGCAAGTTTTGGAGAAATCATTTGGCGTAACAACGATAAATGAGCTGCTGCGGCATTATCCGCGCCGCTATGTGGTTCGTGGTGAGTTAACTGATATTTCAACCTTGGTTGCAGAGGATGAGGTAACTATTTTGGCGCAGATTGAAGCGGTAAAACTTAGGCGTGCAAATGGTAAGAATATTCTTGAGGTAGTTGTAACTGATGGCAGTGCAAATCTCTCCCTCACTTTCTTTAATCAAGCGTGGCGAGAGAAAGATTTGAAGGCTGGCAAGGTGGGTTTATTTGCCGGCAAAGTTGGGGTATTTAAAGGAAGGCGACAACTTTCTCATCCGGATTATCAGTTGATTCCAGATGGTGATGATGTTGATGCCGCGGTGGCTGAATTTGCAGGAAAGTATTTACCAGTATATCCAGCGACAGCAAAACTACCATCATGGAAAATAATGCAGTGCATGAAATTAGCACTAGATACTCAAGATGATCTGCCGGATTATCTTCCGAGTGAAATTATCGAAAAGTTTAAGTATCCGACACTAAAAAAAGCATTTTTAGATATTCACCAGCCACCAGATTTAGAGAGTGCTGAAAAAGCACGGTTGAGATTGACCTTTGATGAAGCACTACTGCTGCAATTACTTCTTGGGCAACGTCGGATACAAATAAGTAATTTAAGTACCAAATCAAGGACCCCTAATACTCCAAAGTTAGTTGCAGCATTTGAAAAAAAGCTTCCCTTTAAGTACACCGATGGTCAGGTATTGGTAAATGAGCAGATTGAAAGAGATCTTTCCAATAAATTTCCAATGCACAGATTATTACAAGGAGAGGTAGGGTCAGGAAAAACTGTAGTTGCATTAAGAGCAATGCTTTCAGTTGTTGACTCCGGCGGGCAGGCAGCATTGTTAGCGCCAACTGAGGTATTAGCTCAGCAGCATTATCGAACCATTACAAAATTACTAGGAGAGTTGGCCTTAGCTGGAACAATACATGGAGGTGAAATTGGCACAGCGGTTGAGCTCTTAACTGGTTCATTTTCTACTGCAGAGAAAAAAGCAGTTCATGCAAAATTAGCATCTGGTCAAACTGGAATTGTGATTGGCACCCATGCCTTAATTTCAGATGGTGTTGAGTTTAATGATCTTGGATTAGTAGTTGTTGATGAACAACATAGATTTGGTGTTGAACAGCGTGATGCGCTTCGAATGAAGGCAAAGCAACCACCCCACCTTCTAGTGATGACTGCAACTCCAATACCTCGAACAGTGGCAATGACGGTTTTTGGCGATTTGGATATTTCAACTCTTAAAGAGTTGCCCAGTGGTAGGGCTGCAATTACCACACATGTGATTCCTGTCTTAGAAAAACCCCATTACCTTGACCGGGCTTGGCAGCGAGTAAAGGAGGAGGTGGCGAAGGGATTTCAGGTTTATATAGTTGCACCTCGAATTGAGAATCCAAGTAAAAAACTAACTGAGCGAGAAATACTCGCAGCTCAGCTACTAGGTGAAGAGTATTTAGACAATGAGGTGATGGTCGCGGTGGAGGAGTTGGCACCAGAGCTTGCAACTGGAGCGCTAACTGGATTGAAGATTGCAGTTCTACATGGCAAGCAAAGTAGTGAGGTTAAAGAGCAAACCATGAGCGCTTTTGCATCTGGTCAAATTCAAGTTTTAGTGGCAACAACTGTGATTGAAGTTGGTGTTGATGTACCAAATGCTTCCATGATGGTGATTATGGATGCAGACAGATTTGGCGTCTCACAACTTCATCAGTTACGTGGTCGAGTCGGCCGGGGAAGCGCACCAGGACTATGTTTGCTAGTCAGTGGTGCACCAGAGGATTCACCCAGTATGCAACGGCTAACAGCAGTTGCAGCAACACTAGATGGCTTTGAGTTGGCCCGAATTGATCTAGAACAGCGCAAAGAGGGAGATGTTTTGGGTAGATCCCAATCTGGTGGTCGTTCCCATTTAAGATTGCTAAAAGTATTGAGAGATGAAAATCTTATTGATCAAGCTCGCACAGTTTCAGCAAAGCTTTTGCAAGATGATCCAGAGCTCATTAATCTGCCAAAGCTTAAAGCTGAGGTAGAAAAACTTAAAGCAGATGAGTCAGCAAGATTTATGGATAAGTCATGAGCATGCGCATAATCGCCGGTCTTGGAAAAGGGCGAAAATTACTTTCACCACCTTCAATAACAAGACCTACATCTGACCGTGCTCGAGAAGGTTTGTTCTCATCATTAGTTTCTACCTTTAGTAGTTTAAGTGGATTGAATTTTCTAGATCTATATGCAGGCTCTGGTGCAGTTGGTGTGGAAGCACTCTCCAGAGGAGTAGCACTGGTTGACGCGGTGGAGAGTAATCCAAGTAGTGCAAAAGTTTGTGAAAAGAATTTTGCGCTAATCGCAGATCTAGATGGTGTCGGACGATTTAAAGTTCATGAAAAAACTGTTTTTGAGTTTTTAAATCACACAGCAAAAGGCTCATATGAGATTATCTATATAGATCCACCATATGAGGTCGAAAATAGTGAGGTGGAGAAGATTCTTAAAAAGATTCTTACTCTCGGCTTACTCAGTAAGTTTGGAATGGTGGCGATTGAACGAGATGCAAAGGCAAAGGTATTCTCCTGGCCAGTTGGTTTATCAGAAGCAAAAGTTCGTTCCTATGGCGCAGGCGCTATTCACTACGGCGTATTAAGTGAGCCCAATCAGTCAGAAAATGGCTAACTGCGCAATTAGTTGCTAGCGTTTTGCTCATGAGACGCGTTGTATGTCCTGGGTCTTTTGATCCGATTACAAATGGGCACTTAGATATCATCGCTAGAGCATGTTCACTTTTTGATGAGGTAGTAATTGCAGTATTGGTTAACCAAACTAAAAGTTCACTCTTCACTGTTGAGGAGCGAATTGAAATGATTAAAGAGGTTACTACTAGGTTTAGCAATGTTAAAGTTGACTCTTGGTCGGGTCTATTAGTTGATTATTGTCGTACAAACAAGATCCCAACGATTGTTAAAGGTCTTAGAGCGGTCAGCGATTTTGATTATGAACTACAGATGAGCCAGGTAAATCTTCAATTACAAGGAGTTGAAACCTTGTTTATGTCCACCGCACCTTCGCATTCATTCCTTTCCTCTTCTTTAGTAAAAGAGATTGCTAGTTATGGTGGAGATGTTTCAGCATATATGCCCCCTGCCATCGTCGATAAGTTAAAATCAAGAGTTAAGCGAAAGGAGTAGCAATGGATGCAGTAGAGAATTTAGAGGCAGCGATTGCCATAGTTGAAGAGGCGCGTTCAGTGCCACTTTCAGCCTCCTGTGTTTTAAATCGAAGTGAGATGCTGCAACTACTTGACCAAATAAAGGCCTCCTTTCCAAGTGACCTCGCAAAAGCGATCTCAATTTTAAGAGAGAAAGATGAGATTTTAGAAAACGCTCACAAGCAAGCTGATGGTGTTATTGCCCAGGCTAGGGACGAGGTAGCAAGGCTAGTTGAACAAACCACAATTGTTGCTAATGCTAGAAAAGAGGCTAATCGAATTCTTGCTGAGGCAAATGCTGAAGGTAAGAAAAATAAAGAAGAGATTGATGAATATGTAGATGCCAGACTAGCCACTCTTGAGGTTATTTTGAATAAGACTCTAGATGTTATTAGTAAGGGTAGAGATCAGTTAGGTGGAGTTGAAACTAAGCACGCACTCTCTGATCTAAATAAGTAGTCTTATGGCACGTTCAATTTATCTCTTTAATACCCATGACTTACCACACAGAGCAGGGGAGATGCGGGAGTATCAATTAGATCTGAAGATCCCAGAGCCGGTTGGAGTCGACCTGCTCTCTGTTAAATCAGGAGAGGTAATTGAAGTTGATCTGCGGGTGCAATCAGTTGATGAAGGAGTGCTTGCAACTGGACGGGTGATGGCTACCGCTACAGGTGAGTGCACAAGATGCTTAGCACCAATTAACTGGCCAATCGATGAAAATTTCACTGAGCTTTATTACTATGAAATTACAGGTGGCAAATCAACTGGTAAGCGTGGCTCTAAATCAAAATCTGAAAAAGATTCTGAATTAGATCTAGATGAGGATGATTTGAGGTTTATGGTTGGCGATGATATTGATCTAGAGCCTGCCATTAGAGATGCAGTGATCTTAAATTTAGCGGTAAATCCATTATGCCAAGAGGATTGTCCTGGCCTTGCTGAAAAACAGGGAGAAAACTGGGCATATTTACCGGCGGATCAAGATCAAACCCCAACCGATGAGAGATGGGCTAGCCTGAAGGATTTCCCGCTTAAAAACTAATCGTTTTTACAAGATCCAACTTTTCGTAGATAATTCTCACCTTGCGCAAAGCGCAGCAAATAAGGAGTAGTGATCATGCCAGTACCAAAGCGAAAAATGTCGCGAGCACGCACTCGCTCCCGTCGTAGCATGTGGAAAACAACTCCAGCACACCTTGCAACCTGTCAGCAATGTCAACAACCAAAGTTGCAACACACTGCTTGCCCAACCTGCGGAACATATAACCGTCGACAGGTTTTAGAGGTCTGATCTGTACTCTGGCCTAACCGAGCAACTCGGGATTTCGGTTAAGGAAGAGTTGCTTGAACTTGCATTAACTCACCGCTCATTTTCATATGAAGCAGGTGGTATACCCACAAATGAACGACTAGAGTTTTTAGGCGATTCGGTCTTGGGCCTAATTATTACAGATGAACTTTATAAGAGATTTCCGGACTTAGATGAAAGTAGATTAAGTCCACTTCGATCTGGTGTAGTAAATATGCGCGCACTAGCTCAGATTGCCCGCGAGTTAAAACTTGGCGAGTATTTGAGAATTGGCAAAGGTGAGGAAGCCACAAATGGGCGCGACAAAAATTCAATTTTGGCAGATTCACTTGAAGCATTAGTTGGAGCGATTTATTTACAACATAGTTACCACAAGACTGCAGATATCGTACTTAAGTGGATGATGCCAGCACTTGATTCAGTCTCAACACTTGGAGCAGCCCTAGATGGCAAAACTTCATTACAAGAGATTGCAGCTTCTTTAAATCTGGCATCACCTGAGTATGAGATTGTTGAATCAGGACCAGATCACGACAAGAGTTTTGTGGCGGTAGCAATTGTTGGTAATGAAAAGTTTCCTAGCGGTGAGGGCAAAAGTAAGCGTGAGGCAGAGCAAGCGGCTGCCAAGCTGGCTTGCGAGGTGTTAAGCACTCGAATTAAAAATAAGTAACCATTAGATAGTTTTATGCCAGAGTTACCTGAGGTAGAGACGGTAAGAAGTGGGCTTGAAAAATACATTCTTGGTAGAAAAATAATTACTGCTGAAAGTTTTCATCCCAGAGCAGTAAAGGCAGGCTCAATTGCACCATTAGGTGCGGTTATCGGAGCAAAGATTAGAGCAGTTAAGCGGCGTGGAAAATTTCTATGGCTGGAACTAAATCGGGACTTCGCTTTGGTTGCACACCTTGGAATGAGTGGTCAATTATTAGTTCAGCCAGCGCTAGCCCCAATGCAAAGCCATTTAAGGGCAAAATTTAGTATTACAGGCAGATTAAATGGGCGGGCCGATCAGATTAGATTCATTGATCAGCGAACCTTTGGCTGGCTATCAGTTGAAGAGTTTGTAGGTGATGTGCCAACCAGTGTGGCCCACATTGCTCCTGATCCTTTTGAAAAAACTTTTGATATAAATAAAGTTATTTCCCGAATCAAATCGAAGAAATGTGCAATAAAACCTGCGATATTAAACCAAGAGATAGTAAGTGGGATTGGCAATATCTACGCTGATGAAGCACTGTGGCGGGCAAAGATTCATCCCGAGGTGGTTTGTGAAGATTTATCTGAAGCAGAAATTAAGAAAGTAATTAGTTCAGCAGTGAGTGTTATGAAATCAGCCATTAAATCTGGCGGCACATCCTTTGATGAGCAGTATAAAAACGTAAATGGTGAAAGTGGCTATTTCTCCCGCTCATTGAAGGTATATGGCCGAGAAGGGGAGAAATGTTCAAGATGTGGCAGTGCTATCCACAGAATTGCCTTTGCTAATCGCTCATCACACTTTTGCCCGCGTTGCCAACGGTAGGTGAGCGGGATTTTCCGACTTTTTTAGATAGGTTTGCGCCTATGAGGGCGAAGCTATGTATCTAAAAAGTATGAACCTAAAAGGGTTCAAATCCTTTGCCTCCTCAACCACTCTAAATTTTGAACAGGGCATCACCTGTGTAGTTGGTCCAAATGGCTCGGGTAAATCCAATGTAGTTGATGCCCTTTCCTGGGTAATGGGCGAACAAGGCGCTAAATCATTGCGTGGCGGAAAAATGGAAGATGTTATCTTTGCTGGAACCTCCGGCAGAGCACCACTTGGCCGAGCAGAGGTATCGGTAACTATTGATAACGCCGATGGCGTACTACCAATTGATTTTTCTGAGGTAACGATCACTCGAGTTTTATTTCGAAATGGATCATCGGAGTACTTACTAAATGGTGAGACTACAAGATTATTAGATATCCAAGAGTTGTTAAGTGATAGCGGTATTGGCCGAGAGATGCATGTGATTGTTGGACAGGGACAATTAGACGCCATTTTGTTAGCTAATCCAGAGGAACGAAGAGCCTTTATCGAGGAAGCAGCGGGTGTTCTTAAACACCGAAAGCGTAAAGAGAAAGCAATTCGAAAATTAGACTCAATGCAAACTAACCTTGCACGAATTCAAGATTTAACTGTCGAACTTAGAAGGCAACTACGACCTTTAGGCAAGCAAGCTGAGGTGGCTAGAAAAGCCTCCGTTATTCAATCTGATGTAAGAGATGCCAAACTTAGGTTATTGGCTGATGACCTGACTCGTATGCGAAGTGAGATGGAAGTTGAAGTTGCAGATGAGAATGTTTTGCGTGAGCGCAAGGAACAGGTAGAGCGTGAGCTAAATGAAGCAAGATCACGTGAAGTTGAATTAGATGCGATAGCAGCAAGTGAGAATCCGCAGTTAATCACAGCACAAGAAAATTTTTATCGACTTACTGCCCAGCGTGAACAAATTCGTGGCGTTCAAAATCTTGCATCTGAACGTGCCAGATTTTTAGCAGAAGAGGCCGAAGAGGCAAAAGCTATTGGCAGAGATCCGCAGGCATTAGATGATGAGGCTTTGCTCCTACGAAAAGAAGAGTCAGCCCTTTCTGCGCAAGTAAAAGTTTCACAGGAGCAATTGCAGGTTGATTCAAATTCGCTTAAGGCAATTGAAGATCAGCTTGCGTTAGAGGAAAATCGTGTTTCAGCATCCTTGCGAGCAATTGCTGATCAACGCGAGGGTACTGCTAGGCAAGAGGGTCATATCAATGGACTTCGATCAAGAATTGATGCAACAACTGGTGAAATAACTAGATTAAAAACTGCAGTGCAATCAGCAGAGTCCAGATTAAAAAGCTACCGTGAAGGTTTTGCATTAATTGAAACACAGATTTCTTCACTGACCGCCACAGAGCCTGGCCTAGATAATCTATTTAACAAATTAAAGATTGATTTAAAGGCAGCGGAAGGTGAGATTCAAGTATTAACTGAAAAATTGCAATCTACTGAAAAACTTAGGGCAGGCTCTTTAGGTCGATTGACCGCTTTTAAAGAGATTGCTGATTTGGTTGCTGCTACTCAAAACGCTGGTCTAATTGAAAAAATTTCAATTCTCACATCAAATTGTGAGGCTGAGGTTGGTAAGGTTTCAGCAGATTGTGATCGGATTAAGTTTGATCTTGTCGCCCTACAAGATCGTGCAAGTGGAATCAATCGCGAGTACGAACTAGCTCTTTCAAGGTTGAATGACTCTGATGCAGCAATGACTGGGTTGGCAGAACAATTAGCTGTAGCAGGACAGAATGTGAAAAATACAAGTGAGGAGTTGGACCGTCTAAACCTGGCATTAACTGCAGCTAGTGAGCAGCGAACATTTGATGAGCGAGATTTAGCAGCAGCGATTGCCCAATTTGAATCACACCAAGCTCCATTGGAACCAGATTTAACTCATTTGGAAGATTTAAGATCGCAAGTTTCTAGCGCACGATCAAAAGAGGTTGAGGCGCGTTTAAGTTTGCGAACGATTGAAGAGCGTAAAGATGCGATATCACAGCGGGCAGCTGCCTTGGAAAATCAAGCCAATGCCGAGCGAGAAGCAACCTCAAAATCAATCTCGCGAAGAGAGAATAGAGCTCAAGCTGCAATTACTGCACAAGAGATTGCTGATACTGCCTATGAAGCATTAATTCAGATCGAATCTTCTATTTCAAAAGCCGGAACTGAACGTGAGAGATTAGAGGTATCAAGATCTGAACGCGAGGGTGAGATCTTAAGTTTGAGAACAATTGGAAGAGAGCTTGCAATTGAACTTGAACGATTAACATCTTCTGTTCATAAAGATGAGATTGCTCGCGCTGAACAACGTTTAAGGATTGAGCAGTTAGAGAGCAAAGCGGTTGAAGAGTTAGGAGTTGATGTATCCACATTGTTAAGTGAGTACGGCCCAAACAATGATGTTCCAACATTTTATGAGAATGAACAAGGTGAGTTTGTACCAGGAGATTTAATACCCTATCGCAGAGACCAACAAGAGAAGAGATTGGCGCAAGCTGAGCGATCACTAACTCTGCTGGGCAAAATTAATCCACTCGCCCTTGAAGAGTATTCATCGCTAGAGGAACGGTTGCGATATCTAGCTGAACAATTGGAGGATCTAAAGAAAACTAAGAAGGATCTATTAGACATTATTAAAGAGGTAGATGATCGAGTTCAACAGATATTTACCCAAGCATATGAAGACACAGCCAGAGAGTTTGAGATTGTTTTTGCACGACTCTTTCCTGGTGGGGATGGAAAGTTAATTCTTACAAATCCATCTGACATGTTGACCTCAGGTGTTGATGTTGAAGCCCGTCCACCAGGCAAGAGAGTTAAGCGATTGTCACTGTTATCAGGTGGCGAGCGATCATTAGTTGCAGTTGCCTTATTAATTGCAATTTTTAAAGCTAGACCTTCGCCATTTTATGTAATGGATGAGGTTGAAGCCGCGTTGGATGACACCAACTTAGGACGATTGCTCGGCGTGTTTGAGGAGTTACGAGAGAAATCTCAATTAATAATTATCACCCATCAAAAACGCACGATGGAGATTGCCGACGCGCTTTATGGCGTCACAATGCGCGGGGATGGTGTTAGCGAAGTTATTTCTCAGCGTATTCGTGAAGTTGACGCAGTTTCTTAATTTAAGTAGATGAGTTTATTTAAGCGATTACTCAATGCGGTTAGATCTGGGTCGGTTTCGGAAAGTCAATGGGAAGAGATTCGAAATAACCTAATCACAGCAGATCTTGGGGTTAAGTTAGCTGACCAAGTTATCGCACAGGCTAAATTAGCTAAACCGGAGGATGCTAAGCAGACAATCAAAGAGCAGTTATTTCAGTGGCTAAGCAAAAAAGATCGAAATCTAAATCTTGTACCTAATACTGTAAATACAATTTTAGTTGTGGGGGTAAATGGCACCGGTAAAACAACTACGACAGCAAAGCTTGCAAATTTAATCAAAAACAAAGATAACAAGGTGTTGCTAGCTGCAGCTGATACCTTTCGAGCTGCAGCAGTAGATCAATTACAAACCTGGGCTAATCGGATAGGTATTGAGGTAGTCACAGGCACAGCTAATGGTGATCCAGCATCCGTCGCTTTTTCGGCAATAACTAAAGCCAAAACTGATAAGTATGACTGTCTCATTGTTGATACCGCTGGTAGGTTACATACAAAAAATAATTTAATGTCAGAACTAGAGAAAATAATTAAAGTTATCAATAAGCAGTCACCGATAAGTGAGGTTTTGTTGGTTATTGACGCAACTACGGGGCAGAACGGTATTAATCAGGCAAAAAGTTTTATTGAATCAGCTGGGGTTACTGGATTAATTCTTACCAAATTAGATGGTGGGGCAAAGGGTGCAATAGGGATAGCAATAGAGAGGGAGTTCGGCTTGCCGATTAAGTTCACTGGCCAGGGTGAGCAGCTAGCAGATCTGGTTGCCTTTGACCCCGAGCAGTACCTCGATTCCTTGTTCGAATAAGTAACACACTGTTAACAAACCTGACCAAACTGTCATTAAATGGAAACTTTAAAAGTCACTTGATTTAACCCATTTGGGCCAGAGTATGGCCATCTCAACGGCGAGGTTTCACAATCAATACTGCGTAAGTGGTATCTGGCAATTGGAGATTTAATGGGTGAGGTACTTATTAACACTGGTGATACCGCATGGGTATTAGCCAGTACAGCTTTGGTGCTCTTAATGACACCTGGGCTGGCACTTTTTTATGGTGGAATGGTTCGTGCTAAGAGTGTTTTAAACATGATGTTGATGTCAATGGTCACCATCGGAATAGTTAGTGTGCTCTGGGTAATTTATGGATTTAAATTGGCATTTGGATATGAAGCAAACTCACAATGGTATGGCGAGATTTCACTATCGGGGTTAGGCAGCGCTGTTGAGGAATTAACAAACAATGGTGGGGTGTACCCAATTCCATTGCTTGCCTTTGCAGCTTTTCAACTTATGTTTGCAATTATTACTCCCGCACTTATTTCTGGTGCGATAGCTGATCGAACTAAATTCACTGCCTGGGCAGTATTTGTTGTACTTTGGGCAACATTGGTTTATTTCCCAGTTGCTCACTGGGTATTTGCATTTGGTAACAAGGTTGGAGATACCGTCACTGGTGCAGGATTCTTAGCTGCACGAGGCGTTCAGGACTTTGCAGGTGGAACTGCGGTGCATATAAATGCTGGCGCAGCTGGATTAGCAATGGCGATTATTCTTGGCAAAAGAGTTGGTTGGCGCCGAGAATCAATGCGTCCACACTCCCTTCCGCTAGTGCTAATTGGGGCGGGTTTACTTTGGTTTGGTTGGTTTGGCTTTAACGCTGGCTCAGCCTTAGGTGCTAACGGTGTTGCTGCACTTGCACTATTAAATACACAAGTAGCAACAGCTGCTGCAGCCCTAGGCTGGCTCCTTGTTGAAAAAATTCGAGATGGGCATCCCACATCATTGGGAGTAGCAAGTGGTGCAGTTTCAGGCTTAGTTGCAATTACCCCAGCTTGTGCATTTGTCGCACCATGGGCGGCAGTAGTCATTGGCGTGATTGCTGGAATTCTGTGCGCACTGGCAGTTGGCTTAAAGTATTTATTTAACTTTGATGACTCACTTGATGTAGTTGGTGTCCACCTAGTTGGAGGTTTGTGGGGATGTTTGTCACTAGGTTTCTTTGGTAGTAGTGCTGTTAACGCCTTAGGGCTTGATGGCATCTTCTACGGTGGTAGCACCGCACTACTTGGTAAGCAAGCATTTGGCGCTTTCTTTGTGCTTACCTATTCATTCATTGTCACCCTGATAATTGGTTTTGCAATTGATAAAACAATTGGATTAAGGGTTAAAGAGGAGGCTGAAGTATCCGGAATAGATTATGACCAACATGCCGAAACTGGCTATGAATTAACTACTAGTTCAAGAGGGGGTTACAGCTCATGAAGTTAATTACCGCAATTATTAAACCGCAAAAACTAGATGCGGTAAAGGAGGCTTTAGTCTCGGCTGGCATAACTGGCATGACAGTATCTGAAGCTAAAGGGTTTGGTCGCCAACTTGGTCTGACTGAAGTTTATCGCGGTGCCCAATATAAAGTTGATCTGCTGCCAAAAATTAGATTAGAAGTTTTAGTCACATCCAGCATTGCTGAAAAGGCGATTAAAATAATTTCAGATGCAGCTAGAACGGGAAGTATTGGGGATGGCAAAGTCTGGGCTACCACAGTTGATTCCATTACTCGGGTACGCACTGGCGAAAGTGGTGAAGCTGCAATCTAATTAAAATGTAAGATGCACCTATGTTTGATGCGCTAGGCCAGAGGTTTACCAAGCTGTTCTCTGGCCTACGTGGCAAAGTTTCTCAGGCTCAATTAAATGAATTTGCAACCGATATAAAATCTGCTCTATTGGATTCAGATGTTGCATTATCGGTAGCAGATAGTTTTTCTAACCAAATACTCGAAAAGTTTACGCAAAACTCAGATGCGATTAACCGAAGTACGAACCCTTCCCAAAAGATATTTGAGATTGTTAATCAACAATTAGTTGAGATTTTAGGTGGTTCAGCTCGTAGAGTTCGGTATGCAAAAGTTTCACCCACAGTAATTTTATTAACGGGCTTACAGGGAGCAGGAAAAACCTCATTTGCTGGCAAGTTAGCAAACTATTTAAAAATTGAAGGTAATACCCCCATACTTGTTGCAGCAGATTTGCAAAGACCAAATGCAGTTAATCAATTACAAGTTGTTGGCCAATCTGTAAAGGTGCCGGTTTTTGCACCTGAACCGGGTAACGGGGTTGGCGATCCAGTCTCGGTTGCAAAAGCTGGAGTTGCGTTTGCTCGAGAGAAACTTCATAACTTTGTGATCGTAGATACAGCGGGTCGAACTGGAATTGATCAGGAGTTGATGAATCAAATTGTAAATGTTCGAGATGCAGTAAAGCCAGATGAAATATTTTTTGTTGTTGATGCCATGACTGGACAAGATGCAGCAGTAACTGCAAAAGCTTTTTCGGATGGAGTGGGTATTGATGCGGTTGTACTAACCAAACTTGATGGTGACGCTAGAGGTGGCGCGGCTTTATCAATTGTGGGTATAACTGGAAAGCCAATCATTTTTGCATCAACAGGAGAGAAAGTCACCGACTTTGATCTCTTCTATCCGGAACGTATGGCTTCAAGAATTCTTGGCATGGGAGATGTGGCTTCCCTTGCAGAGCAGGCAAAGCGAGCTATGCCTGAGGAGATGTCCAAGAAGTTAGAGGATAAGTTTACTAAGGGTGAAGATTTTACATTTGAAGACTTTTTATCCCAGCTAGAAGCTATGAAAAATATGGGTAGTATGAGCAAACTTCTTGGATTATTACCTGGATCAGCCGGCATGAAAAAGCAAATTGAAAATTTTGATGAATCTGAGCTAGTGCGCAATAGAGCAATCATTCAATCCATGACACCACAAGAGCGTAATGAACCAAAAATATTGAATGGCTCAAGGCGTGCAAGAATTGCGCGGGGTAGTGGTCGAGCTGTGTCTGAAATTAATTCACTTGTTGAAAGATTCACACAAGCTCAAAAAATGATGAAGCAAATGCGCAGTGGCAATTTACCGGCAGGGATGCCCAACTTTGGTGGGGTTCCAAAAACGGTTCAACAAGGCAATACTCCAAAGAAGAAATCTAGATCTGGAAACCCAGCCAAACGGGCGTTAGAGCAGGGGTAGAGGCCAAATTTGGGTTTCTCTGCCGCTGCTGGCAAGATTAGCCATCTGCTAACGGGACCCTCTAACCCATAGCAATTTTTATCCGCAAGGTTAGCTCTGGATGTAAACGCCCCCGCTGTTTACGAAAGAATCAGCCGAATAATTTTCTATAGGGAGTTTTGTGTCAGTAAAAATTAAGTTAATGCGTCTTGGAAAGATCCGCACACCTCATTTCCGAATCGTGATTGCAGATTCTCGATCCGCTAGAAATTCAAAAGCTATAGAGGAGATTGGCCGATACTCACCAGCGTCAGAGCCATCTTTAATCGAAGTAAATTCAGAGCGAGTTCAATACTGGCTCGGTGTTGGTGCTCAACCCACAGAGGCTGTAACTGCACTTTTAAAAATTACTGGTGACTACCAGAAAGCAAACGGATTACCAGGCAGTGAAGGCTCTCTTAAGCCACAGCCAGCGAAGATTGATAAGCGAGTTGCTTATGAAGCTGCTGTAAAAGAAGCAATGAATGAGCCAGCAGATGGTGCTACGACATTAAAGAAAAAGGCTGCTGAGAAATTAGCTGCAAAGAATGCTCCGGTAGTTGAAGAGTCTGCGGCAAGTGTTGAAACACCAGTTGCTCAAGAGGCTTCAGCGGAACAACCTGCGGCCGAGCAAGCTAGTAATGAAGCTGAGCAAGCTCCATCTGAAGTCGTTGCAGAAGCGCCTGCTGAAGAAACTCCACAAGCTTAAGTTAATTAACACTCATGCTTAAGAAGGGTTCGTTCCTTCGGGAACTGCCTATTATTGTTGTTTCAGCACTGATAGTTTCTATCGTTGTAAAAACTTTTTTGCTTCACTTTTTTTATATACCCACAGGCTCAATGGAAAATACCTTACAAATTGGCGATCGAATTGCCGTAAATAAGTTCGGTGCGCTTTTCAGTGAGGTAAAACGTGGTGAAGTTGTTGTGTTCGGTGATCCAGATAATTGGCTAGGCGAAGCTCAGCAATCTAGTGATTCCAAACCAATTGCTCTGATCAAGTCAGGACTGATTACAGTTGGAGTGCTACCAGATCCAGCAAAGCAATATTTGATAAAGCGAGTGATCGGTGTTGGTGGCGATAATGTCACCTGTTGTGATGCAAATGAAAAGTTGCAAGTCAATGGAGTTTCAATAGATGAGCCTTACATTTATGACGGCGATAAGCCAAGTGAGACTAAATTCAATGTAGATGTACCACAAGGTTTTATTTGGGTCATGGGAGACCACCGAGCTGCAAGTGCTGATTCAAGATACCAACCCGATAGTGCAAATAGTGGAATGGTGCCGCTGAGTAAAGTAGTAGGTAGGGCCACATTTATTGTTTGGCCAATTAAAAATATTGCAATAATTGAGGCAGGCAAGGATTTAAAAGAAATACCTGTTAAAGCCAATCCTTAATTTATGATTGAGCAAAAATTGCTTCAGGCAGGTATCAAGTTTATTGCGGGTGTAGATGAGGCTGGCCGTGGCCCATGCGCTGGACCACTAATTGTGGCAGCTGTAGTTCTATCAGATCCTTTATCTTCAGAATTATCTGAAGTCAAAGACTCCAAGGAGCTTACTGAATTAAAGCGCGAAGAGTTGTTTGATGTTGTAATCAATAACTCAACTTCATACTCAATTATTGAAATATCTGCTGAAGAGATTGATAAATATGGATTACATAAATGCAACATAGAGGGTATGCGTAGAGCTGTTAATGGATTATCCCAAGTACCGGAGTATGTATTAACAGACGGCTACGCAATTCCAGGATTGACTATGCCTAATCTTTCGGTGTGGAAAGGAGATCAAGTTGCTATTTCAATAAGTGCTGCTTCGATTTTGGCAAAGGTTTATCGAGATCGAATTATGCTCCAGTTAGATAAGCTGTACCCCAATTATGGATTTGCAGCTCACAAAGGGTATATAACAGCATTACATACCGAATCAATAAAGAAGCTCGGAGTGTTACCTATACATAGAAAGTCATTTTCAAACATCTCTGCAGCATTGAGTGATAAGTAATCAACAAGTTTTTTACAAAAATCCAAATGTTGGACCATTTTGCTAAGTTTATGAAGTGATTGATGAAGATATTGCTAGATTAATTTTATTCTCTGCGATTACGCCTGGAGATATATTTTGGGCGAATCAGATTGCAAGCCTTGGAGCCTCTGAGGTTTATAAGAAAATCATGAAAGAAAGCTGTTATCAAAGAATTTCAGATTTTTACTCAGTAAAAGAAAAAGTTACAACCTCAAATCCGCTCGATTTGATTACTCAACTCAAGAAGTCTGAGTCTGAATTTATATCACCTAATGATCGGGATTGGCCAGTTTCATTGATGGAGTTAGCCTCACCACCTATTGGATTAGTTATAAAAGGAAATCGTGAATTGCTAGGTAACTTAGGTAAATCAATATCGATAGTGGGAAGTAGAAAACCTTCTCAGTACGGTCTATCAGTATCTAAAAAATTGGCTGCAGATGGGGCAATTGCAAAATTAGTTGTAATAAGCGGTGGCGCTTACGGCATAGACACAGCAGCTCACAAGGGCGCAGTTGATGCTGGCGGTAGCAGTGTTGCAGTACTAGCGGGCGGGTTTAATCATCTATATCCATCTGAGAACGAGTCTCTCTTTTCTCAGATCAGTAGGAAAGGTCTACTTATATCTGAAGTGATGCCAAATGTTAAGAGTGAACCCAGTAGATTTTTGATTCGAAACAGGTTGATTGCCGCCTTATCAAAAGCAACAGTGGTAGTTGAAGCCGAATTCATAAGTGGTTCTATACGAACAGCACGAGATGCTGCCGAAATATTTAGACCAGTTTTTGCTATTCCTGGCCAGATTTCTTCTCCACTAAGTGCTGGTTGTCACCGCTTAATTGCGGATCGAGTTGCCGATATTGCGACTAGTTTGGTGGAAATTTTAGAGGTTATAACTCCTTTGCAAAATCGGTAGTTAAAAGGTGAGAGAATACTGACAATGGAAAAATTCAAAGCTGGCTTTGTTGCTATTGTGGGTCGCCCTAATACTGGTAAATCAACCTTGGTGAATGCTTTAGTTGGCTCTAAAATAGTTATAACTTCACACCACCCAAATACAACTCGAAATCCTATTCGTGGAATTATTAGCAGAGATAGCTTTCAGATGATAGTGGTTGATACACCAGGTATGCACAAACCTAAGACTGCCTTGGGAACAAGGCTTAATTCTATGGTGAATGAAAACATCCATGATACAGATTTAGTGTTGCTTTGCCTGCCAGCAAATGAAGAGATTGGCGCTGGTGATGAGTATATTGCCAAGCAGATAAAGAGTAATCAATTAGTTTTCTTAGTTGTCACTAAAGCAGATACAGTTTCAAAATCTGATTTGGCCGTGAAATTGACCCAGGTAAATGATTTTATGCTGAAAAATAATCTGCGAAAAGCAGAGATTATTCCTGTTTCAGCCAAGAATCTTGACCAAACTGAACTCTTACTTGAATTACTTGCGAAAAATCTTCCAGAGTCTGCCGCACTCTATCCAACTGATATAAATACTGATCAAACAGAGGAGTTAATGTTTGCCGATTTAATTCGAGAGGCGGCAATAGAGGAGTTGTATGAAGAGTTGCCTCACTCTGTAATGGTGACTATTGAAGAAATGGGGGAGCGCGAGGGTGGAAAGATTTTTGATATTAGCGCTACATTGCATGTTGAACGAGATAGTCAAAAGGGCATACTTATTGGGCCACAGGGTAGTAGGTTAAAGGCGATTGGAATCCTAGCTCGCAAATCCATAGAAAATTTAGTGGGAATGCAGGTTTTCTTACAGATACATGTGAAGGTCTCTAAAGAGTGGCAAAAGGATACAAAGCTTCTGGCAAAGTTAGGTTTTACAGACGAACTTTCCGACTAGCAAAGTAAGAGCCAATCAAAACAAGTGGTAAGCCAAGAAGTATTCCCAAAGTAATTGGCTCGCCTAATAAAATTACGCCAAGCATCACTGCAACAGCGGTATTCAAGTAGGTTATTAAAGAGGCTCTAGGTGGTCCAACTTCAGCTAGCAATTTGAAGAACAAGATAAAAGCTATCGCAGTACAAAACACACCAAGTGCTGCAACTGAGGCGATTGCTTCTGCGGAAGGAGTTTGTGTCGGCCAGCTATTAAGCGCAAATGGCAGGTAAAACAAAGTAGTAATAATCATTGCCCAAGAATTTAAAGCGATTGCAGGTACATGGGGTATTTTTCGATTGATCATATTCACCGCATAGGCATAGCCAATCGCTGCCAATATCACCATGCCAATTGACCTTAAATCTTGACGTCCACTTATTGATTCAATACCCACAACTGCCACAACTCCAATGAATCCGATGATCAAACCAAACAATCTAGTTTTATGCCAAACCGTGTGATCTCCTGTCATAGAGGCAAATATCGCTGCCCAAATAGGGACAGTTGCAACCAATAACCCAGCCAAGCCTGAAGAGATTTTTTGCTCAGCATTTGTAATTAGAAACCATGGACCAATTAACTCAGCAACTGTATAGATTAAAACTATATGCCAATACTTTCTTGGAATTCTTATCTTATTTTGCATCAATGCTAACGGAAGCAAAACTGATGCTCCGATTAGGACTCGGAAGAAAATTATTGTCGAAGGAGAGATCTCTTCTACCGCTACTTTAATAAAAAGATATGGTGTACCCCAGAGAAAACCTACTAGGGCAAATCTGCCCCATCCAACTCTGGTCAATTTATATACGCCTTCCTAAAATTGCATTAATCTCAATTGCAATCTCTGAGTATAGTGAATTGGCATCATCTGTTATGCCACTCAAATTGAAAAATCCATGTATTTGCCCAGCAAACTCTTTATAAACTGCTGGTACTGAATCGCCTATCAATTTTTTATAGTAGTTTCTTACATCATCGGTGAGTGGATCAAACTCCGCTGCAATCAAAATTGCAGGTGCAACTCCTTTTAATGATTTGGCTGCGATTGGCACAGCGTAAGGGTCGCTTCTATCAGTCTGATTTGGTAAGTACTGCTGCCAAAACCATTCCATCGCCTTGGTGGTAAGGCCATACCCTTCAGCATTTGTAACTGCTGATTGATAATTCATCTCTACATCATTACAAGGGTAGACAAGAAGTTGAAAAGCAAGTGGGATTAGATTTTTATGAACTGCCTTTAATGCAACTGCTGAAGCAAGATTAGCTCCCGCACTATCTCCACCAACTCCGATACTTGAGGAATCAATTTCAAGATTAGGTGCATTTTCAACAAGCCATTCCAGGGTGGCATAGCAATCGTTGAAGGCTGCTGGATAGGGATGCTCTGGAGCTTTTTGATATTCAACTGCCACAATTACAAAATCGCCATAGTTAGAGATTTTTCTAAGAGCTGGCTCATAGATATCTAGAAAATTCAAGACCCATCCGCCACCATGAAAAAACAAAAGTACTGGAAGATTTTTTTTATCACTTGGGCGATAGATTCTCAGGGGCAATTGTGATGTTGGCCCACTAATGGTTTCAACTTTGTAGGAGTAGATCTGATCTAATGGTTGTTGTAGCGCTACATGTAATTTTGTGTTCTCTCTTATCTGCTCCAGTGGCGCTTGCCATACCTGTGGTAATCCGAGTGCGGCTCGCTCCTTCAGATAGGCCGATATCTCGGGTTTAAGTCCCATTGAGGCAGAGTAGACTTAGCCGTCAACGTTGACCAAGTATTACAACAAATTTAAGGCTGGAGTTTTGCACGATATGCGTATTGGTGTTTTAACTGGCGGTGGAGATTGTCCTGGACTTAACGCAGTAATTCGTGCGGTGGTTCGTAAAGGTGTAAAAGAGTATGGCTATGAGTTCATCGGTTTCAAAGATGGTTGGCGTGGTCCACTTGAAGGCATAACCATGAAATTAGATGTCGCTGCCACAAGGGGAATCCTGCCAAGAGGCGGAACAATTCTGGGATCTTCTAGAACTAACCCATTTAAGATCGAAAATGGTGTTGAAAAGATAAAAGAGAATTTAGCCAAAATGCAGGTTGATGCATTAATCGCAATTGGTGGAGAAGACACTTTGGGGGTGGCAACCAAACTAGATTCACTTGGTGTAAAAGTAATTGGAGTGCCTAAAACTATTGATAATGATTTAAATAACACCGATTACACATTTGGTTTCGATACCGCCGTAAATATCGCAGTAGAAGCCATTGATCGATTACACACTACAGCTGAGTCTCACCACCGAGCGTTGATTGTTGAGGTAATGGGCCGTCATGCTGGCTGGATCGCTCTTCACTCTGGCCTTGCCGGTGGTGCATCTTGTATTTTGATTCCAGAGGTTAAATTCTCACTTGAACAAGTGTGCAAGTGGGTAGAAAGCAGATTTGAACAAAGTTACGCACCAATTATTGTCATCGCCGAGGGTGCGATTCCAAAGGATGGGGACTTAATCACTAAAGATAAAACTCTAGACTCATTTGGACATGTTAAGTTATCTGGAATAGGTGAATGGTTAGCTAATCAAATTGAGGAGAAAACGGGCAAAGAGGCGCGCACCTCAGTCCTCGGTCATATTCAACGGGGTGGATCTCCAACTGCATTTGACCGAGTCTTGGCAACAAGATTTGGACTGCATGCCATTACCGCTGTGCATGACGGAGATTGGGGCAAGATGGTTGCCCTGCACGGCACCAAAATTGAGCGAGTTCCACTGGCTTCAGCAACGGAGAAGTTAAAGACTGTTGATCCGGCTTTATACAAAGAGGCGGAGATTTTCTTCGGATAGTTGATCAGGGCTTAATTAGCCACATCAATTACTTAAGATTGCCTACCATTATCCAATGAATGCAAATTCGATATTTACCCCAGGACTGGTAGCAGCTCAACAACCTACTTGGCCAGATGCTCTGGCGGTAGCTGATGCAGTAAGGGAGCTTGAAAGTTTTCCGCCCCTAGTTTTTGCAGGCGAGTGTGACAATCTAAAGAAGCGAATTGGACAGGCAGCGCTAGGCAATGCTTTTTGGCTTCAGGGTGGCGATTGTGCCGAGACCTTCGCAGCCGCAACTGCAGATTCAATCAGAAATCGAATTAAAACAATTCTTCAAATGGCAGCTGTATTGCAATATTTCTCATCTTTGCCAGTAGTAAAGGTCGGCAGAATGGCCGGGCAGTTTGCAAAGCCAAGAAGTAATGAGAATGAGACTCGCGATGGCGTCACTTTGCCGGCATATCGAGGTGATGCAGTTAATGATTTAGAGTTCACAAAAGAATCTAGAACTCCAGATCCAAAACGTCTACTTCGGGTTTATAACACCTCAGCAGCAACCTTAAATTTGGTGCGGGCATTCACACAGGGTGGATTTGCCGATCTGCGACAGGTTCATAGCTGGAATAAGGGGTTTGCAGGTGATGCCAGGTTTAGCGCTCGCTATGAAGAGATGGCAAATGAAATTGGTCGAGCGATTCAATTCATGCAATCTGCAGGAGTTGATCCAGAGTCTTTCAAATCTGTTGACCTCTACTCAAGTCACGAAGCCTTGATTTTAGAGTACGAAAAAGCATTAACCCGAATAGATTCAAGAACTAATAATCCTTATGATGTTTCAGCTCACTTTGTTTGGATTGGGGAGCGAACTCGTCAATTAGATGGTGCTCACATGGATTTTGCAGAAAAAATTCACAACCCAATCGGAGTTAAATTGGGACCAAAAAGTACTGCAGATGAAGTTCTAGCAATTATCAAGAAGTTAAATCCAAGCAATGAACCAGGCAGGTTGACCTTTATAACTCGTATGGGTGCAGGGCTTATCAGAGAGAAATTGCCAGCTTTGATAGAGGCTGTTAATAAATCAGGATCAGTTGTTTTGTGGGTCTGTGACCCTATGCATGGAAATACCTTTGAGTCTCCTAGTGGTTATAAAACTAGAAAATTTGATGATGTAATTGATGAAGTTAAAGGTTTTTTTGAGGTACATAAAAAATTGGGAACCCATCCAGGTGGTATTCATATTGAACTAACTGGAGATGATGTTACCGAGTGCTTAGGTGGGGGCGAAGATATTAGCCATGAAGATTTAGCTACTAGGTATGAAACAGCATGCGATCCACGGCTTAACCACACTCAATCACTGGAATTGGCCTTTTTAGTTGCTGAAATGCTTCGCGATCGGAAAAAATAAGGGGTTTGTTTAGAGCCCAAAGTTAGTTAAAGTCAGAGAGTGCTTCAAGCGACAACCTTTAAAACCCCAGTTGGAGAATTATTTCTAGTGGCAAAAGAGGACATTGTTCTTGCTGCTGGATTTAAATCAATTCAAGCCTTAATTGATCGTATGTCATCTGAAGGCATTAAAGAAGAGATCAAGCATGTTGAAAAAATCTCTATAATCTCTGAATTAGTTAAAGATTACTTTGACGGTGACTTGAATGCTCTAAATGCGATTAAGGTGCGCCAACCTGGTGCAAAATTCTCACAAGATGTATGGAAGGTCATGCGAAAAATTCCAGCAGGCAAGGTTCTCTCTTATGCACAATTGGCTAAACGAGCTGGTTCGGCGGCTGCAGTTAGGGCTGCAGGTACTGCTTGTGGAAACAATTTGATCGCACCTATCGTTCCCTGCCACCGAGTAATAAAAACTAGTGGCGCAATCGGAAATTATGGGTATGGAGTAAAGATTAAGGAGTGGTTACTAAGCCACGAGGGAGCGCTTTAAAATTTCTGGTAATACTTGCTTCACCAAGCCTATATCCGATTCATCAAGGTCAAAGTGAGTGACAAGGCGCAAGTACTTAGATCCCAAAGGTCCGGCAAGAATTCCATGTTCCTTTAGTTGATCAGCTAATTCAAATGCCGTAATTTTTATGGAGGATAAATCCAAACCAACGATATTTGTTTCAACGGTTTTAGGATCAATCACTAGGGGAGCGACTAAGGCTATTGCCTGGGCGATGGATTTAGCCCGAGCATGATCAGTTTTTAGTAACTCCAAGTTATGATCCAGGGCGTAGTGACCCGCAGCTGCCATCATTCCAACCTGTCGCATACCACCCCCATATCGCTTACGCCATTGCCGCGCCTTACTGATCCGATCTGAGGAAGAGATCATTAACGAACCGATTGGTGCGCCTAATCCTTTTGATAAACAAACACTTAGAGTGTCAAAGTACTTTCCATACTCGTTGAATGCCACACCAGTAGCAACATGAGCATTCCAAATTCTCGCTCCATCGAGGTGCATGCTAATTCCAAGAGATTCACACTCTTTGCGAAGTTTTTGGATTTCTAAGATTGATTGAATGGTTCCGCCACCAAAATTATGAGTATTCTCAACTGCAATAGCTTTCGTTGATACTAAATATGGCCCAGAGTCTGGTCTAGCAATATTAAGTGCATCCTCTGCCTTTAGCTCTCCGCGAGGTGAAAGCCAAGTTCTAGTAGTGATGCCACTAAAAACTGCACCAGCCCCTAGTTCGGCTCGAACTATATGTGAGTTAGTTTCAGTAATTAACTCTTCCCCTGGGGCAACTAGCATTCGTATTGCCAATTGATTTGCCAAGGATCCAGTTGGACAGAAAAGAGCTGCCTCGTGGCCAAATAATTTTGCAACTCGCTCTTCGAGTGAGTTAACTGTTGGATCCTCACCATAGACATCATCACCAACTACTGCCTCAGACATAAAGCGGCGCATCCCTTCGGATGGCTTTGTCAGAGTATCTGACCGAAGGTCGGCAATTTTCTTAGACACTCTTTTTTTCCTCCGACTTTGTGTGTTTTGAATCTGACCAAATTACCAGCGCCATGGCAATCATTACTAGAGAGCCACCTGAAATTATTCTAAAAGTAAGGGGGTCATTATCAAAGTAAAGTCCGAAAAATAAAGCAAAGGGAACCTCCATAGCCAGAAGTACTCCAGCCGCTGTTGCACTCATAACTGATTGCGCCTTAGTTTGAATCAATACACCGATAAAGGTGGCGAAGAAAGCAGTGAATAAAACTGAAGACCACACGCCACCATCAGGAGGGAGTTGGTAACCATCTTTTAAAGACAATCCTAAGAACATTACTGCACAAACTAAAATCTGAATTAGAGTAAGGGCATAGGTATTCTTCCCATCGCTCCATTCACCTAGCGCAACTATTTGTCCCGCAAAGAGTAAGGCTGAGATAAGTACCAATCCTTCACCAACTCCAATTGAAATTCCATTGAAAGATATTAGGTATAAGCCAATTGTTGCCACAAAGACAGCCAACCATTGCATCTTAAATATATCTCTCTTTAAAAGTAACCAAGAGATAAGTGGAGTGAAAACTAAATAGAGGCCGGTGATGAAACCTGTATTTGAAACAGTTGTTTGAGTCAAGCCAAAAGTTTGAAAAATAAATCCACTTCCCAAGAGAATTCCAGCTAATGCTGCGCGCTGGGTAAAGACTCTACTTAATCCTTGCAAGCACCTCGGTTTGTATAAGAACATAAATAGAGCAGCTAATATGAAACGAGATGCAAGGAAGGAGTACACATCTTGACGCTCTAGAGAATCCTTCATAACTAGAAAAGCTCCACCCCAGACGGCAGTTGTTGCCAACAAGCCAAGATAAAGAAGTGCTTTTAACTTCATTTACTTATCACGCATCTTTTTTAGCATTGCAACCTCGCTACCATGCTCTGGTTCCGCCCCTGGTGTTTCTAAAATTAAGGGTGCATTAGCCACGGCAGGATGGGCTAACAACTCAGTAAATGGTTTACTACCAATTTCACCCTTACCTATGTTTTGATGGCGGTCTTTTAAATTTCCACAGATATCCATGGAATCGTTGGCATGAATTAGTTGAATACGCTCCACTCCAACAAGATCAACAAGTAAATCCATCGTCTCAGTCATTCCACCAGGTTTCTTTATGTCGTGACCGGCAGCAAAAACATGGCAGGTATCCAGACAAACTCCAACTTTTGGATGCCATTCAAGTGCATCCATGTATTTGGTTAGATCATCTAATTTTTTAACCAGAGATTGTCCTTGTCCAGCAGTAGGTTCAAGCAGTAGCCAGGGATCATCATCCCTCAAATTGTTTAATATCGGCATCACTCCTTCATGTATTTGTTTCCATGCCTTTTTTACATTTGATTCATCAACTGCTGAGCCGGTATGTACTACCACGCCTTGCGCACCAATTTCTCTGGCACGTTTTAATGAGTAAGAAGTCGCTGACAAAGAGTTTTCATAGGTTGATTGTGTTGGTGAACCTAGATTTATTAGAAATGAGGCGTGCACATAAGCTTCAATATTATGTTCAGAAATTTTTGCTTTAAATGCCTCATCCATATCTGGATTAGGTGCTGAAGTAGCCCAAGTTCTCGGGCTAGATGCAAATACTTGAATAGCCTCTGCTTTAATAGTTAGTGCATAATCAATAGATCTAGTTGCCATCCCGCCTGAGGTAGGAACATGTGCTCCAATTTTCGGAAGTGATTTAGTCTTGGCCATCCGTGGAGCCTACCTGAGAGTATGCTCAAACAAACTACCTTAGAGTGAGAGTAATTACTGAGCCTTGTTTAACTTTGGTACCAATAGCAGGGGAGATGTTATTGACCTTTCCTGTGCCTTTGGTAACAACTTTCAACCCCAAATTTTCAATATCAAGGCTGGCATCATTCTTAGTTTTGCCCAACACATTTGGTACGAATACAAACTCGGGGCCTTTTGACAAGACTAGCTCAACTTTCGAGCCAAGTTCTATTGAATCTGAGACTTCAGGAGTTTGCGATATCACCTGTCCTTTAAAAACTTTGTCACTAAACTTATAAACTACTTTGACATCAAAACCGCTATTGGTTAACTCAGACAGAGCTTCATCTCCACCTTTGCCTATATAGGAAACTAGTGCAATTTTTTCGATACCCTTACTCACAATTATGTTCACTACAGAATTACGCTTTACTTTCTCACCGCTCTTTGGATCTGTTCCAATAACAAACCCTGATTTAACTTTCATATCAAACACTTCGTTTATATCACCAATAGTTAATCCAAGTGCGGAAATTTTCTGAGTTGCAATATCGGGAGTTAAGTTAGTCATTACCGGAATCTCAATTCTCTCCTGTCCCTTGGAAAGTACTAAACCCACTGTACCTGCAGGTGAGATTCTGCTGCCACCTCCTGGAGAGCTAGATATAACTTTCCCTTTAGCAATATCTTCACTATAAATTTCTTCTATCACCTCAGTCGAAAGACCCATGTTTGAGAGAGTCTCTTTTGCTTCACTTTGGCTCATACCAACCAGTGAAGGAACTGATACTTTTCCGACACCCAATAATTGATATCCACCAAGAATCATGCCCAACAAAATCAGCAATGCAATGATTCGATTCCTCTTTACTCTTCTAGACACCTTGCGCTTTTTCGTTCTCACTGAATCCTCTGCTTTTGTAACATGTATTGGTTTAGTTGAGATTAATTGATTAGTTTTTTCCTTTAATTCGCCAAATGCTGAACCGAGTGAAACCTTAGATCGTTTACTAATCTTAGGCAGTACTGGAGGTAAATCCAGCTCTAAACTCATTTGCCTGCGTTTTGGATCTAATTTCGCTTGAATATCCCGAACTTTAGTTAACAACTGCTCCGCATCTTTGGGTCGTTGGTCTGGATTTGGTGCTGTTGCTTGAAAAATTAACTCTGCTATCACCTCTGGGATCTCAGGCTTCAAATCTCTAACATTTGGAATTCGATCGTTTACATGTCGATAGGCAATTTGAATAGGGCTTTCACCATCATATGGTTTTTTTCCTAGCAGCATTTCAAACAAAACAATTCCGATCGCATAGACATCACTTCTGGCATCAGCAATACCTCTCTGAACCTGTTCTGGCGATAGATAAGAGACACTTCCTAGTACCACACTTGATTCAGCTGTCAATGTTTGCGCCATTGTCATATTTCTTGCTAGCCCAAAATCAGCAACTTTTATACGACCATCTTTAGATATTAATATGTTTTCTGGCTTTATGTCGCGGTGAATAATTCCGATTAGGTGAGCTGCCGATAAAGCACTTAAAACTGGAGTGATAAATTGAATTGTTTGCTCAACTGACAAGGAGCCATTTTCATTTAAGAATTCACGAAGAGTTGACCCCTCTACTAACTCCATCACCAGAAATACAGCTGGAGGACCACCTTGGTTCCATCCTTGATCTTGTATTGAAACAATATTTGGATGAGATAGCGCTGCAGTGGCCTTAGCTTCCTTAATAAATCTTGAAACAAACGCTTCATCATTTGCCAGATGCGCATGCATGACCTTAACGGCGACTGGGCGATCAAGACGTGTATCTATGCCAGCATAGATGGTTGCCATTCCACCAGAGGCAATTTGTCGCTTGAGTAGGTATCGATTATCGATTAGCTCGCCAGTTAAATCAGACACAACTAAAGTTTAGAGAGAACTTGAAAAATTACAGATTATGGCACGCCAGATATGGCGTAATCGGCAGCATTCCGGGTTAAATTTGAAGCAAAATGATTGCTTTGGTTAACCAAAAAATTTAACATCGCAAGTCTTACCCCTTCGCCGTCCCTGGCAATAACTCGGTCAAAACCTGCATTGGGATCCAGTTCAACCCAGATTAATTTGGAGATAAATTTTCTAAACTCACGCTGGCCAGAGCCAACGCCTTCTAAGATTAAAAAATCACTTTGCGGTATTGAAGTTATCAAATCAAATGTTTCTATGTACCAGTTGTATCTCTCATACTTTGTGGGCTGTTGGTTCTTAATTGGAGAAAGAATCTGTGAAATCACTCGTTCAGTCAACTCGTTAGAAAGTGGGTCGTTCCATCCATTATATAAATCATCCATGTGAACGACCTGACAACTGACTAAATCACTCTTCAATCTTTCAGCCAAAGTAGTTTTGCCAGAGCCAGCAACTCCATCTATTGCAATTACAACTGTTTGGCTAGAGCGTAGAAGATCTAGTTCATTAAACAACTGGGAATAGTTAATCAACTTTGAGTTTTTCCGACTCTCTTCGCCACCTAATCCAGCCCCAAATAGCAACCGCCAAGAAAATTACATATAAGAAACTGGTTAGATATAGCTCGCCTAAAAAGTATTGGTATGTGTATGCAATATTAACAACCACCCATATTGGCCAAGCTTCAAATCGTTGCCATATCATGAATAGCTGCGCGATTACACTGCCTACAAAACCAAATGATTCAATAACAGTTGATGAGGCACCGATATTCACCAAAATTGGCCAAAGCGCCAAAGAGGCAAGAGTGAAAACAATAATTAAAGTAACTCGCTCTTTTGTTGAAGATTTTCGAGGCCTTGCTCCTTTAGGACCCCATCCAAACCAACCCCAAATTCCGCCGGCTATAAATACAAATTGGAGCGCAGCACTTGCGTAGTACTGAGATTGAAAGAATAGATAGGCATAGAGCAGACTGCCCGCACCCCACCATGGCCAGGTAATTCGATTTCCAAAGACCCCAAGCACAACACCAGTCAGTGCTGTTACAAAGGCCAGAATTTCTAAGACAGACATAACAAACCCCTTTCCAATTCGCATTACCGAACTGGTCAATCGGTCGGCTTGGAGATCAAGCCCTCTCAGCTAAATTTCTTAGCTCCCGTGTTATTTATCTTAGCGCACAAACAAATTGCCTATGATTGGTGCGTGTTGAAATTCGGCTATTTAGCAATGATCTTATTCACCATAGTTGGCTCATTTTGGCTTGAAGTTGTATTAAAGGTTGGTGTACTACGTAGGGCAAAGCGACTAGCCCTTAGCATATTTCCAGTCTCAATTGTTTTCATTATCTGGGACGCATATGCGATTTCTCAGGGACATTGGTTTTTTGATAAAGAGCAGATACTTGGAATTATTGGACCATTTGGAATTCCATTTGAAGAATATCTATTTTTTATCTTTGTCCCTATTGCTGCCATTATGACTATCGAAGCAGTTAGAACCGTAAAAAAACATTGGATTGTGGGAGACGAATAGTGAACTACACCGAAATTGCTGCTACAGCTTTCTTGATTTCAATATTGCTTGATTTATACATAATTAAGAGTCGGTTGTTAACTAAAGCTGTTTTCTGGACTAGTTATGCGATTATTCTTTTCTTTCAGTTAATAACAAACTGGTGGTTAACTTCCAGAGAGATAGTCATGTATGCTCCCGATGCCATTATTGGCCTTCGAATTGCTTCTGCACCTGTAGAAGATTTATTTTTTGGTTTTGCTCTTGTTCTATCTGTGATGAATCTGTGGATTTATTGGGGCAAAAAAGGAGTTCAAAAGAATTAACTACTCAACAAATTTAGATCTTAAATAGGCAGGCAGAGCTACCTTCATTCTGCGAAGTGTTGAAGTTTTTGCCCGCTTATCAAATACTTCATAATCTATCTTTTCTACTTCATCCACAATGCCACAATAGAGTTCACTTGCAGCTTTTATACACTCGCGACTCTTTGCGCTTAACAATTGAATTCCTGGCATGGATTCTAGTTGGAGATTTCTTACCCTAGCTATCTGCTCTTTTAAGGCACTTTTAATTTGAGGTGTCACAAACCTATTTTCTAGCATTTGGCGAGTAACACCATGAGATTGTAATTCAGTTACAGGTAAATAAACTCGGCCTCGTTCTAAATCTTCACCAACATCCCTAATGAAATTTGCAAGTTGAAATGCAACACCTAGCTTTTCTGCTGCAATTTTTGCATTTTCAAACTCATCTACAGATTCGGTACCCAGAATTGAAACCATTTGTAATCCAATAACCGCTGCTGATCCATAAACGTATTCGTAAAGATCCTCATAAGAGTGGTATTCAGTTACCGTTAAATCCATCTTCATAGAGTGCAAAAAAGCTTCAAAGTATGAAATCGGAATCTCAAACTTGGTTACAGTATCCACTAGTGCTGCAGCTATTGGATCTTGACTATTTCCAGATTTTAAGTCAGCCAATACTTGATCTCCCCAAGTATTTAATTTTTCTGTTTTTTCAATATCACTTAATTGTGAGGCTAGATCATCAACTATCTCATCGGCATATCTAGCAAATCCATAAAGTGCATGAACGTAGGGTCGCTTTTCCTTGGGCAAAAGTAGGGTAGCTAGATAGTAAGTTTTCCCGTGCTTTGAATTTAATTTTTTACACTCTTGATATGAAGAGCGCAGCCGTGGATCTACAATTCCGGCAGCAGTTAGCTCATCCATCAATTATTTAACTGGGCCGACGATTCGTTCTGCTGCTAATCTGCCAGAGATAAGCACCATTGGCACGCCAACACCTGGTTGCGTGCCAGATCCTGTAAATACAATATTTTCATATCCCTTAGCTAGATTTCTAGGGCGAAATGGACCAGTTTGAAAGAAAGTATGTGCACTAGCAAATGGTGCGCCTTGTTCCATTCCTTGCCGTTGCCAATCTAGGGGAGTTGTCATCTGCTCTACCTCAATGCCCTTACCAAAATCTGTATAGCCACGTTCTTCCAACGCGCGAATCATTTCATCTCGATACCTTGGTCCTACTTTTTCCCAATCGATATCAGCACTTAAATTAGGTGTTGGAAATAGTACGTAATATGAAGACTTTCCAGCAGGAGCTAATGCTGGATCATCTTTTGATGGAACGGTCACTAAAATACTTGGATCACTCATCAATGTTTTCTTTTTTATTAATTCATCAAAGACGCCATCCCATGATTTTCCAAAGTGGATATTGTGATGAGCTAAATGGTCATATTTTTTATTGGAACCAATCAAAAGGGTTACGCAGGATGGCGAATACTTAAGCCGTTTAACAGATCTTGGCTGACCTCCAAGAAAATCCTGCCAAGCAACTGGTAGGTCAGGATTTAAAACCACCACATCACAAGCAATCCGCTCACCAGACTCGGTTATAACAGCTGTGGCCCTTCCATTGCTGCGTTCAATTGAAGTTACAGTTGAGTTGTATTTAAAAGTTACGCCGTGCTTTTCTGCTGCTCCGGCAAGCGCCCTAGGCACGGCATGCATTCCACCTTTTGGAAAGAACACTCCATTTACTGAATCCATGTATGCAATTACTGCATAAATCGCCAATGCTTGCTGAGGACTTACTCCGGCGTACATTGCCTGAAAGGAATAAACCTTTTGAGTTCTTGGATCCTTAAGAAATTGATTGACCTTAGGAGCTAATCTTCTAAATCCACCCAAGGCTATTAATCGCGCTAGATTCGGCGTTAACAAATTCAAGGGTGAGTCAATATTTCTATCTATGAAGTCATTCATTTCATACTTGTATAACTTGGTTACAAAATCGACATACTTTCCATAGCCAATTGCCTCTGCTGGACTAATGCTCTTAGCAATCTCTGCCTGCATTTGATTTGTATCAGCATGTACATCTAATTGTGATCCATCATGGTAAAAAGCACGGTAGAGAGGTTTAAGTGGTACTAAATCAAGCCAATCCTTAAGATCTTCACCAACGCATGCCAATGCATCAGCAATCAGATCTGGCATTGTTAAGACAGATGGTCCAGTATCAAATGCAAAGCCAGATTTGTTTAATAAACCGTTTCGACCCCCTGGAACAGCTTCCCGCTCGATTACAGTAACTTTGCGACCAGCACCTGCCAGCCGAAGCGCTGCGCTTAAACCTGCTAACCCTGCGCCAACAACTACGACATGATCTGTCGGACCTTTAACTTTAGCTGGCACAATTAAATCTTTCTGTTGGTTGCAAGTACTGCAAGTTCGGTCAGATACTTCTTTCCTTCTTGGCTAATTCCATCATGGTTTAGCGCAGTTAGTGAAGCATTGGTCAACTCCTCAATCATCAATTCAATGTGAGAAGAAGCACCAGTATCAGTGATTACCTGTTGAAGCTCTGAGATCATGCTTGGAGTGAGACCGGGATCTCCTAGATTTTCGGTAATTATTTTTTGTTGGGAAGTATTAGCCCGTTGTAAGGCGATTGCAATTAATGCCGTGCGTTTGCCCTCCCTTAAGTCATCGCCAGATGGCTTACCAGTTTGGGAAGGATCACCAAACACTCCCAACAGATCATCTCTAAGCTGGAATGCTTCACCTAGTGGAATGCCATATTTTGAATAAGCGCTAATTAAGTCGCTTGGTGCTTGTGCTAACGCAGCTCCAAAATGCAAAGGTCGTTCAATTGTGTATTTGCCAGATTTATATCGTGCCACTTTCATTGAACGTTCAATGCTTTGAGTTCCAAGTGCCTGTTCATAAACATCAAGGTACTGGCCTGCCATGAGCTCAACACGCATTTCATCATAAACAGGAAGAACAGATATCAACTGTTCAGGTGACAACCCTGCATTGTGAAGCATTTGTGCTGACCAAATAAGAGCTAAATCACCAATCAAAATTGCAGAGGCAACACCAAACTGAGATCCTAATCCTACTAATTTCTTATCTTGGTGCATTTTTTCAAATGATTTATGAATACTAGGTGCACCTCTGCGGGTATCAGATGCATCCATCACATCATCATGAATTAATGCGCAAACATGTACCAATTCCAGACTGGCAGTAGCTGAAATCAATTCTTTACTAGGTATGACTCCGGCTCCTATTAATCCCACATAGGCAAAGAGAGGTCTTAATCGCTTCCCACTTTCGAGCAAAAACTTTTCAAGGCTAACTGCAACCGGATCCAACTCTGGCCCTATTGTTCTAAGGTACTTACCCTGGTTAGTTACAAACTCCGTCAGGGCCTGATTTATTTCAGTGCGAATCCCATTTAGATCGTTGGTCGCAGAAAAACTCACGGCGCAACGGTACCCTGCCTTCTGTGAGCAATGATCTGAGAGCTACCTCATTTTCGTTGGAGTTCTTTCCGCCTAAGGATTTGACAGGTGAGGAACGTCTTTGGCAGGTATTAGCGCAACTGCAGCCGCTTCATCCTGACTTTGTCTCTGTGACTTACGGTGCTGGTGGCTCCACCCGTGACCGAACAATTCGTGTTACCACTGAGATAACTGCCCGTACCGCTATTCCTACAGTTGCCCACTTAACCTGTGTCGGGTCTACTAAAAGTGAGCTACTTGAAATTCTCGAACAGTACAAAAAATCAGGGATCAAAAGTATCCTAGCTTTGCGCGGTGATCCACAAGGCGGTCCAACTTCTGCCTGGCACTCAATTACTGACGGTTTGGATCATGCAGATCAATTAGTTGAGTTGGCCATTGAATTAGGGGGACTTGAAGTTGGTGTTGCCGCATTTCCAGATGGTCATCCTGCATCCAATTTTGATCTAGATAAAGATATTGAGGTATTGCTAAGAAAGGAAGAATTGGGTGCAACTTTTGCAACCACACAATTTTTTTTCGAGTTTGAGAAATGGCAAAATATTGTTGAGCGACTTTCCCGACGTGGCTCAAAGCTGCCAGTGATTGCGGGGATTTTACCCATAACAAATTTGAAACAGCTTTCTAGAATGGTGGAATTAAGTGGTGTTCAAATACCAGTAAAAATACTTAATCGATTTGATAATGTTGCAGAAAATTCTAGCGAAGTAAAGAAGATTGGAATTGAGATTGCAACTGAGTTAGGCAGCAAATTATTGGAAGCGCAAGTGCCAGGTTTACATTTTTATACAATGAATACAGCTGAATCGACTATCGAGATTGCCAAGAATCTGGGGTTAGTAAAGTTATGAATAAAAGTGAATTTTTTGGTACATGGAGCATTCTACATGGTAATGCACGGGTCTCTGGGATTGTTAAGTGGTGGCTTACTATCTCTTTTTTAATTGCGAAAGCATTAGCAAAGATTCGAATATCTCCAAATGGCTTAACGCTATTTGGGTTAGCATTTGGTGTTCTACTCTATCTAAACGCCCAGTCTATTTGGGCTCCTATATTTTTGGTTCTATCTTTAATTTGCGATGGTATTGATGGCAGCTTAGCCATCATTACTAGAAAATTTTCAAAATGGGGAGCGATGTTAGATTCAGTAATCGATCGCTTGACAGAGGTTTTTTGGATACTAGCGCTCTACTCCATTGGAGTAGAGTTCAATCTTTTGGCTGCCGTCCTACTATTGGCTGTAATACAGGAATACTTAAGGGCTAGGGCTGGCGGAGTAGGAGTAGTTGAAGTTGGTGTTGTGACATATGCCGAGCGGCCGGTTCGAGCATCCTTTGTCTTTATTGCATTAATAGCATTTAATTTGAGTTTGAATTTTCTCAATCAAATTATTGCAATTTGGCTGGTTCTACAGGTTATAAGCTTGATCAAGATAAGTCGTTTTATTTTTTCGAAGTTAAATTAAGCCTTACCAATCGCATTTGCTACTAACTCCGCGCTAATTCCCACTAGCGGTAAGCCTCCACCTGGGTGGGCTGAACCGCCTACACAAAATAATCCCTTAACTTTTGAGCGATTACGGGCTCGCAAGAATGCTGAAGAGGCAGAGTTACTTGAGGTTCCATAGATTGATCCTCCTGGTGCCATGGCGTATCGCTCTAAGTCAGCTGGAGTTCGGTATTTCATAAAATCTAATCTGTTCGAAACATTCAAACTCAGCGCATCCATTTTTTTGATAATTGTTTTTGCATAATCTTCACCACCATGATTCCAATCCCAGCCAGTTTCAGGTTCATGGCGTGGTGCATTTACCAACACAAACCATGATTCCTTTCCGATGGACTTAACCATGGAATCATCTTTCGGTGCACAAACATAAATTGTTGGATCAGTAACGGGAACTTTCTGATTGAATATCTGATCAAACTCTGAATCATAATCTTGAGGAAAGTAAACATTGTGGTGATTTAACTGAACTGACTTATCTTTAGAGTTATCTAATCCAAGAAGTAGAGAGAATCCAGCGAGAGATTTTGTGGCTATTCTTAACTTTCTCCGCTCACTTTTTGCAGATGAAACCGTATCAGCCAATAATTTGTTGTAAACATATTCAGCGTCTGAGTTAGCAACAACAATATCTGAGGCAATCTGCTGACCACCTGCAATCTCGACGCCAGTTACTAAATTCCCATTAGTTAAAATTTTGGAAACTAGAGTGTTGAACTCAAACCTAACTCCTAAGTCACGACACCTTTGCTCGATTGCCTCAGATAGTTGCCCGATTCCACCTTTAATATGCCAAGCACCAAATGTGCTCTCAACAAATGCAATAGTTAACAAAACAGCTGGCGCAGATCTTGGATCACTTCCGGTGTAGGTGGCATATCGGTCAACAATCATCCTTAGGTGAGGATCTAAATTGTATTTCTTGCTCAATTCTCTAAGTGAAGTTAATGGTGCAATCTGATTGATCTGGCTAATTAGATTTTTACGCTTTAGCAAGGGCCAAATTGATTTTAATTCAGATTCAACAAAGGACTCCCGAGAAGCTTCCCACATCTTCTCTGCACGATTAATGATTTTCTTCCAACCATCGCTTGCAGCACTTCCAAATGATTTTTCTATCTCTAGGTATGTTTTTGGATTAGATAGATTTGGAAAAGTTACTGATTTCCCATCATTGAAGTGATAACTAAATGCTGGGTCAACTGGCGTTAATTCAAGAATGTGCTCTAAGCGCTTTCCAGTTTTTAGGAATAGGTCCCGATAAACCGCTGGTAGAGTCAAAAGAGATGGACCCGTATCAAAACCATAATCACCAAACCATTCAGTTCTGCATTTACCACCAGAGCGGTCGCTGTTTTCATAAATTGTTACATCATGACCTTGTCGTGCCAAACGAGCAGCGGCACTCATACCACCGATGCCTGCGCCAATTACTGAAATTTTTGCCATCTAAGACAGCGTTCTATCACGCCAGGTTAATGTGTTAGTAAACCGGCCAAACCATGAGTAGATAATTAATCCAATTAGCAAAATTATTGATATTGGATGCAAGATTGCAGTGTTGGGTAAGGAGCCAGTCCTAAGTGAAGAGATAACGCGGCTTAAAAATACACACAAGAATGAGATTAATCCCAGTTCTGAACCGGCAAGTGCTGACACAAGCGGAATCAATCCGGTTAAAGCCAGTAGGAGGATTGCAACTAGGCTGCCGAAGAATGATCCAAAGGCTTTCCATAATGATTTTTGGTAACCCTTGAAAAGATCTCGCGCGCCTTTATACATAAGACAGTTAGCAACGTGACTTGCTTCAGCAACACCGCCTTTAAATCCCTTGCCCAGCAATTGTCGCGCCAGCATTAGATCATCCAAAACCTCAGTTTTAATTCCTGTGTGCCCACCTATTTTTAAGTAAGCATCTCGTTTCACAATTAGAAATTGTCCATTAGCAACCGCCATGGATTTAATTGAGAATTTCTGGGCAATCAATAGGGGCACAGATGATAACCAAGACCACTGCAAAAGGGGTTGAAAAATCTTCTGAACAAAGCCCACAGTTAATTGCCGAGGATAAGGTGATATGAAATCCCACTCTTTCATCTTTGAAATTGAACTAGCAATTGCATTTTTGCTCAATCTAACGTCGGCATCTAAGAAAACTAAATACTCATTTTGACTCACTTCAGCTAATTGCTGACATGCCCACAATTTACCAAGCCAATTTTCTGGCGGGTTAGAGCCAGTAATCAATTTGACCTGGTTAAAGGCTCTTACCTCTTCAGAAGTCTTATCACTTGAGTTGTCATCAAGTACTAATACTTCATAATTTTCAAGCCCCTGCTGGTTTACAACAGAGGTTAGACAATCCCTAGCATTTACCTCCTCATTGCGCATTGGGATCAAAATAGAAACTGTGTGTGGAATTTGCACTGGCGCATCTCTAATCACTCTGATAGTCAATGAATTAATGACAACCATCACTAAAGTGAGCGATGCTAAGAGAAGTATAATTTCCATCAATTATTTGCTGGTGGCCCAAATCTTAATAGAAATACATAAGGTAGCAGGACTAAACCGAAAGCTATCCCACCAATTAGTGCCACTCCAGGTCTATTAAAGAAGAATAGATTTCCAACTACTCCTGAAAACCAGGTCCAGAATAGGAAAAAATCAGGAACTGCAGTTGAGGTTGCAATTTTTCTACGATCCTTTTTTAGAACAAAATTTAAAATTGCCATTAACCCCATTCCAGTTAGAAGCCAACCAAAGGTGTTGGAAAGTGGAATCTCCGGTTGGAATGGCACTGAAGCGCCAGTAAAATCCCAAACCCATCTTTGAGCAGAAACCATTTGTGGATCGAGAAACAGATCCCAGGCCATCATCCCAAGTCCACCATAGAGAAATACCCAATTCTTAGTGACTTTCCTAGCTGCAATAAAAATTGGGTGGGCCAACATCACCCAAGCAAATGGGACTACTAGTGGTACGCCATAAATTTGATACCCCAAAGTACCTGAATACTCATAGGAGCCAAATGGCCATCCAGTTCTGCTACCAATTTGTTCAACAATTAATGCATAGGTGAAAGTAATGAATAAAAACTGTAAAGCATAAATAACTCCATAGGCCAACATGGCATGCAAAAACATTGCAGCTGCTGCCCAATAGACAGTGGCAATTGTTACAAGACGAAGAGATTCACCCTCAATTAAGGGGTAGGAAATTTGTAATCCAATTGCAACTACTACGGTTGCATACAAAACAATCAGCTTCCAAGTTGCAACCTGCCTGCGCATATTTTTTCTTGGATAAAACTGACGGAGCGACATGGGTTAATTGTGCCTCATCACTTGAGAACCCCTTGCTCATGAATAACGGCAAATCGCGCAAATAACTCTTCTGAGTACCACTTATTGGTTTGCGTAGCAGCAATCGCCTTCACATGAGCATCGCCTTTATAGGCAAACTCTCGTAGGGCAGCGGCATTTTCCCAGATTGAAAAAGTTCCCTGCAGGCCGATCGGTGCTTCACCGATACCTATTGCATTAAGCAAGCCAGCTGATCTGTGCAAACTTGCAGTGACTGGAGGAACTGCCCTCCAAAACTGAAGATTCTTTCGCCAAACTATACGAGCCCTGGTTATTGCAGCAATTTTTCCATTCCAATCAAACTTCTCAGCTAAAAATGGTTCTCGCCTGGACCATAACCCATGTGAGGATATTGGTTTGAGAATCGCGCGATATTCATTTTGTGACATCTTGCGCCAGATTCTTATAACTGGCGAGTTTTCAAGCAATGTAAGTTGTGATTGATCGACGGTAATTAAGATTCCCCAACGAAATTGATCAGCATCTTTTGGTGTAAAACTTTCACCTTTTCCCGTTCCAAGTAGCTTTATAAATGAGTTTCTAAATTTGATTTTAAGCAAAAATTTATTTGAAGCCATATTTAAAATTGCTATTGGAAGAAAAAGTTTTTTAATTCGCCAGAAATAAACAACTGTAATCATTTTACTTCACTTACAGTTTGCTTTATCTCAGCGATGACCTCGGTTGGACTATCCCACATCGGAGCATGACCAGTGTTTGGAAGTACCACCCACTTGGCATGTGCCGGTGCAAGAGTTCTTTCTTGACAAGTCTTAGCTGGCAGAGTGTGATCACTATCGCCAAATACAATGGTTACAGCAACTTGCGAGTCGATTTGTTTATCAAATCGCTTTCCTAACAATGCATCCCAGGCTGGGAAATAACCGGTGGATTTTGCCATTGCATTTGTTGCATCTAAACAGATTTCGTAACTTAGTTCTTTCCACCTTGGGGAGACAGTTTCAAACCCAATCTTCTTTGCCCAGGTGTAATTCAAAAGCGAGGGGGCTAGTTTTTCTACCCCACTTGCCATGGCTCTTAACGCCAGCTCACCTGGGTAACGTGAGGTAAATGGAGTAAGCCAAAGCCCTGCAGGTGCCAACGCGGTAATAGTTTTTATTGCAGTTGGATTCAAAGCAGCCATTTCAAAACAGATCCAACCGCCAAGAGAATTACCAACTAGATGAAACTGATCAATTCCAATCTCCTTAAGATTTCTTAAAACCAATTCAGCTAAAGAGGTTGGATCCATCTTTTGAATTGGCGAGTAAGGACTTCGGCCGTGTCCTGGAAGATCTATCGTTATAACTTCAAATTGCTTAGCAAGTTCTGGAATAACTGGTTTCCAAGCAGTGGCAGCAGATCCCATGCCATGAATTAGAACCATGGCTTGACCAGAGCCATGAGTTTCCATTGCCAGTTTCACACAGATAAGATTACCTTCTGATGAAAAATCTGGATGTATCGCAGTTTGCTGAGAAGATCACCGATAAAAATGTAGTTGTGCTTGATGTTCGAACCCCTGCAGAGTTTGCACAGGGTCGAATCGCCAATTCAATCAATATCGATGTCTTATCAGATTACTTTATGTCTGATGTTGCTGGTTTAGACAAAGGTGTCGAATATGCAATCTACTGCCGCTCAGGAAAGCGATCCGTTGATGCAGCAATTGCAATGGATGAACTGGGTTTTTCCACGATCAATTTGATGGGTGGAATTATTGCCTGGCATGAATCAAATAGAGAGATTATTTAAATAAGGTAGGGATTAAATCCTCGACAAGTCTTTTAATCTGATCTCTAATTGGGCGGACATCTGCTACACCTTGCCCTGCTGGATCAGGTAAAACCCAATCTAGATATCGCTTGCCTGGAAAAAATGGACAGGCATCGCCACATCCCATCGTAATCACCACATCTGATTGTTCGACAGCTAAAGCAGTTAAGATCTTTGGTTGTTCCTTTGAGATATCAATTCCTACCTCTTTCAATGCCTCAACCACCGCTGGATTTATTGAGTCTGCTGGTGCTGATCCGGCTGAACGAACTTCGACACGATCACCAGCTAAATGTGTCAAAAAAGCTGCTGCCATCTGAGATCGACCAGCGTTATGCACGCAAACAAAAATTACGGAGGGTTTACTCATGGTTATCTTTACTTGAGTTGGTCAGAATCCGAGCAACCAGCATGCCAAGAATTGCACCAACTACCTGCGCTGCTATAAACAAGATTACCGAAGCTGGGGCGATGCCTGTAAATGAATTAGTAAGAGTGCGTCCAATGGTTATTGCTGGGTTAGCAAAGGAGGTACTGGAGGTGAGCAATATGGCACCAAAAATCCAAAGCGGCACATAAAGTGCCACTAGATCATCTCGTCTTGGAAATCTTAAGATGATCCAAAGTAGTACCGCGGTTGCTAAAACCTCAGAGACAAATAGATTGGCACTGTTGCGCTTAATCTGGGAAAGTTCAAAAAAAGATTGTTCATATATAAAGTTTGCAATCCCTACTCCAATAATCGCACCAGTAATTTGAGATGTAATATAAAAAGCGGCAGATTTAAGATCCACTTTCTTTAGGTAGAGCATTACCAATGTGACAACTGGATTAAAGTGTGAACCACTAACCTTCATACCAATTCGTATAACTACCGCTAAACCAATAGCACTTGCTAAGGCATTGATTAAAAGTTTTGTTCCCTCATCAGGAGCTAATAGAGCGGCCATATGGCCAGAGCCCACCACAGAAATAGCTAAAATCATGGTTCCTAAAAACTCCATGGAATATGCTTTTTTATTGTCCACTCAAACTCCTTAGAACGAGGTGTTCAAACTTGAGTCAAAATAGTAAAGCTGGCAAGGCTGATCAATAAAAAGGCAAAGCCACGTTTTAGGTGAACAGTTGGTGTCTTGGCCGCTTTTTTCGAGGCAAAACCGGCTACTAGAACTGCAGCCACTGAGATCAATATTGGGTAGCCCCAATCGATATCAGACCAGATTGCGAATTTGGCAGCTAGGGCGGTTAGACAGTTCAGGGCAATTATTAAAAGTGAAGTTCCGGCCGCTTTATTTTGGGGAGTGTGGAAAAACAAAACTAAAACTGGGATCGCTAAAAAGCCGCCGCCAATCCCAAACAAACCGGTTAAAGATCCAATCAACAATGAGAGAGTTACTAATGCCCAGACCGACATCTGTCTTTCCGGTGAATCTTGGATCGGCTTAACCAGCATTGAGTATGCAGCACCAAGAAGTACCATGGAAAAACCAACCAAAATCACCGACTCTGGAATGCGATCAACAAATAAGCCAAATCCAATATTTGTGATCAAACCCAGCAACCAGATGGTAAGTGCTTCTTTAACCAAAACATCCTTAGATTTAAACTTTGGCCTAAGGCCGGCAACTGCCGCTAAGAAAACTACAGCAAGTGCTGCAGTTGTGGCAGCAGCTGCAGAAAAATCAAAAAGATATAGCAGGATTGGCACTGAAACCATCGCCCCACCTGCGCCAATAAAACCTAAAACTGCACCGATAAATACACCACTTAACAGCGCGATGATAACCAGGCCGAACTCCATATCCTGATACTCCCATATATTTCTCTTTTTGCATGGAATTAAAAACCGCCCCAAGGCTCTAAGCCTTAAGGCGGTTAGTAAGTGCTTTTAGATTAGCTAAAGAATAAAAGCGTTCCTACATTGCTACCAAAATCAGCGCCTCCGCGAAGGAGAGCAAAGATAATTAACGCTGCGCCAGCAAGGGATAGATCCTTAAAGAAGGCTATGGTTTCATTTTGCTTAGCCGTGGCATCGGTTTCCTTCCAGAAGCCGTGCATTATGAATGCAGTAGGAATAAGGAAAATTGCGATCAATAATGCGCCAAGGTCGGCATAAAATCCTAAGACGATATATACCCCGCCAATTAATATCATTAAACCACTTAGATAAACTGAGAATTTAGCCATCGGCACTTTCTTGTACTGGGCATAACTAGTCATAGCAGATGCCTTAGTGAAGTGAGAGATGCCA